>ENA-UOUJ01001129-UOUJ01001129.1-activated-sludge-metagenome-genome-assembly--contig:-NODE-1129-length-14891-cov-10.990226_pt1 | contig 14891 bp, 12 predicted proteins | sample MGYA00249839_ERZ747224 | MGnify/ENA primary metagenome ERZ747224 (study PRJEB28782, sample SAMN03220277) | activated sludge metagenome | biome: wastewater; feature: sewage sludge; material...
GCGAAAACAGCAGGTGCCCTTCAACGTTGAACAAATGAACGCGCGGCACGGGTTCTCCCTTGCGCTGATCATCGGCGCTTGGGGCCAACTGATGGCCCAGGATCCGCACTTCACGCAGTTCTATGCTTCACCCACCTACCTCAGCCCGGCGTTTGCAGGCACTACCGTTCAAAGCCGCTTGGCGCTGCAATTCCGCGACCAGTGGCCGGCCATCCCTGGTGCGTTCGTAAGCTTTGCCTTTGCCGCAGACCAGTACTTGGCCAACCTGAACAGCGGCATCGGCTTGATCGCCGTGCGCGACCAGGCCGGAAGCGGGGCCTTGAGCTCCACCACCATAAGCCTGCAGTACGCCTACGAGATCCGCTTGAAGCACAAGGTATATCTGCGGCCAGCCCTGCAGTTCGGTTATGCCAACCGGGCCGTGAACTACTCCAAACTGGTGTTCAACGACCAGCTGGCGCGCGGCGGCGATATTTCCACCTATGAGCATTTTGACCGGCGCAAGGCCGGTTATGCCGACATTGGTTCGGGCCTGCTGTTCTTCACGCCCACCATGTGGGCCGGCATTGCCCTGCAGCACATGAACGAACCCAACCAGTCACTGCTGCTGGAGGAAGTCCGTTTGCCACGCCAATTCAACCTGCACGGCGGCTACCGCTTCAAGCTGCGCAGCGGCGGCATGGTGCGTAAAAACCAGCAAGCCATCGTGGCCGCGTTCAACTACCGTGCACAGGGCAAGTTCGATCAATTGGACATCGGCGCGTACTATGAGCAGGACCCGGTCTTTGGTGGCATCTGGTACCGCGGCCTTCCCGTCAAATCCTACCGGCCCGGCTACCAGAACAACGATGCCATCGCTCTGTTGGCCGGGTTCAAGGCCGGTGATTGGCGTTTCGGGTACAGCTACGACATTACCATCTCGCGCCTGGCGATCAACAGTGGGGGCGCACATGAGATCACCGCGGTATACGAATTCGCTGACAAGCGGAAGAAGCGGTCGATGGCCCGGAGACGGGTGGTGCCGTGCGCGAAGTTCTGATCGGTGCCCTCTTGCCCACCCGGCCGCGCTGTCCGCAGGTTTTCCAAGATCTTCCGGTGGCCGATCCAGGGCAGTGCCACGGTACACCGGGATGGATACTGTTGCGTGATCGCCACTGCGCCAGCATCAATTTTTCTTGCTTGGGCCCGGCGAGGCGCACCGTACTCATGGCGCACAGGCATCAAAGGCCAACCGTTCAAATCCGGCAGAAGCAGCGCTGCGATTGAATTGCCTGCAGGCTCAATACCCTCCCCCCGCGCCTTGTCCCCGTTCAATGGGGTGCCAGGTGGTCTTCACCTCCTGCGTATCCAGGATGAAGTAGGGACTTTGGCCCTCGGCGGAAGCCCAGTCCTTCACCTTGGGCACCACCACGCGCTTCATGTTCGCAGCGGCCTCGGTGTCCAGCGATATTTGCTCTTCCGGTGCAGGTTGTGCACACACGATCGCATTTACGTCCATGTGCGTGGCCAAGGGCCTGAGCAACTCCTTGCGGCGCCCGGTCAACAGGTTCACCACGCCACCGGGCAGGTCGCTGGTGGCCAGCACCTCGGTGAATGAAACTGCGGGCAGCGGCTTGTTTTCGGCAGCCAGCACCACGCAGGTGTTGCCCCCTGCGATCACCGGCGCTACCAAGCTCACCAAGCCGAGAAGGCCGCCCTCGGTCGGCATGGCGAGCCCCACCACGCCAGTGGGCTCCAGCACACTAAAGTTGAAATGGGAACAGTTGACCGGGTTCACGCTGCTGAACACGGCCTGGTACTTGTCGCACCAACCCGCGTAGTAGATCCAACGGTCGATGGCTGCGGCCACCTCAGCTTCCGCTTGCACGCGTGATGCGCCGTGCAACATCAGTTCGTGAATGAACTGTGCGCTGCGCCCCTCAAGCATTTCCCCGATGCGGTAGAGGACCTGGCCGCGGTTGAACGCGGTGCGGTGGCCCCAGTCGCCAAAAGTCTTCCGTGCGGCCACCACGCCTTCGCGCACATCCTTGCGGCTGCTCAGGCACACATTGGCCAAGGGCCTGCCCGCGCCATCCCCGGGTTGGTAATAGCGGCCGCTCTCCGTGCGTGGAAACTTTCCGCCGATGTAGATCTTGTAGGTCTTCAGCACCGGCAGTCGCTTCCGCCCCGGCGATACACCGTCCGCGTGGCCGTTTCCGTTGATCTCTTCCTTCGCCAGTGCGGTATTGCTGATGGTCTTGCTCATGGCCTGCGGCTGTGTAGCCAAAGTTAAGGTGTACCGGTCCAAGGGGCGGCCTGACCTCCTTATTCCTTCACCATGCATGCAATGGCGCTTCGCCCCCCTCCCTCCAAGCGTACCAGGTATCCTCCCGGTTCCAACACCCTTGTATCAATGGTGGCTTCCGTGGCCATCGGGCCCGCCACCGAAACCACCTCCCGCCCGACCATGTCGATAATGCGGATGTAGGTGATCGGGAACGGTGCAGCGCAATGGATGGTGGCCACGGCAGGGACGGGCCAGAGCCGCATGCCATCCTTCGCGGTCTGTTCCCGGGCACCCATTACCGCTTGGTGGCGGGCAGTCCATTCCTGCAGAAAGAGGTTGGCCACCGCGGCATCGTGGATGACCAGCGTGTTTTCATCGCTGGACGACTCCGCCCCTGCGGTCCAGTTATGGCTTCCGGTCACCACCCTCGCGCCATTGGCCACGCCCGCATCCACGATGGCGTATTTATGGTGGAGCAAACCCGGCTCATCCGCGTGTGACAAGAGCTCCACCCCCTGACCCACTAAGTAATTGAACTCCGACCCGGTGGCGTCGATGTCTTCCACATCGCCCGCCACCAGCATTCCCGGCCGACCCTTCGCGTCCAGCACCGCATCGCCCAAGCTGTTTTCGGTGAAGATGTACAGGGCGAGCCGAAGGTCTTCCTGCGCGTCATCGAGCACCTTCTTGATCCGGGCGGTGGTGCCGTCGGAGGGTGAAAAAATGCTTTCCACTTCCACGCCCCCGATATTGAACAGGTGCGGGGTGTTGTCTTCCTTGCCGGGCCCAAACCGGCTGAGGGAGGGCACGGGCTGGGCGCCGTTGCCTCCCCACATCTCCTCGAATTCCACGCGGTAGCACCTCGCCAATGCCTGGTCCTGTATGAAAAGGATGTTGTTGTAGTCATCGAAGAAGCTCTGCGTGGTCCAATTGCACGACCCGCTCATCACCGTGGCCCGCTGGGGGTCGTCGGCATCGATGATCATGAACTTGTTGTGCATGCTGCCCGGGGTGTTGGTCCGGTACAGCACGGGGATGGAAGGATACAGGTTGGCCAGCGCCGTGTTGGCATTGGCTCCCTCGGCGATCCAACGCACTTGCACGCCCCGGTCCACGGCCATGTTTACCGCATGGGCCAACAGGTTGCTGTTGGTGTTGTAAATGGCGATGTCCAGGGTTTGCTCAGCCCGGTCGATGTACGCCTTGATCGTGTCGTCCGTGGCATCGAACAAGCCGATGGCATCCTGCCCGCTGCCCACGCTGGTGTCCACGCTTTTGGTGAAGTACACCTTGATGCTGCCGCTGGACGAGGAGGCGGTAGAGTACAGTCCCGGCACGGCAAAGGCCGTATCACCGTTGTCCACCGAGAAAGCTTGGGCATAGTAGAATGTGGCCGGTTGCAACCCTGTGAACTGCAATTCATGCGCGTCGGAGACCGTGCCGGATGCGGTATGCGAGCCCATTGCCGGAGTGGTGCCGAAGAATGCCTCGGTACTGCCGGCCAGGTTGGTTTGCCAGGTCAAGGTGAAGCCATCGCCGACCAAGTTGCCTTGCACCACGGGGGGCAGGATGCTGATGGCGTTATGCACGGCAATGTCCGCTCCCGAGCGGGGAAGCAGCTGGTATCCGTCATTGTATGGCGGGGTGATGGAATACTGCGAAACGATGCCGGTGATGTCCACCGGCCCCGCAGGTACCGGTGTGCCGATGAGCGGATGTCCGCTTCGCAAGTATACCGTGCCGGTCTGCGTGCCGGCCTGCACCGTCCGTTCGCCAGCGGTGAACACGCCTGATGCCGTGAAGTACACCCCCTCCATCCGCACCAGTTCCGATTCCAGTTGATCATTCATGCCGGCAGGTTCGACCACCACGGCATCGGGCAGCATATTTCCGGTGCTGTTCACCGTGAACGAACTGATGGGCGTGATCTCCAGCAAGCCGTTGAAGCTGGTGAGCGTGCCGCTCAACGTTACCTGATCGCCCGGCTGCGGGTTGAACCCCGGCACCGACCCGGATCCCGGGTATGCGGCGATGCCTGCCGACGCATCCTGCAGATAGCGGATAGGGCCGAGCGAGGCACCCGAAGTGACCACCCCGGTAACGGTGACCGTGCTGCCCAACGATGCCGCGCGGGCCGTGGCAATGGATTGGGCGTAAAGGGCCGGGGCGGTGAGCAACATCCCGGCGGCAAACACGAAGAATGCACATCTTTTCATCGCGGCAAAGGAACAACTGCACGCAGGCACCGTGTTCGTTCGGCGCGTTTCTTGTTAACCGCGAAGCGCTGAACAGATAACTTGCCGCCACTTTTGCCCCCATGAGGAACATCCTGCTGCGCCGATTCCTGCTGCCCGTGTCGCTCGCCTTTATCCAAACGGCCACGGCCCAGCCGGATGGAACGCGCTATGAGCCCCGCCCCATCGGCTTCTACAACGTGGAGAACCTGTACGACACCCTGGACGGCCCCAACGACGATGCCGAGTACCTGCCCGGAAGCGCCAAAGACTGGGGCACCGTGCGCTATCGGAGGAAATTGCAGCACCTTGCCCAGGTACTCGGCGAAATGGGCACGGACCTGTTCCCCGACGGGCTGGTTTGCTTCGGCCTGTGCGAGGTGGAAAACCGGGGCGTGGTGGAAGACCTGGTGAACGCCCCTCCCTTGGCCAGACGCGGGTACCGGGTAGTGCATCACGACGGACCCGACCGGCGCGGTGTGGACGTGGCCTTCGTGTACAATCCGAAGTACTTCACCCTGCTGCATGAGCGCACCTACCCGCTGGTGGACCCGCAGGACACCAACTTCCGCACCCGCGATCAACTGGTGGCCACCGGCCTGATGGACGGTGATACGGTGAGCATCATCGTCAACCACTGGCCTTCACGCTTCGGGGGCGAGAAGCGTTCGCTGCCAAAGCGGGTTCTTGCGGCCAAGGTGGGGCGGCACATCATCGATTCGCTGTTGGCCCGCAATGCCAACGCCCGTATCCTTTACATGGGCGATCTGAACGACGACCCGGTAGATCCGTCCGTGCGCAAATTCCTGGGCACCACCGGCGACAAGGCACAGGTGTCCGCCAAGAAGCTGTACAACCCCATGTACGACCTCTTCCAAAAAGGCATCGGCTCCCTGGCATGGCGCGACAGCTGGAACCTCTTCGACCAGATCATCCTGTCGCCCGCCTTGGTAACGGGCGCGGGCGGGCACTTGCGCTACTACGGCGTGCGTGTTTTCAACCAACCCTACCTGCGCCAGACCGAAGGCAATTTTGAAGGGTATCCGCTCCGCACCTACGTGGGCGATACCTACCAAGGCGGCTATGCGGACCACTTTCCGGTGTTCGTGATCCTGGTAAAGCAAGTGCAATGAACCCCGCAACGGCGTTGGGTGCGGATAACTTTGCATCATGATCATCGTGACCGGCGCAGCGGGGTTCATCGGAAGCCGATTGCTGCATGAGCTGCAACAGCGGGGCTATGCCGACCTGGTGGCCGTTGACGATTTCTCGAGGCAGGACAAGGCTGGCAACCTGGAGGGCATCAAGCTGGGCGCACGCGTGGAGCGCGCTGATTTCCCGGCCTGGATCGATGCCAACGAACACCTCATCCAGTTCATCTTCCACCTCGGTGCACGCACCGACACCACCGAATTCAACAAGGCCGTGTTTGACGAACTGAACGTACGCTCCAGCCAATTGATCTGGCAGCGCTGCGTGAAGTACGCCCTGCCACTGGTGTATGCTTCCTCCGCCGCCACATACGGCGACGGAGAACTGGGGTATGGCGACACCGACGACGGCCTACCATTCAAGCTGAAGCCGCTGAACCCCTACGGCGAAAGCAAGAACGAGTTCGACAAGTGGGCCTTGCATCAAGAGGTGAAGCCGTTCTTCTGGGCGGGCCTGAAATTCTTCAACGTGTACGGACCCAACGAGTACCACAAGGGGCGCATGGCCAGCGTGGTGTTCCACGCCTTCAAGCAGATCGAGGCCACGGGCGGCATGAAGCTCTTCCGCAGCCACCGGCCCGACTACAAGGACGGCGAACAGCTCCGTGACTTCGTGTACGTGAAGGATGTGTGCGACGTGTGCATTTTCCTGATGGAGCACCGCAAACACAGCGGCCTGTACAACCTTGGCAGCGGGCAGGCACGCACTTTTCTCGACTTGGCCCGCAACGTGTTCAAGGCCATGGGCCGCGAAGAGCACATCGGGTTCATCGATACGCCCATGGACATCCGCGACAAGTACCAGTACTTTACCGAGGCACCCATGGCCAAGCTGTGCGGCATCGGTTATGAAAAGCCGTTCCACACACTGGAGGAAGGCATCGCCGACTATGTGCGGAACCACCTGATGGTATAGCCTGTGCCTGGCGGAGGTCCGCGCATTGGCCGCATCTTCGCTGCATGTTCGCCGGCGCACGCATTCTGGTGGCCCCCTTGGATTGGGGCTTGGGCCATGCCGCGCGTTGCGTGCCGTTGGTGCATGCGCTGATGGAGCAGGGCGCCGTGCCGGTGATCGGTGCGGACAAAGGACCGCTGGCGCTGTTGGCCACGGAGTTTCCGCAACTGGAGCAGGCAAGGATCCCCGGCGTGGAGCTGCGTTATGGGCGCGGGCGTTCCATGGCGTGGATGATGGCCCGGCAGTTTCCCGCCATGTTGCGGCAGGTACGTGCAGAGCATGCGTGGCTTGAAATGCATAAGCAGGCCTTGCAGCTGGACGCCGTGATCAGCGACCAGCGCTTCGGGCTATATGCCCCAGCCCTTCCCAGTGTGCTGATCACCCACCAGCTCTTCCCCTTCACGCCCGTGGCGCAGGGGCTGGCGCGCAGGATCAACCTGCAGCACATTGCGCCGTTCGACCGCTGCTGGGTACCGGATCTTGCGGAAGAACCAGGCCTCGCCGGTGAACTTGCACATGGCAAAAGGCTTCCGGCCAATGCACGCTACATCGGGCCGCTGAGCCGTTTTGAACATGCGCCCGCCGCCAAAGCCGACCATGCCTGGCGCGTAGTGGCCGTGATCAGCGGACCCGAGCCGCAGCGCAGCATGCTGGAGCAGTTGGTGTTGCAGCAGTTGCATGCGATCGAAGGTCCACACCTCCTGGTTGCCGGCAGGCCCGGCCTGGAAGATAATCAAGTGGGGCCGGTCCAAGTGGTGGGGCACATGGCTACGCCCGACCTGCACGCTGCGCTGTTGAGCGCTGAACTGATCGTGGGCCGCACCGGCTATTCCACCCTGATGGACCTTGCGGCCATCGGGCGCGGTGCCTTGCTGGTTCCCACACCGGGGCAGCCGGAGCAGGAGTACTTGGGCCGGTTGCACGCTGCGAACGGCATGCACGTGGTACAGGACCAGCGGCGGTTCCATATCGCCGACGTGCTTCCCCATCCATCGGACCGGCATGCTGCCTGCACCGGCGGTGCCGCCCGATCAACTGCTTTGAGCGATCTTGCACACTTGATCGCCCTGAGGCGCGCACACCACAAAACATGACCATGGTTTTCCGCCCACTCTCCCTGTGCACCGGCTTGCTCCTGCTGCTGAAGGTTTCCGCCCAAACCCAGGCTGACCAACAATTGCGTGACGCACAAAGCCGGCTCGATGCCGCCAAACAGCAACTTGAACAGCTGCGCAGCCAGGTGGAACACGCCAAGCTGGCCGTGATGCAGCACGACCTGGCGCAGTGGGGCTATCCTGCCTTGACACCCGGCGATACCGTGATCGTGCATCCCGGGCACGCCTTGGTCTGGAACGATCATTACAAGGTGCCCAAGTGGACCGCCCACATCATCATGCCGGACATCATGGAGGGCAATCTCGCGCGCATCGACACCTTCCTGCCCGATCCGCAGATCAAGACCAACACGGCATTGATCGATGCGTACTGGTTCAGCGGCTACGACAGGGGCCACATGGTGCCCAGCGCGGACATGCGCTGGAGCGAGGAGGCGCTGAAGGCCACCTATCTATACTCCAATGTGTCCCCGCAAAAGCCGGAGCTCAACCGCGGTACGTGGGCTGACCTGGAGGATTGGATGCGGCGCTATGTGCACTACTCCGGCCACCGCGTTTACGTGGTCACGGCACCCATCCTGGGCAAGGACATGCCGCTGCTGAACAAGCCCAAGGCCAAGGAGGACGTGTACGCCCCGCCCTACTTCTTCAAGGCCATGGTGGACTTGGACGCACCGGTGAAGAAGGGCATCGCGTTCGTGATGAGGAACGGCCTGAACGACCAAGGTGTACTGGCATACGCCGTGTCCATCGACAGTGTGGAGGCACTCTCCGGGCTGGACCTTTTCCCTGCGTTGGCCGACACGCTGGAGCACCGCATCGAGGCGCAGCACAATACGCAGGATTGGTACGGCGAAGGCGACAGGGCCATGGGCGAAGTGGCACCGCTTCCTCCGCCGCTGCCCGGCGGGCGCTTCAACACCATGCAGGCCAAGTACCACATCGGCAACAAGGCCACCATTTGCGGAACCGTGGTGAGCACGCGCCGCACCAAGAAATCAAATGCGCTCTACCTCAATTTCGACCGCATGTACCCCAACCAGGACTTCTACGCCACGGTGTGGGATTACAACAGCCCGAACTTCCCGTACAACCCGGAGACCTACTTGGAGGGGCGCAAGATCTGCGTCACCGGCATGGTCACCGTGTTTGATGACATTGCGCGGATCAGCATCAACAACGCCAAGGAGATCACCTTCTGGGAAGACGTGGTGAAGGGAAAGTGATCGCAGCAGGGCTGCTCTTCAGTGCGCGATGAGCTCGCCCGTGTATACGGTGTTGCTCTCATGCAATGCACGGTCGGCAATGCGGACGCTGAAGCGCGTGGTGTCGCCCGGGGCGGGCGGGGGAAGCACCTGCGGGCTGATCTGCACGGTGATGTCACCCTGCAGAGCTTTGTTCTGCCCGGTAGGCGTGATCACCGGAATGCGGTAGTACAAAGGCAGTGTGAACTGCTGTAGGACCCAGGAGCCGTTCACCATCTTGTACTGGTCCACGAAGAAGTTGTGGTACCACTGGCTGCCCGGATTGTACGGAGCCAGCGTGTCCCCCTGGCCCAACCCGATGTCGCCGTCGCCATCGGTGAAGGAAATGGTGAGCGCCGAAGAGTCCGGTGACTGGACATAGGATTTGAAGGTGATGTGCGGCTCCTTGGGGAACTCTTCCGTTTTCAAGCAGGCCGAGGCCAGCAGTGCCACCGCCAGCGCGGCCCCGAATACTTTTGCTCCCTGCATGGGCAACCCTTCCATCAATTCTCCAAAGGTATGAACGTCCGGACCGGTGGTGCCTTGGTGTTTGAGGAATGGCGTGAAAAGCCGTTCCTGGTGGATGATGACAGTGGGTTTGAGGCACTTGCGCTGGAACTTTTTGCCCTGCATGCCGCAGGTAATCCGGTGTACAAGGAATACATCGCTGCATTGGGCGTTCGGCCCGAACAGGTGGATGCAGTGGAACGGATACCCTTCCTGCCCATCGGCTTTTTCCGCAACCACCGCGTGCTGCTGGAGGGGCTGGAGGGCGCCCTCCAATTCACAAGTAGTGGCACCACGGGCCCTGCCACCAGCACCCACCACGTGCCCTGGCCGGAGTTGTATGAGCGTTCCTTCAATACCAGCTTCGGCGCGGAATACGGGCGACCCTCGCGCTGGCGGATCCTGGCGCTGTTGCCAGCTTACTTGGAGCGCCCCGGAAGCTCCCTGGTGTACATGGTGCAGAAGCTGATCGGGCAAAGCGGCGACGCCAAGAGCGGCACCTTTCTGCACAACCTCGATGCGTTGGCCGCATTGCTGCGCGAAAGCGAGGCGGAAGGCGTGCAGACCTTGCTGTTCGGCGTGCCCTTCGCCTTGCTGGACCTGGCGGAACAACACCCCATGCCGTTAAGGCACACCGTGATCATGGAAACCGGCGGCATGAAAGGGCGCAGGCCCGAAATGGTCCGCGAGCAACTGCACGCCATCCTGAAGGAAGCATTTGTCATTCCCGCCATCCACAGCGAATACGGGATGACCGAGCTGCTTTCACAAGCGTGGTCACAAGGCCATGGCCGCTACCGCTGCCCCCCGTGGATGCGGGTGCGCCTCCGGGATGTGAACGACCCCTTCAGCACCATGGAAGCAGGACGCACGGGCGGCATCGACGTGATGGACCTGTGCAACATCGCCAGTTGCCCGTTCATCAGCACACAGGACTTGGGCCGTGTTCACGCTGATGGTTCCTTCGAGGTACTCGGGCGTTTTGACAACAGCGATCTACGGGGGTGCAATTTGTTGGTGGGTTAGTTCGCAGGGCGTAGTTCGTAGGGCGTAGGGCGTAGGGGGCACCACGAACTACACACCACGAACTACGAACTATCCCACCACCTTCACCAAGAAGTAGTTCTTCTTCCCGCGTTGCAGCAAGATGAACTTCCCCGCTTGCAGGTCTCCTGTGTTCACGGTGCGGTCCTCCCCCGCCTTCACCTTGTTCACGCTGATGCTGCCTTCCTTCAGGGCACGGCGCGCTTCGCCCTTGCTGGCCAAGAAACCCGTGCTTTCGCTCAATAAGTCGATGATGCCTACGCCAGCCTCGATCGCCGTGCGCGGCACCTCCGCCTGCGGCACGCCTTCGAAGACGTCAAGCCATTGCTTTTCACTCAAGCTCGCCAAACCTTCCGCCGAATTGCCGAAGAGCACTTCGCTGGATGCGATCGCTGCCTTCAGTTCCGTTTCGCCATGCACCAACGTGGTGATGAACGCGGCCAGCTCCTTCTGCAAGCGGCGCTCGTGCGGTGCCTTGGCGTGCTGCGCGACCAGGTCCTCTGCAAAGGTCCGCTCCCACGTGGTGAAGATCAGCGCGGACTTTGCCGCATCGGCATCGCTGTTGTTCAGCCAGAACTGGTAGAACTTGTACGGTGAGGTGCGTTCCGGATCGAGCCAGATGTTGCCGCCTTCGCTCTTGCCGAACTTGGTGCCATCGGCCTTGGTGAGCAGTTGTGTGGTGACGGCATACGCCTCACCCCCGCCCATGCGGCGGATCAGCTCGGTGCCCGTGGTGATGTTGCCCCACTGGTCGCTGCCGCCCATTTGCACGCTACAGCCCTCGTGCTTGTTCAGCCATTGGAAATCGTAGCCCTGCACCAACTGGTAACTGAACTCGGTGAAGGAAAGGCCCTCCTCCAGGCGGCTCTTCACGCTGTCCTTGGCCATCATGTAGTTCACGGTGATGTGCTTGCCCACCTCGCGAATGAAGCGCAGAAAGCCCATGTCCTTGAACCAGTCGTAGTTGTTCACCATGCGCGCGGCGTTGCTGCCGCTGAAATCGAGGAAGCGCTCCAGTTGCTTCTTCACGCAGGCCTCATTGTGGCGCAGGGCCTCCTCATCGAGCAGGTTGCGCTCGGTTCGCTTTCCGCTGGGATCGCCCACCATGCCCGTGGCGCCGCCCACCAAGGCTACGGGCTTGTGCCCACAGCGCTGGAAGTGGGTGAGCGTCATCACCTGCACCAGGTGTCCCACGTGCAGCGAATCGGCCGTGGGGTCGAAGCCGATGTAGCCGGTGGCGGGTGCCTTCAGCAAATGCGCCTCCACGCCGGGGGTGCTGTCCTGCAACATGCCGCGCCAGCGCAGCTCTTCGATGAAATTGGTGAGTGCCATGGGTGTATACCGCAAAGAGCGCAAAGGACGCAAAGAAAAGCCTGAATGCAGAAGGGAACTTCGTGGGGTGCGGGAGCGCGCGCAAGGGCCCAGCCGTGATTTCACCATTCAAAACATGGCACACCGAACTGCCACATACCCTACCTTGCCATTACCATGAATGCCAAAAACACCGTCAAGGTCTTCGAGGAAAAGCAGGTGCGCACCGTATGGGATGATGCCCGTGAAAAGTGGTATTTCTCCATTGTGGATGTGATCGCCGCGCTCACTGGTAATGAACGCCCGCGCAAGTACTGGAACGACCTGAAAATGAAGCTGCGCAAGGAGGGCAGCCAACTGTCCGAAAAAATCGGACAGTTGAAAATGCTTGCAGAAGATGGTAAACTCCGCCTGACGGACGTAGCCGACACCGATCAACTCTTCCGGCTGATTCAGTCCATTCCTTCCCCCAAAGCGGAGCCGTTCAAACTGTGGCTGGCCCAGGTCGGCTCGGAGCGGCTGGATGAGATGCAGGGCCCCGAACTCGCCATCGACCGGGCACTGGCCCAGTACCTGCGACTTGGCTATTCGCAGAATTGGATCAACCAACGCCTAAAGAGCATTGAGGTGCGCAAGGAACTGATACCATCATGAACCACAAATTAGTCCAATCTACTTGCTCTTTTCCCGCATTACTTCACCGAAGAGGCCGCCCCGTAGCTATGGCTACGCGGCGGCCTCTTCGGCTTGTCCTGCGAAAAAACAGCGGCGCATCTTTTGGCCTGATTTGTAATTCAAGATGGTATGACAAACGAGTGGAAGAAGCGGGGCATGCAGGAAGGCATGCACTTCGCCACGCTCACGGACATTATCACCAAGGCGTGGTCGGGCAATACCACCAAGGTGTACAAAGTGCTGAAGGGCTTGAAGAAGGAAAATCTGCGTGACAATATGACCAACACGGAGCTGATCCTGAACATGCTCGCGGAGGTATCGACCAAAGACATTTCGCAGGCCACGGAGCCGCAGGATTTTGATGGGAACAAAGAGGTGGCGCGCCAGGGCGGGAACGTGGCCAAGGTGGCCCGGTTGGAATTGGGGGCGCGCACCGGTAAACAGGTGGTGACCCGCTTGAGCGCGAAGAAGCTGTTGAAACAGGTCGCTCCTGCCAAGCAAAACCGAAAGCGTACGAAAAAGACGTGACGGGCAGCGCCTGTTTTCGGCGCATCTTCGCCGCAACCATGGATTTCGTCACCGGAGGAACAGGCATCGTGGGCGCGCATGTGATTGATGCGCTGCTGGCGCAAGGCCGTGAAGTGCGGGCACTGCTCCGGAAAGGCAGCGACCCGTCCATCGTGCGGCGGATCCTGGAGCATTACCACGCCGATGGCGCGGAGCAATTTGAACGGATCCAATGGGTGGAAGGCGACCTCTTCGATGCCGATGCGCTGCGCGCAGCCATGCACGGCGTGGAGCACGTGTACCACTGCGCCGCCTTGGTCTCCTTCGATCCGCGCGATGGCCGGGAACTGCATGTCATCAATGTGACCGGCACGGCCAATGTGGTGGATGCCGCATTGGAGGCTGGCGTGAAGCGGCTCTGCCACGTGAGCTCCACGGCAGCCATCGGCGGCGCACTGGACGGCGGCACCGGCGATGAGACCAAGCCCTTCATGGAGGAAAAGGGTTCTTCGCCGTATGCCATCAGCAAGGCGGATGCGGAACTGGAGGTACACCGCGGCATTGCCGAGGGCCTGCAAGCGGTGATGGTGAACCCGTGCGTGGTGATCGGCCCCGGCACGGCTGGCCGCAGCAGCATGACGATGATCGAGCGGGTGCGCAAAGGCACGCGCTTCTTCCCCGCCGGCAGCAACGCCGTGGTGGACGCACGCGATGTGGCCACGGCCATGACGCGCTTGATCACCGAAGGTGCGAGCGGCGAGCGCTATTTGCTGATCGGCGAGAACCTCACTTACCGCAAGCTCTTCACCTTGATCGCGGCAAGTGCAGGCCGCTCCGCTCCTAACCTCCTGTTGCCGAAGTGGGCATTGGAATTAGGCTGGCGTGCTGAGGCATTGCGCACGCTTTTCGGGGGCAGGCCGTTGATCACGCGGAACACAGCGCGGACGGCTTCGCGCGCGCGGTACTATGATGGATCCAAGGCGGAAGATGTGCTGGGGATGCGGTTCCGCAGCGCGGATGACGCGGTGAAGAATGTGGCGGGATTTCTACGCGGGCGGTAATGCCGCTGCAATGAAGTTTCCGCACCCGCCCAGTTCCTTCACAAATTCTTTGCACATTAGGTTCGTGGCTGAATAGCGAGTACGCACCTTTCATGTAACCACCTTGACCATGGCCACCAATAGCACCGGCACCTTGGCACAAGCCTACCCCGGCCAAACCACCACCTTGGTCAACGCGGGCTTCGCCGCCGTGCTGGCATACAGGACCGCCTTGGACCTTACCGGACACCCCAGCTACGGCAATACGGTGGACGGCATGAGCAACGGCATCCTGGCGTTCAACAGCGACCTCTCCGTGGCCCGGTTCGACTTGAAGAATGTGCAGCCCGATGGGGCCTACGGCGTGCCCAACGATGCCAACGGCTCAGGGATCCATGTGTACGGCCGCATTGGGCACATTACCTGCGCCAAACGGGCAATGGAAAACAAGGACCGCCCAGCTTCCAGAACTGCAGAAGGGCCATTTACACCTTGGGCATGAACACCATAAGCCGCGATAACAACATGCAAGGCGTGGGCGCCGCCTACCGCGTGGACAAGGCCCGCAAGACCACCGAGATCACCAACAACCGGGTGAACACCAAGCTGAGCGGCATGGAATTCAACCAGAATGCAGGCACGCTGCGCTTTTGGGTGATCGGGCATGACATCACCTTCGGAACCCTGGCCGAGCCTGTCCCGGCACCGCTGTGCAGCGGCATATTGGTGGCCGATGGCAACAGCGGCGGGCAGGACTCCAGGATCGAAGGCAACAAAATCTC
>ENA-UOUJ01001131-UOUJ01001131.1-activated-sludge-metagenome-genome-assembly--contig:-NODE-1131-length-14879-cov-6.159201_pt1 | contig 14879 bp, 15 predicted proteins | sample MGYA00249839_ERZ747224 | MGnify/ENA primary metagenome ERZ747224 (study PRJEB28782, sample SAMN03220277) | activated sludge metagenome | biome: wastewater; feature: sewage sludge; material...
TGAAATTAAACTGCAAGGCAACACCATCAGCGGACCGTTTATGTCGGCCATTTCCATTGCCATGATTGGAGGATTAATCATTGCATTTCCGGTGTTGTTCTGGGAGCTTTGGAAATTTGTGAAACCGGCACTCTCCCCTAAAGAAATTCAATATTCCAGGGGCAGTATCTTCTGGGTAACTTTTTGTTTTTTGCTGGGAGGATCTTTCGGCTATTTTCTGCTGGCGCCTTTCACGTTTAACTTCCTGGCCAACTTTACACTGGGAACCACGGGGGCGTACACGTACATTCCTACTTTGGATGATTACATCTCCACCATCAACAACATCATCCTGGGTTGTGGATTGGCCTTTGAATTGCCTGTGCTTACTTTTGTACTGGCAAAAATCGGTATCGTAACCGGTACGTTCCTGAAAAGCACACGCCGGTATTCCTTTGTAATTATTCTTGTATTGGCGGCCATCATTACACCGTCTCCCGACTGGACCAGCCAGGCCATAGTAGCTATTCCTTTATTGCTGTTGATGGAAATCAGCATCCTCATTGCATCACGCATTGAAAGACAAAAGATTAAGGAAGAAAAAGAATGGAGCTAACAACCCGTTTTTAAATTCGGTAACTTCGTACTTCCTATTCAATTAAAACCATTGCCATGTACGCATTTGATTCAACCAAACCCATAGCCATAGGTTGCGACCATGCCGGATTTGATACTAAAGAAGAATTGATATCCTTTCTGGAAGGCGAAAACATGACGTTTAAAGATTTTGGAACCTATTCCCGGGACTCGGTGGATTATCCTGATTTTGCACACCCCCTTGCGATTGCCGTAGAAAGCGGAGAGGCGGCCTTCGGGATATTGTTATGCGGTAGTGCCAACGGGGTAGCTATCACTGCCAATAAACACCAGGGAGTACGTGCTGCCATTTGCTGGGGAGAAGAATTAGCAGAACTGGCGCGTAAACACAATGATGCGAATGTACTGTGCATTCCCGCCCGATTTGTGAGTGAAGGCGATGCCGAAAAAATGCTTGACATCTTCATGAATACAGCCTTTGAAGGCGGAAGACATGCGCTTCGTGTAGACAAAATCAGTTGTTAATTCACTTCCGTGCATTAAACATTATTTGCTTGTAACATTAAACCATTCTAATGAAAAAATTGATGGCAGGATTTTTTTTACTGCTTCCGTTCGCGGGCAAGTGCCAACAATCTGCCCAACATTTTGCCGAATACATTCAGGCAGACCGTTTAAAACATCACCTCATAGCCATTGCCGGAGATGAAATGGAAGGTCGTGATGCCGGAAAAAGAGGCGAAAGACTTGCTGCTACATACATGATGCAGCAGTTTAAACTAAACGGACTAACGCCACCGGATAACCTAAAAAGTTATCAGCAAGTATTTCTCTTGAAGTACGACAACAAAGAAACAGCTGAACTTTCACTGAATAACCAACCCCTCAGTTACCCGGAAGATTTTATTATACCGGTTACGGATAACCGAAATGCCCGTTTTCAATCTGCGGAGATGGTGTTTGCCGGATATGGCATACAAGATGCCCGATACAACGATTACAAAGGGCTGAATGTAAAAGGAAAAACCGTGTTATTAGTGCTCGACGAACCTAAAAATGAGAACGGCACCTATGTGATTACCGGCTCAAATGAACCGAGTGCATGGGGTACCTTCAGGGCATTGGAAAAAAAATTGCAGGTGGCCGCACAACATGGCGCAGTGGGTGCCCTCATCATCTCTCCTACACAAAAATCTTTTCAGTCTTCCACTGTTACCAACGCTGAAAAATCCAGATTATACATTATGCAAAACACTTCAGAAAAACCCCTGAGTTATGCGGTGCTGAGCCATGCATTTGTACGAAAGCATTTTGGTGAGGAGGGTGCTATGTGGTTAACACATATTACAGGCAACCAACCGTTCACACGCGAGCACAGAAAAAAACTTAAACAGTCTGTAATCTTTAATTATAAAAAACAAACGGTACTTCTACCCTCCGCAAATATTGCAGGAGTGATTGAAGGCAGCGATAAGAAGGATGAGTTTGTTTTTGTTACTGCACATTACGACCACCTGGGCGTACGCGATGGAAAAATTTATAACGGCGCCGATGATGACGGAAGTGGCACGGTGGCTATTATGGAAATTGGTGCTGCTTTTGCCCGAGCTAAAGCCGCCGGGGTTGGTCCGCGCAGAACGGTAATCATCCTTGCATTTACTGCAGAGGAGAAGGGATTACTGGGAAGCCGCTATTTCAGCGAACATCCTTTTGTAAATCTGGACGCCACTTCGGCTGCTTTGAACATTGACATGATAGGAAGAGTAGATACCGAACGCATGAAAGATGATACATTAAATTACATCTACATCGTAGGACACGATAAAATAAGTACGGATTTAAAATCGGTGAGTGAAGGTGTAAATACCCAACATGCCCGATTGAATTTTGATTATAAGTTTGACCATCCCGAAGATCCGCACCGTATTTACTTCAGGAGCGATCATTACCATTTTGCACGCAAAGGAGTGCCGGTGCTATTCTTTTACGACGGTATGTTGAAAGCGGATTATCACAAACCAACCGACACGTACGAAAAAATCAATTATACCTTGTACGAGAAAAGGGCCAGGCTGGTATTTCATATTGCCTGGGAAATGGCCAACCGGGAAGAAAAACTGGTGCGGGATTTGGAAATACCTACGTCTACTCGTTGAGGTGAGTATGGAATAGTCATTACCATGAAAAATTTCTTTATCATTTTACTCTTGTTGTGCGTTAAGTTGTCGAATGCGCAACATGATATAAACAACACCTTCTACTCCAGCATGGAGTTTAACATAGGCAACTACTATGGGCTAGACGTTCACCTGAACTATGTTTTCAAAGAAAAATACACAATTAAAGCAGGGTATAGCAGTAATTTGCGCAAACCCCAATCTCAGCCTCAAGATTTTTCCTCCGGAGTAATAGGGATTATTCTTTTAAATTTACCGAACCCCCGGGATCATTTGGAGACATTTCAAATTGGATTGGGAAAGATCTACAACCTCAATCAAAGGAACACCATCAGAGCCCATGTATCATTGGGTATTGGGTTTACTGTTATAAAAGAACCTGAAAACTGGGAAAGAATTAATACGGGTGTCATTGTTTCTAATTACAACTGGAATTATAAAAAGAAAAATTCACTGAGCCTTATCATTAATCCTAAAATTGAGTTTCCCATAAAAAGGCTTTATGGACTAACTATATCACCACTGGTTCATTTAAATAAAGACAGGACGTATTACGGTGTAGGTATTGGTCAGATGATTGGTATACTAAGAAAAAGAACAAACTAATGGTTAGCCTTGATCAATTATAAAATCGAAACCATAATACTCAAACCGGATTACGGTGCAGTACTTTGCAACGTCCTCACATAGCCGATGGTGGGATGTTAGAAAGGTAAACATCCCGTAAATTGGCTGTATTTTCGCGAAGCGTTCAGCCAATTTACACTAAATTTTTATTATTTTCGTAAACTCACAGAACCTACGTCCAGCCCCGCTTTTGGCTATGCAATGTTGCGTTAGCAGATTTTATTTTAATTGTCTCGCAGCATGATGAATACGAACAATCGAAATTTGAGTTGACGTAATTTTGTAAATTATTCTATAATTCCCTTCAATAAGCTCACGTATTGATTCCAAATTGAACTCTGGTACTTTTCGACCTGATGTAGGAAAATTGTATAGCTGGTCAACTCTGATTATTATTTTTTCAATAAATCTGTCCGCGTATTGCTTAGAATCTAAGGAAATATATTCATGAATCAACTTTAAGTCATCTAGAGCAAATTCTGTCCAAATTAGCTTTACCATTTCTTAGTGATTTCCTTTACCTTTTCATGAGATATAGTCTTACCTTTTTTTAATTGCGCTAATCCTTGTTCTACTTTTTCCACAAACACTAGTCGTTCTATCAGAACTTCTAAATCAAACTCTTTAGGCAACTCTTTAACTGTATCAATTGCTTTATCTCTTTTCATCGGGAATATTTTTGAATTAAATATACAATTTTATTTTTATTCTTTAAATCACTGCTTACGCTTAACGTGAGGGTATAAGAACAGCATCAGTTGCTATACTTTGCTAGAATTTTCGGGAAGCGGACAGCCACTTTATAGAATTATCATAAAGAACAATTCACGTCAGTTACCAAGGTCAACTTATATGGTTGCAAAGCAATTTGGTGGTAGGTTTGCTTTTTGTCTTCATGCGATTTTTACTGCCTGATTAAGCAACTCCACATTGAAATTTATTTTAGCGTTCAGTGCTTTAAATACCTTTAAAATTGTATCAAACCTTGCGTCTGTCAGACTGTTTTCAATTTTTGAAATCTGGGCTTTTTGAACACCTACTAGTCGTCCAAGTTCTTCTTGAGTTAAGTTGCGTTTTAAGCGTGCTTGTCTAATGACTTCTCCAAGCAAGTCTAGTCGTAACTCGTTCTCAAATGCTTCTCGCTTTGGTGACCCACGTTTACCGATGTGTTTGTCGGTAATCTCATCTAAACTGTATGTTTTTAATCCTTGCTTTTTCATTTTTTTTTAAGTTCAAAATATTTTATTCTTAAACGTTCTGCCTTTTCCAAGTCACTTTGAGGAGTTTTATCCGTTTTCTTTATCAGTCCGTGAATTGATATTACAAACGTGTCGGCTCTTTCTAATTTGTCCCAAAAGGCAAAAAGCCTGTAATATTTTTTATTAAACAGTGTTCTAAACTTCCAAATTTCATCATTGAGATTTTTGAAAAGTTCTTTGTCATTTGAACACCTTGCTTTGGTGATGTTGTAAATGATTTTATCTCTTGCTTTCTCACCCAGTCTATCAAGGAACTCCTAAGGTTCTTCTAAAAACTCTACTTTAAACTTGGGTGTCTTCACTTTTTAAACGTTTGTGAAAAGATAAATGTTTCTTTATTAGGAAACTAATTTACTATAGCGTTGTCGATATAAACTTACTTACAACGGTCAAATACACACATACTTATCGTCTACCCGTTGAGGTGAGTCTATTATAAAAAAAATCCGAAACACGTTGTTCCGGATTCAAAACATATATCCCTCACTATTACCAACCCAGTATCCAGGCGAAAATCAGCGGCGCCACAATGGTGGCATCGCTTTCCACTATAAACTTGGGGGTATGAATATCGAGTTTGCCCCAGGTAATTTTTTCGTTGGGTACGGCCCCGGAGTAAGAACCGTATGAGGTAGTAGAATCAGAAATCTGGCAGAAGTAACTCCAGAAAGGCACATCTTCCCACTCCAAATCCTGGTACATCATCGGAACCACACATATCGGAAAATCTCCCGCTATACCTCCTCCAATCTGGAAAAACCCGACGCCTTTTCCGGATGAATTATTCCTGTACCAGTCGGACAGCCAAACCATATACTCAATACCACTTTTCATGGTGGAGGCTTTCAATTCATTTTTAATTACATACGATGCGAAAATATTTCCCATGGTACTGTCTTCCCAACCCGGTACCACAATCGGAATGTTTTTTTCTGCCGCAGCTACCATCCAGCTATTACGAGGATCAATTTCATAGTACTCTTTTAGCACACCGCTTAATATCATTTTATACATATACTCATGCGGAAAATAACGTTCTCCTTTTTCATCCGCATCCTTCCATATGGCATAAATATGTTTTTGTAAACGCCGAAAGGCTTCCTCCTCCGGAATACAGGTATCCGTAACACGGTTGTAATGGTTTTCGAGTAAATCCCATTCGTCTTGCGGACTCAGATCACGATAATTCGGGACACGCTTATAGTGACTATGTGCCACCAGGTTCATGATATCTTCTTCAAGGTTTGCACCCGTACAACTGATGATAGATACTTTATCCTGACGGATCATCTCTGCCAAACTCAATCCCAGCTCTGCTGTACTCATTGCTCCGGCAAGGGTTACCATCATCTTTCCACCGGCATCCATATGCGCCTCGTATCCTCTGGCAGCATCCATCAGTGCAGCCGCATTGAAATGTCGGTAATGATGCTGAATATATTCTGAAACTGGTCCTTTTTTCATTTCGTACAATTTTTGCAAAAATAGGCTTTCACAGGGTATTCCGAAGGCTAAGTTTTATCTTTGCCCAATGAAAAAATACAGTGTTTTATTTTCCATCCTCGCATTTTTGGGGCTTCAATCATCCAAAGCGCAGGAGAAATTTTTAGCAGGATGGGAGGGCAAACTGGAACAAGCGGGTTTAACCCTGGTATTCCATTTTGAAAAAGATGCCACCGGTGCATTTCTCGCAAAAATGGACAGTCCTGACCAGGGCGCCTACGGGATTAAAATGGATCAGGTAACACTGACAGAAAATACCGTATTCACAGAGTTGAAACAATATGGCTTGTCGTATAAAGGCACGCTCATCAACGACAGCACGATCGACGGCTCATTGACACAGGGAGCCACCTTTCCGTTCAAACTCACGCGGGTGCGATCCGGTAGTGTTACCCTGAAAGAAAAACCACAAACCCCTGTCGCTCCATTTCCGTATGAAACCGAGGAAGTAACCTTCAACAGCACTTCACCCAATGTAACCCTCAGCGGAACCATCACTAAACCATCCGGTAATACTTCAACCTATCCGGCCATCATCCTCATCAGCGGCAGCGGTCCGCAAAATCGGGATGAACAGATCGGTAACCATAAACCCTTCGCCGTTATTGCAGATTACTTCACCCGCAACGGATACCTGGTATTGCGTTTCGACGACCGGGGTGTTGGAAAATCAACCGGTGTATTTTCAAATGCCACGAGTGCTGATTTTGCAAAAGATGTGGAAGGGGCCGTGCAATTTCTCCTGAATCGAAATGATGTCAATACAAAACAACTCGGACTCATCGGTCACAGCGAAGGCGGCATGATTGCTCCCATGGTGGCCGCTGCACGAAAGGATATCGCCTTTCTCATCCTGCTGGCAGGCCCGGGAATTCCCGTTCAGGAACTGATGGCTGAACAAAACACCGCGCTCTTCCGCAATGCAGGCGTAGACAGTGTTCAGGCTAACCTCTACGGCAACATGTATCGTCAAATAACCCATACTATCCTCCATACTAATGAACCCGCTCAGCTACAACCACAACTCGTTGCACTCATACAAAAACATGTATCAGGGATGGACAAGCGTTTTGTTTCTTTGCTGAACCTACATACACCTGATAACGTAAACGCATATGCGAAAAATATGGCGGAAGAAATGAACGAACCCTGGATGCGTTATTTCCTGCAGTACGATCCACAACCGGTATTGAAGAAAGTACGCGCCCACATCCTCGCCCTGAATGGAGAGAAGGATATTCAGGTGCTGGCAACCAGCAATATCAATGGAATTGAAACATCATTGAAAAAAGGTGTAGCACATTCATACCAAACTGTAATCCTGCCCGGCCTAAACCATCTCTTTCAACACTGCACATCTTGTAATGTTCAGGAATACATGCAACTGGAAGAAACCTTTTCCGACAAAGCCCTGAAAGAAATGCATCAGTGGCTGAAATCTGTACTGAAACCCTGACGTGTCAAACATTAACACAACCGAATGAATTTTCTTGCCCACGCCGTGCTCTCGTTTAACATTCCGGATATACTGGTGGGCAATATGATCAGTGATTTTGTAAAAGGAAAAAATAAACTTCAATATTCTGAAGGTGTACAGAAAGGAATTCATCTGCACCGGCTCATCGACACCTTTACTGATGAACATCCTACCATCAAAATTGTAAAAGCTGTATTTGCACCACATTACAGGTTATATGCATCTCCCATCAGCGATATTGTGCTGGATTACTTTGTGGCGAACGACCCAAACTTATTTACCACCCCTTTACATCTTCATGAATTTGCACAACAAACCTACCTCACCCTTACTGCCCACCACCACGTGTTTCCCGAACCTTTTCATTCCATGTTCCCTTACATGAAACAGCAAAACTGGCTGTATCATTACCATGAAGACTGGGGTGTAATGAAAGGGTTGCAGGGGTTAGAAAAACGTGCACTGTATATGGGTTCATCAGAAAAAGCTTTCGAACTGTTCAAAACAAACAAACCCCTCATACAGGAAGTATACAACGAGTTTTTTGCTTTGTTAAAATTGTATGCATCCGAACAACTGGCTTTGCTTAACAAACGCTGAATTTTATCTTTGGAAAAATATTGTCTATGAAATACTTGCTGCTGACCGCATTCACCTTTTGCCTATTTCTAACTGCTTCTGCCCAAGATGCTATTGATAAATCTCCATTGGATGTGAGTTATTATCCCTCCGGATATCCGTTACTGAAAGTGCAGGATAAAGTGAACGGCACTCCGCTGGCCAGAATTATTTTCAGCAGGCCCCAGAAAAACGGACGCACCATCTTTGGCAACCTGATAGAATATGGAAAACTGTGGCGGCTCGGAGCCAATGAAGCTACCGAAATAGAATTTTTTAAAAATGTAGACATCCTGGGAAATAATATCAAAAAAGGCAGATACACCATGTATGCTATCCCACATCCCGATAAATGGACCATCATCATCAATAAAGACACCGATAGCTGGGGCACTTTCAAGTACTCTAAAGAAAAAGATGTAGCACGCTTCGACGTTCCGGTACAAACACTTGAAACACCGGTTGAATACTTCAACGCCTATTTTGAAAAGAACGGAAAAACAGCCGGATTGATGATAATGTGGGATAATGTTCGTGTAACAATTCCAATTAGTTTGTAATATGCAGTATGAAACTGCTATGGATTTCTCTCTTTTCTGTGTGTTTACTGGCTTCATGCCGCCCAAAAGACACCGTTCGATCCACTAACATTGTGGTTCCTTCAAATACAATCCAGGATAAAAATCCTTACGTAACGCTGGATCAATCTCCCCTGGATGTAAGTTATTTTCCACCGAACTATCCCATGCAGCGGATGAAACAACAGGATACTTTTCCGCTGATAGCTAGAGTCATTTATAGTCGCCCCCACAAAAAAGGACGGACAGTTTTTGGCAGCAGTGCACAAAGCATTTGCAAATACGGTATTCCGTGGCGGCTCGGTGCCAACGAAGCTACCGAAATTGAATTCTTCCGCGATGTACAGGTGGCCGGAAAATCAATTAGCCGTGGCCGTTATGTTATGTATTGTATCCCCTATCCTGATAAATGGCTCATTAAATTCAACAGCAATTTATTTACCTGGGGATTACATATAGACCCTTCCACCAATCTGGTAACCGCAGAAGTTCCCGTACAGGAACAAACCATTCCCATCGAAGATTTTACCATGGTGTTCCTGCCGGCCGATCATGGTGCCCAGCTCGTTATGTCCTGGGATAATGTGAAAACCATTTTGCCCATCACCTTTTAAACCCATCATTCCGATATGTGCGGTATTGCCGGCATCATCTCCCACCAACCATCGAGGCGCAGCCGGGAACACATCCTGTTGATGAACCGCGCCCTCCAACACCGTGGCCCCGATGGAGAAGGATTCTGGAGCGATAACGAAATGATTGCACTTGGTCACCGCCGGCTCGCCATCATCGACCTAACGCCCGCTGCCGCTCAACCCATGCACTACATGAACCGGTATACGATTGTGTATAACGGAGAAATTTATAACTACAAGGAGCTAAAGGAAGACCTGCTGAAACAAGGCTATACATTTCAATCACAATCAGATACTGAAGTTATCCTTGCCGCGTACGATTGTTATAAGGAAAGATGCACGGGATATTTTGACGGAATGTTTGCATTTGCTATCTGGGATAAAAACGAACAAACACTCTTTGCGGCAAGAGACCGTTTTGGAGAAAAACCTTTTTACTATTCCGCAGAAGCAGGCTGCTTCACCTTTGCCAGCGAAATGAAAGCATTCTGGGCTATTGGTACACCCAAAACAGCCGACATGAAAATGATGCTGAATTATCTTGCACTCGGCTATGTGCAAAATCCTGCAGAGAAATCACAAACCTTCTTTCAAAATATTTTTTCGCTTCCACCGGCACATTATTTAAAACTAGATGCATCACAATACAAATTATACATCACCGCTTATTTTGATGTGGACAAACAAACCACAAAAAAATATGACGAATCCGATGCCATCCGCACGCTGGATCAACTGCTACAACAATCCGTTAAACTTCGCCTGCGCAGCGATGTACCCACAGGATCCAGTCTGAGCGGAGGATTAGACAGCTCCACCTTAAGCTATTACATCCGCGAAGCAAAAGGTGCAAATATTCGCCAACACACCTGTTTCTCCGCTGTGTTTCCCGGTTATGAAAAAGATGAATCTGCATTCATACAAACCGTATGCGAGGCATTACAAATGCACTGCATCACCACCACACCCACCGCCGATGAATTGCTGAACAATTTCAACCGAATGGCCTACCATCAGGAAGAACCATTTCCATCTTCCAGCATTTTTGCACAATACAAAATATTTGAACGGGCAGCGAAAAATAATGTGAAAGTTTTAATTGACGGACAAGGCGCAGACGAAATATTCGCCGGCTATCATAAATACCTGCACTGGTATTTGCAGGAAGTAATCAGCAGACATAAATTCGGAAAGTACAAAAAAGAAAGGCAACTGATAGCCAGAAACAAGATTCAGGTACGATGGGATTTGCGCAACATCATCGCGGCATTTCTTCCCTCACACGTGGCCATCGCACTCGAAAAAGCAGAGTACAACCGAATCAGGAACCACCCGTTCATCACCAAAGAATTAAAAGACTGCGCCAAAGGGAGAGATTGGGAAGGTGTGCACAAACCCATCATCACCAAACTGAATGACATCCTCTATTTTAACACCATGCGCAACGGACTGGAAGAATTGCTTCGTTTTGCTGACAGAAATTCCATGAGCCATGGTATAGAAGTTCGATTACCATTCCTTCAGCCCGATATCGTGAACTTTGCATTCTCGCTGCCCTCCGCATTCAAAATTCAGAATGGCTTTACCAAATGGATACTCCGCAAAACCATGGAAAACAAACTGCCCGACTCCATTGTTTGGAGAACCGACAAAGTAGGTTATGAACCTCCGCAAAAAATCTGGATGAACGATGCCCGCGTCCAGGATTTTATTCATGAATCAAAAAAATCGCTTGTGCAGGAAAAACTTCTTAAGCCCACTGTGTTGCAAAAAGCCATAAAGCCTATGGATGCGCATCAGGCCGACAATTTCGACTGGCGATACCTTTGTGCCGCACACATGTTGCACACACCTTAGCAGCAAATCTGTACCTTTGTCCCTCAATTCAATCATCATGAGTGAAGATTTATCCCGCAAAAAAATGGCAACGCGGCTTATACATGCCGGCGCCGAACCCGATCCTTCCACCGGCGCTATAATGACGCCGATTTTTCAAACCTCTACCTACGTGCAGGAAGCACCGGGTGTAAACAAAGGGTTTGAATATGCCCGTTCGCAAAACCCAACACGCAAAGCCCTGGAAACCGCTTATGCAATTATTGAAAACGGAAAATACGGACTGGCTTTCAGCAGTGGAGTTGCCGCCACCGATGCCGTTATTAAATTATTATCTCCCGGAGATGAAGTCATTGCCGCGCAGGATATGTATGGTGGTACCTACCGCCTGTTCACCAAGGTGTTCGAAAAATTTGGTATCCGTTTTAAATATGTTGATACTACAGTAGCTGAAAATGTTTCGGCCGCTATCACACCCGCTACCAAACTCGTGTGGATTGAAACACCTACCAACCCACTGATGAATATAACCGATATAGCCGCTGTATCAGCCATCACAAAAAATGCAGGCGCAATACTTTGTGTAGACAACACCTTTGCAACTCCCTATTTTCAAAACCCACTTGATCTCGGTGCCGATATTGTGATGCACTCCGCTACTAAATATTTGGGCGGCCATAGCGATGTGATTCAGGGAGCATTAATGATGAACAGCAAAGATCTTTACGACCAATTGTACTTCATTCAAAAAAGCTGCGGCGCTGTACCCGGACCGATGGACTGTTTCCTAGTATTAAGAGGTATCAAAACCCTGCATGTACGAATGAAACAACATAACGAGAACGGATACACGATTGCACATTTTTTGCGCAAACACCCATCTGTAGATAAAGTATTCTGGGCAGGCTTTTCTGATCATCCCAACCACCAGATAGCTAAAACACAAATGCGTGGCTTCGGCGGTATGATGAGTTTTACCCTGAAAGATGATTCAGTAGAAGCAGCTAAAAAAGTATTGAGCTCAACCCGGTTATTCTCTCTCGCCGAAAGTTTAGGCGGAGTGGAATCGCTCATCAACCACCCGGCATCTATGACACACGCAAGCATTCCAAGAGAAGAGCGTATTAAAACCGGACTAACAGACGGGCTTATCCGATTGAGTGTTGGTATTGAGGATGCCGACGACCTCGTGGAAGATTTAAAACAGGCCATCGGATAATGTTGAATCGGAGTATAAAATCACTGGAAGCATTTTTGAATAAAAAGGTTGATGAATACCATCAGCCTTTTTTCATTCAGGATGATCCCATTTGTGTTCCTCATCGTTTCAGTACACCGCAGGATATTGAAATCGCCGGATTCTTCGCAGCCATTTTCGCATGGGGAAATCGTAAAACCATTATTCAAAAAACAAACGAAGTGATGCGGTTGATGGATGATGCACCACACGATTTTTGTGTGCATCACCATGAACAAGACCTGAAGCCCTTTGTAACTTTCGTGCACCGCACCTTCAATGCTACCGACCTGTTGTACTTCATTGCCTTCTTCCGACAACACTATCAACAACACCAAACGCTGGAAACCGCTTTCACGCAAGGATTACAGCCTCAACATGAAAATGTGGAACAGGCGCTGAATCAATTTTACCATACCTTCTTTTCACTCGATGATGCGCCCCATAGAACACACAAACACATTGCCGCACCTTTCAAACATGCAGCCTGTAAACGGCTGAATATGTTTTTGAGATGGATGGTACGTCCTGCAGACCGTGGCGTGGATTTCGGCATATGGAAAAACATTCAAACCCATCAACTCGTGATTCCGCTGGATGTACACGTAGCCCGCGTGGCCCGACATTTTCAACTCATTCAACGCAACGCGAACGACTGGAACACCGCTGTAGAATTAACCCGTGTCCTGAAACAACTCGACCCTCGTGATCCGGTAAAATACGACTACGCACTCTTTGCCCTAGGTGTACTTGAAAAATTCTAACACCCACAGTAATGGTTACACGCAATTACCAATTTCGATTTTGGGCGTTCCCCCCGTCCCGTCGCTCTTCAGGCGGAACGGGGGTCGGGCTTTCCGTTCAAACCTCAGCACCTTCGGTTGCTTCGGTAACCACTTCAATCCCTAACGCAGACTTGGGGTTAGCATAATGTCACCCCTTCGGGGTTAGATCGCTTTACGCACTCATTGGGGTTAGAGTAATGACACCCCGTCGGGGTTGGAGCAAGCCAACAATACCCTCTTTATTACCCTTTCACACCTTCGATATGAAGATGATAAAACATACATTTACAAACACAAAATCTATAGGGGATGACATAATTATATTAGTCCCGAAGGGATGACACAACTATAACAATCCCGAAGGGGTAACATAATTATAACCCAGAAGGGACGACATAACTATCACAACCCCGAAGGGGTAACATAATTATAACCCAGAAGGGACGACATAACTATCACAACCCCGAAGGGGTAACATAATTATAACCCCGAAGGGGTGACAGAACTATAACAATCCCGAAGGGATGACATAACTATAACAACCCCGAAGGGGTGACAGAAGTATAACAATCCCGAAGGGGTGGCAAAACTATAACAACCCCGAAGGGGTGAAATATATCACTCATTAGCGTTTTGATATAGGTTGATTGGTAATCTCTACAACACCAACAACCATTCGAATTTAAATTTATAAAATATGGCAGGTACATTTTCACAAATTTATATTCAGTATGTTTTTGCTGTGAAAGGAAGAGAAAACCTACTTCAAAAACCATGGCGTGATGAAGTGTTCAAGTATATCTCCGGTATAATCAAAGGAAAAAATCAAAAGCCCATTATCGTAAACGGTGTTTCAGATCATGTTCACGTTTTTGTAGGATTAAACCCTGCAATGAATATCTCCGATTTGGTTCGAGACATTAAAAACAATTCTTCAAACTTTATTAACGACCAAAAATTTCTGAAAAAGAAATTCGCCTGGCAAGGAGGATATGGTGCATTTTCATATGCCCATTCTCAAATTCAAAATGTATATCAGTATATTGCCAATCAGGAAATTCATCATAGAAAAAACACATTCAAAGAAGAATATATTGATTTTCTCCAAGAATTTGAAATTGAATTCAACGACAAATATTTATTCGATTGGTTGGATTGAACCTTTCAATTATTTATTCATTTCACCCCGTTGGGGTTGGGTTTGTTTTACGAGCACATTGGGGTTAGAGTAATGACACCCCTTCGGGGTTAGATCTCTTTTCGCGCACTTTGGGTTAGAGTTATTTCACCCCTTCGGGGTTGGGTTTGTTTTACGCGCACATTGAGGTTAGAGTAATGTCACCCCTTCGGGGTTAGATCTCTTTTCGCGCACATTGGGGTTAGAGTAATGTCACCCCTTCGGGGTTAGATTACTTTTCGCGCACATTGGGGTTAGAGTAATGTCACCCCTTCGGGGTTAGATTACTTTTCGCGCACATTGGGGTTAGAGTAATGTCACCCCTTCGGGGTTAGATCTCTTTTCGCGCACATTGGGGTTAGAGTAATGTCACCCCTTCGGGGTTAGATTACTT
>ENA-UOUJ01001133-UOUJ01001133.1-activated-sludge-metagenome-genome-assembly--contig:-NODE-1133-length-14865-cov-10.339163_pt1 | contig 14865 bp, 8 predicted proteins | sample MGYA00249839_ERZ747224 | MGnify/ENA primary metagenome ERZ747224 (study PRJEB28782, sample SAMN03220277) | activated sludge metagenome | biome: wastewater; feature: sewage sludge; material...
GTAACGACCGTGTCGGTGCAGGTCAGGGTTCCGCCTTGTGCGCCCGCGTCAGGCACGCTGTTGTCCAGGGTCACTTGGGCAGTGGCAGTGCTGGTGCATCCGTTGCTGCCGGTCACGGTCAGGGTGTAGGTGCCTGCGGTGCAAGCCTCGGGGTTTTGCAGGGTGCTGGTGAACCCGCCGGGGCCGCTCCAGCTGTAGGAGCCGTTGCCCGTGCCTTGCAGGGTGACGCACTGGTTGTTGCAGTTGATCACGCCACCGGTGGCCTGTGCGGCGGGTGCTTCATTGTCCAGTTCCACCACGGCGGTGGCTGTGCCCATGCAACCATTGATGGTGTCGGTGACGGTCAGCGTATACGTTCCCGGACTTGAGACCGAGGGATCTTCCAGCGTGCTGGTGAATCCACCCGGGCCGCTCCAGCCGAAAGCCGTGCCAGTGGTCGTGCTGCCGCCATTGAGGGTCACGGAGGTCATGGAACACGTCAACACATCGCTGACGGATGCGCTGGCATTGGGTGCGGTCATATTCACGGTAACCTGGGCGGCATCCGTGCTGTAGCATCCCACGGCGTTGGTGACCACCAATGTGTAGGTGCCTGCGGCGTTCACCACCGGTGTGGCCGTGTTTCCGCCGCTAACGATGTTGCCGCCGTTCGAGGCAGTCCAAGAGAAGATGACACCGCTTGCGGGGGAAGAACCGTTCAACGTGATCTGTCCGCCGCTGGCGCAGGTGAGCACCATGTCCTCGCCGGCATTGGCCCCCGGTGTTCCGCCGGCGCCGATGCTGAAGTCCAAGTGCAGGGTACATCCATGGGCATCGGTAACATCCACGCCATAAGTTCCGGCGGCGAGATTATTCTCGGTAGACCCGGTGCCACCGCTACTCCACACATAAGTATAGGGTGATGTGCCCCCGGTGATGTTGGCCGTGGCGGAGCCGTTGCTGTTGTTGCAGGTGGCGTTCACGGTTTGCACCGAGCCGCCCAGGGCTGCGGGCTGTGTAACGGTGAAGGTTTCAGAGTCCTGGCAGCCGTTGGCATCGGTTACTTGCACCGTGTACTGCCCGGGGGCCAAGTTGTTGATGGTGGCCGTACTGGCGCCGTTGCTCCAGGAATAGGAGAAAGGAGCCACGCCCGTGGAACTGGCCGTGATGCTGCCGTTGTTGGCGCCGTTGCATGAAACGTTCGCCACGGTGCCGGTGGCTTGGATCAGTTTAACGGTCACGACTTGGTCGGCGGCACCGGCTAGGATGCAGGCATCACCACCGATGACGCGGCGGATGTACGTTTTTTCCGTTACCGCGCCGATCAACGACCCCGGAAGGTTTTGGCTGGTCGCCCCGGAGATGTCAACCCAGTTTAGGCTGTCGGTGCTGACCTGCCACTGGTAGGTGGTAGCTGAACCGGGGGAAGGAGGGGTGGAGGGCGTGTTGTTGCGGACGATCGTGGGCAGGGAATAGGACGGCACGCTGCCGGTGATGTCCCCGGGGATACTTCCCGCACATACGCTTTGGTTACCGCTGATGGTGTTGCCCAAGAGGTCTGGCGGGTTGGCCCACACCACAATGCCCGGTTCGTACTGGCTGCTGTTCTTGGTGGTGTTCAGCGCACCCTGGGTCAACGGAATGTTGTTGGACAGGGAAGTGACGATGGTGTAGATGCGGCAGTTGCTGAATTTGATGCCGCGCTCACCCACCGGGTCATAATCATCGCCGGATCCGCCGTAGTAGGTGCTGAAGATCAAATTGGAAAGATCAGAGCTGAGCTTGAGGAACACCTTGTCGTTGCTGCCCATGTTGGTGGATTGCACCGGAGTGTTCGGAGCTGAGCTTACGGGGAAGTTGGTGCTGTTGGTATAGCCGAACACGAACACGTCGTTGTTCTGGTCCGTGTTCAGGCCCATCATGTTCACTTCGTTGGCGGAGCCTCCGACATAGGTGCTGCCCGAGAAGCTCTGGCTCGTGCTCATCCGCGCCACGAAGAGGTCGTTGGTGCCCCCGTTGTAGCTGTTGTCATAAGTGCCGCTTGCGGACACGTTGCTGTTGGCCAGTCCGGAGGTGGTTCCGCCGAAATAGAGTTCGTTGCCGCCAGTGGCCATGGCCATGCACAGGATGGCCGTGGACTTGCTGCTGGCGGATTGGAAGTAGGAGGACCAGACCGTGGTGCCGGTTCCGGAGATCCGTTGCAGGAAGCCATCCTCACTGCCGCCCCGGGTGGATTGCCGCGGGCTGAGGGTGGGGAAGTTGGTGCTGGTGGTGCGCCCGCCAATGAAGATGTCGCCGGAGGCTGCATCGTAGAGCATGATCTGGGCCAAGTCGTTGCCGGAACCACCGTAGTTCTTCATCCATTGCACGGCGCTCAGGTCTTGGTTGACACGGAACAGCAGCACGTCGTTGCCGCCGTTGTTGGTGTTGGAAGCCCCACTTCCCGGATTGGAAGTGGCGAGGTTGGTGCTGTTGGTGTAACCGCCGATGACCACGTCGCCATTGGGCGCTATGCGCAGGTCGAAGGAGTAGTCGGTCTTGTTCCCGCCGACCACTGCGGATTTGATGGAGTTGCCGGCCGGGTTGATCTTGGTGATATAAACATCCTCGCCGCCTTGCGCTTGCTGGTTCACGCTGCTGCCCGAGAAAGCGGTTCCGCCAAGCATGGGGTAATCCGTGCTGGAGGTGTAGCCGGTGATGTACAGGTTGCCGTCAGGGCCCTGTTCCATGGCATACGGGTTCTCCACGTCACTGCCGCCGATGTAGGTCTGCCACACGCGTGTGCCACTGCCTCCCACCGTGGTGGGTTCCAGGTACTTGCCCACCACCATGTCGTAGCTTCCGTTGGTGCTGGTGTCAAAGGCGCCCGGGGTGATCTGGTCCGTGCCGCCGCTCACGCGGGAAACCACGTAGATGGCCCCGTCGGCGGGGTCCACCCAAATGCAGTGGCCGTGGTTGTCTGAGTTGGAGGCCGTGTTCATCCAGGTGGCCCAACGCAGGGCGATCGGGTCGATCACCAAGGTTGCATTTTTGTCATACTCGCCCAATTGGAAGCGCAGGGTGTTTTTGCCTTCCACCACATAGGACGCATTCACCGAGCGCTCCGTGCCGCCGGTGCGCTGGTACACGATCGGTGCCGGGTAAGCGACCTCGCCCAAGCTGGTGGCCAGCACCAGTTCCCCCTTTTCGTTCACCCGCAGGCGGTCGATGCCTTCGAACTGGATGGCGATCTGCCCGGGATCGCTGCCGGGCTTGCAAATCACATCGTATTCCAGCGAACCATCGGCGGCAGGGTAGTAGCGCACGTCGATGCCCCGATAGGTGTTCTTGTACCACACTTCCTGGAAGCTGCGCACATCCGTCGCCTGGGTACCGCTGATGAAATAGTTGGAGACCACGTCATGCCCCGCACGGCTCTCCACTTTCATGTCCGCCGAGGCACCGGTGAAGTTCAACTTCCACGTGTGCCCCTTCTTGTGCCAGGTGGGCACGGTGGCGGAATGGCCGGCATTGATCAGCTCCTCATACACCACGCCTTGGCGCTGGAACTCCATCAAGGTGGCCGGGTCGAAGGCGGTGATCACCATGCCCGAGGCCGTGGCCACGGCTTGGCCCATGGGCAGGTCCGCCCTGTACAGCACCGGTGCGGAGAACTGGCCCTTGTTTTCCAGGAAATGGATCTCCTTGTCGTGCTCGTTCAACAACCCGGCCAGGTCATCGTGGGCATGGTTGTGCAGGGGTGTGCCGGCCTGCCTTGAATGGGCAAGCTGGGCCTTGCCCGGCAGCGCCAAGAACAAGGCCAAGGCCATGCAGAGCAAAGGCCTGAGCAACTTGATGTGTGGGGTGTTTTTCATTTGAAACACGGGGTTGATGATTGTTTCTGAACAAGGGCGATTTTTTGCCACAGGTCGCAAATGTTTTGCGATTGGTCGATGTTTGTCAAGTGTTCATCAGGATTTCAATTGAATTGGACGAAATCCCGTAGATGAATGGATGCCGGAAGAGCAGGAAAACGGATGGCCCCCTGTTGGAAATGTTCAAAACTTTTTTCCGAGGCGGATTTGGTCGATCCAAAGCCGTGTGGTTAATTGCACGTCCATTGAATGACGAAATATCCGTCAGGTCAAACAAGCCGACCATGCACTTGAAGGTGGGAACCCAGGCACCACATTTTGCCGGGATCGATCAGCACGGCGATGCCGTGAGCTTGGCCGATTATGCCGGTCGCAAACTGGTGCTGTACTTCTATCCCAAGGATGACACCCCCGGTTGCACGGCGCAAGCCTGCAGCCTGCGGGATGGTTTCGGGCCCTTGCGCGACGCCGGATACGAGATACTGGGCGTAAGCCCGGACAGCATTGCCCGGCATGGCAAGTTCGCTGCCAAGTACCACTTGCCGTTCCGCCTGCTTGCCGACCCGGATAAAGTGACTGCCAAAGCATATGGGGTTTGGGGCAAGAAGAAATTCATGGGCCGGGAATACGATGGTATCCTGCGCACCACCTTCCTGATCGACAAGGACGGAAGCATCGAACGGATCATCACCAAGGTGCGCACCAGGGATCATGCCGCCCAAGTGCTGGAAGGCATTGGGGAATAAAGCTTCGCAACGGAACGCCGAACTTCGCCCCGGATGCGCATCGGCCCCGCGATACACACAACACCAACCACAAACGGATCAAACATGGCAACCGAGATCAACAAGGACAAGCTGAAGGCACTGCAGCTCACAATGGACAAAATGGAAAAGTCCTTTGGAAAGGGCGCTGTGATGCGCATGGGCGATGATGCCATTGAAAAGGTGGAGGTGATCCCCACGGGCTCCATCGGATTGGACCTCGCCTTGGGCGTGGGCGGCTATCCCAAGGGGCGTGTGGTGGAGATCTTCGGACCGGAAAGCAGCGGCAAGACCACCTTGGCCATCCATGCCATTGCCGAATGCCAGCGGAACGGTGGCATTGCAGCGATCATTGACGCCGAACATGCCTTTGACCGCTTCTATGCCGAAAGCCTGGGCGTGGATACCGAAAACCTGCTGATCAGCCAGCCCGACAACGGCGAACAGGCCTTGGAGATCGCCGACAACCTGATCCGCTCGGGCGCCATTGATATTCTGGTGGTGGACAGTGTGGCGGCCCTTACCCCGCGTGCGGAGATCGAGGGAGAGATGGGGGACAGTGCCGTGGGCATGCAAGCCCGGTTGATGAGCAAGGCCCTGCGCAAGCTCACGGGAACCATCAGCAAGACCGGTTGCTGCTGCATCTTCATCAATCAATTGCGCGAAAAGATCGGTGTGATGTTCGGCAACCCCGAAACCACCACCGGAGGCAATGCGCTGAAGTTCTATGCATCCATCCGCTTGGACATCCGCAGGTCCAACCAGATCAAGGAAGGGGAGAACGTGCTGGGGAACCGCACCAAGGTCAAGGTGGTGAAGAACAAGGTGGCACCGCCCTTCCGCAAGGCCGAGTTTGATATCCTGTACGGAAAGGGCATCAGCAAAACCGGTGAGATCATTGACATGGGTGTGGAACTGGGCATCATCAAGAAGAGCGGCAGCTGGTTCTCCTACGAGGAAACCAAACTGGGACAAGGCCGAGATGCCGTGCGCCAATTGCTGGACGACAATGCCGAACTCTGTGAGGAATTGGAGTCGCGCATCAAGTCAGCGATGCCTAACGCCGAGGCATCGCAGGTGGCTTGAGGCCAATGACTTTTGGAAGGAGGCAGGACCGGGTTCAACGGAACGGGACGACGGGTGAAGGGAGCGGCCATCAGCTTGCGGGCCCCGGTGATCATTGGTCCTTGCGCGCTTTCAACGTCATTCGGCGAACATGTTCGGCAATGTTGGCGGTGGGGGCCACGGTGGGCCTACGTGTCCGGTTTACTTTTGGCGCCCCGACCTGGGCGGGGCACTTCCAGTAGTCACAGGCACACCCTCCATGTTGCACCTTCCAGCAACCAGCACCCTGCGTAAAGCTGCTTTTCCGGCGGTGACGTGGTTATTGGCGGCTTGTTCAAATGGCCCTTCTGCGCCTATGCCATCGGACCAGCCGGCGAAACCCCCTTTCCAGGTTAAGTTGGATTCGCTGAACAACCTGATCGTTGGGGCACCCGGCAAAGGGGCCCTCTATGAAGCACGTGCACAACTATACTTAAGCGTTGATAGCCTGCGCAACGGCCAGCGCGACCTGGAATGGGCCGTCCGCATGGATAGCACCAACGTGAACTACCGCTTGCAATTGGGCGATCTGTACTACCGGACCATGCAGGTGGACAAGGCCTACGAAGAATTCGGCCATGCATCCCGGCTCGATCCCTCCAGTACCCCGGCCATGTTGAAACAGGCGGAGATCCAGTTGGTGCTGCGCAACTATCGGAAGAGCATGGAGTTGGTGAACGATGCCTTGCGCAAGGACCCGCATGCGGCCCACGGCTATTTCCTGAAAGGATGGATCCACAAGGAAACCGGTGACACGGCATTGGCCTTGAGCAGCTTCCGGACCGCCGTGGAGCAGGATGCCACGGATTACCCGGCGTACATCATGCTGGGCCTGCTCAGCGCCGCCCAGCACGACCCCTTGGCCGAACAGTATTATGCCACGGCCATCTCCCTACGGCCGCATAGCGTGGAAGCTTGGTACAACAAGGGCATGTATTACCAGGAACAGGGGCGGGACAGTGCGGCGCTGGACTGCTACAAGCAGATCATGGCCATTGACAGCACCAATGCGTTGGCCTGGTATAACAGCGGCTACATCCAATTGGAGCACTTGAACAACCCCGCCGGGGCCAAGCAGAATTTCAACCAGGCCATCAGGCTGGAACCAACCTACGCCGATGCCTGGTACAACCTTGGATTGGCCAAGGAGCGCACCGACCAACCGGACAGCGCGGCCGTGGATTACCAAGTGGCGCTCAGGTTGAAACCGGAACACGAGCTGGCGGCACAGGGCCTGAGCCGGTTGCAGGCGCGCGGCATTAAGGTCCGATCTCCCCGGAGGGGCAACGAGCAATAGACCCCTTGCGCCTGGTCCGCATCCGGGGCAGAGCCTCGGGTCTGAACCGCCCGTTGAGCCTGCGATCTCGATCAGTTGTTCGTTGCCAGTTGTTAGGGTTGACCCGGCAAACGGGGCGCGGTGGCCAATTCGTTGTGCTTGAACCTACGCCCACGTATGGGGGGGCGCAAAACTGTGGAGTGCCTTGAAACCGCGCTGGAACGGTCCTGACAACGAACAATTTTCTACGAACAACCAGTCGAAACTTCAAATTCAGCCGCCAGTTGCGGACTCTAAGCCCGATGGCCCCTGGCATCCGGGGCAGGAGCCGTTTCGTGCTTCCTACCTTCGCCGGACCAATCCGTGCGCAGTGGAGTTAGTTTTCCTAGGTACCGGCACCAGTCAAGGCATACCCGTGATCGGATGCGGGTGCGAGGTGTGCACCAGCACGGACCCGCGCGACAAGCGCACGCGCTCTTCCGTGCTGGTGCGGAACAATGGTGTCAACCTGCTGATCGATGCGGGCCCCGACCTGCGCCAACAGATGCTGCGCGAGCAGGTGTCCGAACTGGGCGGCGTACTGCTCACCCACGAACACATGGACCACATCTCCGGCATGGACGACCTGCGGGCCTTCAGCTTTGCCCATGAGCCACCGCGCGCCGTGCAGGTTTTCGGCGATGCGCGCACGCTGCACGCGGTGCAGCGCGTATATGCCTATGCATTCAATGGCCACGGCTATCCGGGCATCCCGCAGTTCCAACTGAACACCATTGCGGATCAACCGTTCGTGGCTGCCGGTGTGCCCGTGATGCCCGTGGAAGTGATGCACCAGCAATTGCCCGTCAAAGGGTTCCGCATCGGTGCCTTCGCCTACATCACCGACGCCAAAACCGTGGCACCTGAAGAAAAAGCCAAGCTAAGGGGCTTGAACGTGCTGGTAGTGAATGCCTTGCGGAAGAAACCGCATTACTCCCACTTCAATTTGGAAGAAGCGTTGACCCTGGTTGCCGAACTGGCCCCTGGCCGCGCCTTCCTTACGCACATCAGCCACCTGATGGGGCGGCATGCCGATGTCGTGTTGCCGGCAAACGTGCAGCTCGCCCATGATGGGCTGAAGGTGGCGGTCTGAACGGCGGCGCCCTGGCCGCCTCGGCATCCGGTTGCATCTTTGCGCCATGGCGCTCAGCTCCGCGCTCCTGGAACAAGCCGTTGATCAGTTGGCCACCCTGCCCGGCATCGGCAGGCGAACCGCCATGCGCCTGGCCTTGGACCTGCTGCGGCGCGACCTGCCCGAGGTGGTGCGCTTCAGCGAGGCTGTGCGCAACCTGCGCGAACAGGTGCAATACTGCAGCGAATGTTGCAACATCAGCGACAGACCGGTGTGCGACATCTGCGCCAACCCGTCCCGCGAACCATCACAGGTGTGCGTGGTGGAGGACATCCGAGATGTCATCGCCATCGAGAACACCCACCAGTACAAGGGGCGCTACCATGTGCTGGGCGGGGTGATCAGCCCCATCGACGGTGTGGGGCCCGACAACCTGCACACCAAGGAACTGTTCCGACGGATCGCGCAAGGCGGGATCAAGGAGGTGATCTTGGCTCTTGGAGCCACCCTGGAAGGGGACACCACCAGCTTTTTCCTGTACCGTAAACTGAACGAGGCGGGAGTGGCCGTCAGCGTGATCGCCCGCGGCATCAGCATTGGCGGCGACCTGGACCAAGTGGATGAAATGACACTGGGGCGTAGCATTGCCGACCGGAAGCCTTACCAACAAAGCATCAAACAGTGAGGCAGCCCGCCCGGTGTGCCGAATTGCCGGCATGCAGGGGAAGCATGCGAACCTGCCAACCCCGGCCACGACCATGAAGCTCAGCGTAGTGATCGTCAATTACAATGTGAAGGCCTATTTGGAGCAGTGTCTGCGCACCGTGTACGAGGCGCTGAAAGGCATGGAGGGGGAGGTGTTCGTGGTGGACAACCAAAGCACGGACGGCAGTGTGGAGATGGTGCAGCGCGAGTTTCCCGGGGTGCATTTGGTGGCCAACCAGCAGAACATGGGCTTCAGCCGGGCCAACAATCAGGCCATCCGGCAATGCCGGGGCGAATACATCCTGCTGCTTAATCCGGACACCGTGGTGGGCGAGGACGTGTTCCACAAGGTGATGGCGTTCATGGATGCCAACCCCAAGGCCGGGGGGCTCGGCGTGAAAATGATCGATGGCACCGGAAGATTCCTCCCCGAAAGCAAACGGGGCCTGCCCACCCCAACGGTGGCATTCTATAAGATCATCGGTCTTTCAAGGCTATTCCCCAACAGCAAGTCCTTTGGCCGCTACCACTTGGGCCACCTGCCGGAGGACGAAACGGCGCCCATCGAGATCCTTTCCGGTGCCTGCATGTTCCTGCGCCGTTCGGTGCTGGACGAGGTGGGCCTGCTGGACGAGAGCTTCTTCATGTACGGGGAGGACATCGACCTGAGCTACAGGATCCGCCTGGGCGGCTATGAGAACTGGTACTTTCCGCAGGCCCGGATCATCCACTACAAAGGGGAAAGTACCAAGAAGAGCAGCGTCAACTATGTCTTTGTGTTCTACAACGCCATGGTCATTTTCGCCCGGAAGCATTTCACCCGGCGCGGACCGCAGCTCTTTTCGGCCATCATCCGCGGGGCCATTTACCTGAGCGCTGCTGCGGCCATCGGCATGCGTTTTTTGCACCATGCCTTGCTTCCGTTGCTCGACCTGGCCATCGTGTACCTGTGTTTGTCCCTGTTCCCCGGCATGGGCCCGGAAACCGGGCCGTGGCACCATGCCCTGCTTGGACTGGTCGGAATCGGGGCAATGGCCGTTGCGGGCAACTACGATGTGCCGGGCCGTTGGACCCACGTGGCCAAGGGCATCGGGGCATTGGCCCTGGTGGTGCTGGCTGCCCGCCCATGGTTGCATTCCGAGTTCATGGAGGCCATTCTACTGGTCGCGTCGGCCGCCGCACTGATGATCGCGGTCCGCGCGATTCTGCGGTTGTTCAACTTCAGGATTGGCGCATCACCCGTTCGTGAACGCACCCGGATCTTGGCGATTGGTTCACCGAATGAAACCAAGCCCGCCATGGCCCTGCTTTGGCAAACCCATTATGGCCTGGACAAAGAAGTGCTGATCGACCCCCGCACGACGGGTTCCGGGGAGCTTCGGAAGCAAATTTTACGGGCAGTGAAGGAGGAGCGCCTGCGCGAAGTGGTTTTTTCCGCCCGCGACATGCCCATGGACCAGGTCATCGCCCTGATGGGGGAACTGAAGACAGCCGACGTGATCTTCAAGATCGCGCAGCCAGGGGCCAAGTTCATCATTGGCCCGGGCACCACCGAAAGTGTGAATGACCTCCTGGTGCTGCCCGATCATGCGGTGAGCAGTTCCGCCCCCCGGCGCCATCGCAGGGCCCTGGACATCGTGTTGGCCGTGGCCCTGCTGGTCACGGCGCCGGTAGGCATCTGGTGGATCCCCCGCAAGCAGAAGTTCCTGGGCAATTGCATGGACATCCTTACCGGCCGGAGCACCTGGGTGGGTTATGGGACCTCCGTCCACGACAGGCGGTTGCCCCCCTTGCGGCCAAGCGTGTTGTCGCCCACCCTGTCGGATGGGTTGCCGGACGTTCCCTTGATCACCCGGAGGGCCAATTTGGAATATGCCAAGGACTACCGGATGTTCAAGGACCTTCGGCGGGTGCTGACCAACTATCGGCTGTTAGGCACATAGGCTGGAGGGCTGCGGAAAAGCAGCTGGTAATTCCGCCGATATGCGGGGCGCGGATAACTTCGCGGCCGGTGGCTCTTCCTTATTCAAGCCAAGCGCATGTCACAGATCGAGATCCTGTTGCCCAAGATGGGCGAAAGCGTGGCGGAGGCCACGATCACCAAATGGTTGAAAAAAGAGGGCGAGCGGGTGGAGGCTGATGAACCACTGGTGGAGATCGCCACGGACAAGGTGGACAGCGAAGTTCCCGCCCCCCAGGAAGGCATCCTGCTGAAAAGGCTTGTGGGCGAGAACGATGTCGTCCAGGTCGGGCAAGCCATTGCTTTGATCGGGTCGGAAGGCGACACTGTGCCCGCCCCGCCACCTGCCCCTGCGACAGCCCAAGCACGGCCCGCTCACACGGCAGGCGTTGCGGCCCCGACAACCAACGTTTCCGCCAAGGTGGGCCGCACCGGCCCGAGCGGCAAGTTCTACAGCCCATTGGTGCGGAACATCGCCGAAAGCGAGGGTGTTTCCATGGCTGAACTGGAAGCCTTGGAGGGCACGGGCCAAGGGGGCCGGGTAACCAAGCAGGACCTGTTGGAATATTTGCCGCGCCGAGATCAGGCGCCAGGTCCCGTTGTTAGTGCGCCTGCCGCAACGCAAGCACCTGCGGCCGCCCCCCGCACGGCACAGGAGCCCAAGGCCGCCGCCGACATCAAGCTTGCTCCCGGCGATGAACTGATCGAGATGGACCGGATGCGCAAGCTGATCGCCGAGCACATGGTGATGAGCAAGCACACCAGCCCCCATGTGACCAGCTTCGTGGAGGCCGACGTGACCAACCTGGTCCTCTGGCGCAACAAGGTGAAGGATGCGTTCGAAAAGCGGGAAGGGGAGAAGATCACCTTCACGCCCATCTTCATCATGGCACTGGCCCAGGCCATCCGGGAGATGCCGATGATCAATATCCAGGTGGCAGGTGACAAGATCATCAAGAAGAAAGACATCAACATCGGCATGGCGGCGGCGCTTCCATCCGGGAACCTCATCGTTCCCGTGGTACGCAATGCGGACCGCCTGAACTTAGTGGGCCTTACCAAAACGGTGAACGATCTGGCTGGCCGTGCCAGGCAGAACAAGCTGGCCCCGGACGAGATCAGCGGAGGCACATACACGCTGACCAACGTGGGCACGTTCGGCAACGTGTTGGGCACCCCGATCATCAACCAGCCCCAAGTGGCCATCATGGCCGCTGGTGCCATCCGGAAAAAGCCGGCCGTACTGGAGACCCCCGCCGGGGATGTGATCGCCATCCGGCACCTGATGTTCCTCAGCCACAGCTACGACCATCGCGTGGTCGACGGGGCACTGGGGGGCAGGTTCGTGAAACGGGTGGCGGAGATCCTGGAAAACTGGGCGATCGATACCGAGATTTGAACCGTGCGGCGCCACGTTGGAAAAAACATACATTAGCCACCGATAGCAAGCACCCGTCCCGGGCCTTGAACACAGCCACCGATGATAAGACCGTTGTACACCACCTTTATTGTGCTCCAACTGGCTTTTGCCGGCAATAACCTGATGGCACAAGCACCTCCCGCCGGAGGAGTGGCCACCTTCGAGGAGGCCAACCGCCTTATGGAGGAGAAGTTCTTTGGCCAAGCAGCGGAGGTTTGGAAAGAACTGCTGGACAAGGACCCCGAGAATGCCAACCTCAATTGGAAAGTGGGGGAGGCATACATGATGTCATACAATGAAAAGAGCAAGGCGCTCCCGTACTTGCGCACGGCCTCCGCAAAGCGGGGAAAGAGTTACGGCGGGTTGAACACGGCCGGCTACAATCCCTTTGACCCCAAGGAGCGCAACGCACCGCCCCAAGTGGATTACTGGTTGGCGAAAGCGTACCACCTGAACAACGATTTTGACAACGCCGACGTGTACTACCGGCAATTCATTGCGGAGGCCGGCGACCGCAGTGACTTCAAGCCCATGGCAGAGCACGGGCTGGAGCAGACCGCCAATGCACGCACGCTGAAGGCCGCACCCAAGGATTACGTCATCAGCAACGTGGGGGATGTGGTCAACGGCCAATTTCCGGACTTCAGCCCCGTGGTTAGTGTGGACGGCAATGCCCTGTTCTTCACCTCGCGCCGTTTACGGGCCGACAGCAGCAATGCCGGGGTGATCGACCCGGTAGCCGGACTTCCGTTCGAGAACGTGTATGTGAGCTACAAGGACCGCACCGGCAAGTGGCAGGCCCCGGAACCCCTGAACATCAATCCCCCGTTCGGCCACTTGGCCACCGTCAACGTCTCGGCGGATGGCCAAACACTGATCCTGTACAAGGACGACAATGGCGACGGCAACCTGTATGAAAGCAAGCTGGTGGGTGAAATATGGAGCGACCCGGTGAAAATGGGCGGCGACATCAATTCACGCTCCTGGGAAACCCATGGCGCCCTCAGTGCGGACGGAAACACGTTCTACTTCGTGAGCAACAGACCGGGAGGTCTTGGGGGCCGCGACATCTACCGGGTGGTGAAGCTGCCCAACGGTGAATGGAGCAAGGCCCAAAACTTGGGCAACACCGTGAACACCCGCTACGAGGAGGACGGCGTGTTCATCCACCCGGACGGCAAAACGCTGTACTTCGCCAGCACCGGCCACACCAGCATGGGCGGGTTCGATATTTTCACCACGGAGCAACAAGCCGACGGTACTTGGAGCGCGCCCGTGAACATCGGCTACCCGCTGAACACGGTGGATGACGATGTGTTCTTTGTTTCCACAGCCGACGGAAGGCGGGGCTATTTCAGTTCGGACAAGATGGGCGGATACGGGGAAAAGGATATCTATTTCGTGGACTTCCCCGCAGAAATGGAGACCGAAGGCCTGGCCGTTCTAAAAGGATTCATTGTGCCGGCACCGGGGCAGCAGTTGCCCCCCAGCGCCATCCTGTATGTGACGGACAAGGCCACCGGCGAAGTGAAGACCTACAAGCCGAGGCAACGCGATGGGGTGTATGTCGCCATCCTGGCCCCATGCAAGAACTACAACCTCGACTACCGGATCAACGACAAAACGATCCACACGGAGGACATCTTCGTGGAGTGTGAGAGCGCCTACCAGGAGATCAACAAGGAAGTCTACCTCAATCCTGTCCAGTTGGCCGGGGAGGCCGGTGTGGTGAACCTGCCCAAAGGCGCGCCTCCTGGAAGCAAGGAACCGGGCCAGCCCGTGAAGGAGGGCGTTACCGTGGTAGGACCGGATTCGAAGGTGAAGCCTCCGGTAGCGGTGGTGCCACCTGGCGGCAAGGAAGAGCCGCCGGTAGCGGTGGTGCCTGCGGAACCGGGCAAGGCTCCTGCTCCTACCAAGGAACCCAAGACGGATGCCGTAAGAAAACAGGAAGGAGAGAAGCACGTGGCACCTGACGCCACTTACGCGGCGGAGTTCGTGAAGTACCACGGGTACAACGAAACAGGGATCGACCTCAACGATGCCCAGTGGAAGGACTTCATCGGCAAGGTGATCGCCTTGATTGACAAGCAGGGCACGGTGGACATCACCATCGAAGCCAGTGCATCGCACGTGCCCACCAAGACCTATGGCACGAACGACAAGTTGAGCACCTTGCGCATGGAGGAAGCCAGCAAGCAACTGATCGATGCGGTGAAGGCGGCCGGAAAGGACCCGAAGGGCCTGTTGTTGGGATCCGTGAACCACTTGGTGCAAGGGCCCAAGTACAAGGGCGACTACAAGAACACGGACAAGTACGGCAAGTACCAGTACGTGAAGCTCAAGGCCCGTTGACCACGATCGTTGAGAAATCAGGAGAAGCCCCCGCACCCCGGGGGCTTTTTCGTGCCCAACTTGCGGCCATGAAGCTTGAATTGAAACGCCCCTTGGCCGTATTCGACCTGGAAACCACCGGCACCCGCATCGGGCACGACCGGATCGTGCAGGTGGCCGTGGTGCGCATGATGCCCGACGGCAACCGCGAACGCTGGCAAACCTTGGTGAACCCCGGAATGCCGATACCGCCGGAAGCATCCGCTATCCATGGCATCACCGACGCGGATGTCGCCAACGCCCCCGCGTTAGGGGACATTGCCGATGAGCTCATCGCCAAGTTGGATGGAAGCGACTTGTG
>ENA-UOUJ01001134-UOUJ01001134.1-activated-sludge-metagenome-genome-assembly--contig:-NODE-1134-length-14863-cov-10.150189_pt1 | contig 14863 bp, 16 predicted proteins | sample MGYA00249839_ERZ747224 | MGnify/ENA primary metagenome ERZ747224 (study PRJEB28782, sample SAMN03220277) | activated sludge metagenome | biome: wastewater; feature: sewage sludge; material...
CCACGGTGCGTACGCGGCGGTTGCTCAGGTGGTCGATGTCGTCCACATCGGCCTTGGAGTTCACCAGTTCAATGAGGTAGCGGATGATGGCGATGATGTCCTCCTTGGTGAGCACGCGCACGCTGAGCTCGCTTTCCAGGCCCAGTTTCTTGTTGATGCGGTAGCGGCCCACCTCGCCCAGGTCGTAGCGCTGCTCGCTGAAGAAGAGCTTGTCGATCACGCTGCGCGCCGTTTCCAGGTCGGGCGGCTCGGCGTTGCGAAGCTGGCGGTAGATCACCTCCACGGCCTCCTTTTCGGAGTTGGAGGTATCCTTTTGGAGGGTATTGAAGATCAGCGCGTAGTCCGCCGCGTTCACACCCTGCTTGTGCAGGATGATGGTTTTGGCGCCGCTGTCCAGGATCTCCTCCACGTGGTGTTCCTCCAGCACGGTTTCACGGTCGATCAGCACTTCGTTGCGCTCGATGGAGACCACCTCGCCGGTGTCCTCGTCCACGAAATCCTCCACCCAGCTCTTCAGCACGCGGGCGGCCAGTTTGCGGCCCACGGCCTCCTTCATGGCGGCCTTGGTCACTTTCACTTCGTCGGCCAGGCCGAAGATCTCCAGGATCTGCTTGTCGCTTTCGAAGCCGATGGCGCGCAGCAGGGTGGTTACCGGCAGTTTCTTTTTACGGTCGATGTAGGCGTACATCACCCCGTTGATGTCCGTGGCGAACTCGATCCAGCTTCCCTTGAAGGGGATCACACGGGCGCTGTACAGCTTGGTGCCGTTGGCGTGGCGGCTTTGGCCGAAGAACACGCCCGGGCTGCGGTGCAGTTGGCTGACGATCACCCGGTCGGCGCCGTTGATCACGAACGACCCCTTGGGGGTCATGTAGGGGATCTGGCCCAAGTAGACGTCCTGCACGATGGTTTCGAAGTCCTCGTGTTCGGCGTCGGTGCAATAAAGCTTCAGCTTGGCCTTCAGGGGCACGCTGTAGGTGAGCCCCCGCTCCACGCATTCCTCGATGCTGTAGCGCGGGGGATCGATGAAGTAGTCGAGGAATTCGAGCACGAACTGGTTCCGGGTGTCCGTGATGGGGAAATTCTCCATGAACACCTTGTAGAGTCCCTCGGTGGCCCTGTTCTCCGGCAGGGTCTCGATCTGGAAGAACTCCTCGAAGCTCTTCAGTTGGATATCGAGGAAATCGGGATAGGCGATCGGAAGGGCCGCGGATCCGAAATCAATGCGCTTGTTCTTGTGCTTGGGGTGCATCTGAGGCATGTGGGAGTGCTGAAGGAATTGATCGCAAGACCGGCGACCTGGCTGTACCATTTAACCCCGGTACCGGGGGTCGGAGAGGGTGCCCGCCTCAACGGGCAAAAGGACCCGATGGGCCGGGTGTGCAGCTGTTCACTGCCTCACCCGGCCATCGCGGTCCTTTGGATCCTGTGGGCTTACTTGATCTCAACTTCTGCCCCGGCTTCCGTCAGTTGCTGCTTCAGGTTCTCGGCTTCCTCCTTGGAAACACCCTCCTTCAGGGGCTTCGGTGCGCCGTCCACCAGTTCCTTGGCCTCCTTGAGGCCCAGGCCGGTGAGTTCCTTCACCAGTTTCACTACGGCGAGCTTGCTTTGTCCACCGGATTTCAGCACCACGTCGAAGCTGGTCTTGGCGGCGGCTTCTTCGCCCCCCCCTCCTGCGGCGGGGCCGACGGCTACTGCCACGGCGGCTGCGGCGGGTTCAATTTGGTATTCGTCCTTCAGGTACTGGGCCAATTCGCTCACCTCCTTCACGGTGAGGCCAACGAGCTGATCGCCCAAGGTTTTGATGTCTGCCATCTTTTGGTTTTGTTACTTGCGGTTGTTGGGAAGCTGACTGTGCGTAACGCGTTTGTTGCAGGGCTGCGTGGCAGCCCTCCGGTATCTTTTTATGCGGCTCTTTCCTCCAGGGCCTTCACCAAGCCGGCGATCTTGTGGCCGCCGCCGCCCTGCAGGGCGCTGATGACGTTCTTGATCGGGCTTTGGAGCAGGCCGATGATCTCACCGATGAGCTCTTCGCGGCCCTTGAGCTGGCTGAGCATCACCAACTGGTCGTCGCCGATGAACACGGCTTCGTCGATCCAGGCGCTCTTGAGCATGGGGCGGTCGCCCTTCTTGCGGAAGTCGCGGATCAGCTTGGCCGGCACGTTGCCCTTTTCGGCGAACAAGAGGGCGGTTTGGCCCACCAGGGTGGGGAACAGTTCGCTGTAATCCTTGCCTTCCACACGCTCCATAGCCTTGCGTAGGAGGGTGTTCTTCACCACCTTCATCCGCACACCGCCCTTGTTGCAGGCGCGGCGCAGGTTGCTGGTGCTTTCGGCGGTCATGGAACTGGCATCGGTGAGGTACAGGACGTTGGCGTCCTTGATGTCACCGATCAGTTCTGCGATGGCTTGGTCTTTTTCTGCGCGGGTTGCCATTGTTCTGTTTCGTTTGGGGTTGGTTATCCCACCACGCGGGTGTCCACTTTAATGCCCGGCCCCATGGTGCTGCTCACGTAAATGCTCTGGATGTAGGTGCCCTTGGAAGTGGTGGGCTTGAGCTTCACCAGGGTTTGCAGCAGTTCATTGGCGTTCTCGGAGATCTTGTCGGCGCCGAAGGAAGCCTTGCCGATCACCGCATGGATGATGCCGGCCTTGTCCACCTTGAAGTCGATCTTGCCGGCCTTCACTTCCTGGGTGGCCTTGGCCACGTCCATGGTCACCGTGCCGGTCTTGGGGTTGGGCATCAGGCCGCGGGGTCCGAGCACGCGGCCCAGGGCGCCCACTTTGGCCATCACGTTGGGCGTGCAAATGATCACGTCCACGTCGGTCCAGCCGCCTTTGATCTTTTCCACGTACTCATCCAGGCCGGCCATATCAGCACCGGCGGCCAAGGCTTCCTCGCATTTGGCCGGGTCGGCCAGCACCAGCACGCGCACGGTGCGGCCGGTGCCATGGGGCAGGCTCACGGTGCCGCGCACCATTTCGGTGCTCTTTTTGGGGTCCACCCCGAGGCGCACCGCAATGTCCACGGTGGCGTCGAACTTGGTGGTGCTGGTTTTCTTCACCAGGTTGGCGGCTTCCAGCAGGTCGTACGCCTTGGAAGCATCATACAAGGCTGCGGCAGCCTTGCGCTTTTTTGTCGTTTGTGCCATGGCTCGGGTTATTTCAGGGGGCTTTCGCCGGTTACGGTGATGCCCATGGACCGGGCGGTGCCGGCCACCATGCTCATGGCGCTCTCCAGGGTGAAACAATTCAGGTCCGGCATCTTGTCCTCGGCAATGGTTTTCACCTGGTCCCAGCTTACGCTGCCCACCTTGTCGGTCTGCGGAACGCCACTGCCCTTCTTGGCCTTGGAGAGTTCCAACAGCTGCACGGCGGCAGGCGGGGTTTTGATGATGAAGTCGAAGGACTTGTCCGCGTAGAGGGTGATCACCACGGGCAGCAGCTTGCCTGCCTTGTCCTGCGTGCGGGCATTGAACTGCTTGCAGAACTCCATGATGTTCACCCCTTTGGCGCCCAATGCCGGGCCCACCGGGGGGGCGGGGTTGGCCGCTCCTCCTTTTACTTGGAGCTTCAATTGCCCCGTAACCTCCTTTGCCATGTTCGTGTTGTTGTGTCCTGTTTATCGTGCGCCATGCGGCGGACTCGGACTGGTTTATTCGTTGTTGGGGTGGCACGCCGCCCGCGGTTGCTGCCTTGGTCAGATTTCCTTCTCTACTTGCATGAAGCTCAATTCCAACGGCGTTCTACGGCCGAAGATCTTCACCATCACCTTGAGCTTCTTCTTCTCTTCGTTGATCTCCTCGATGGTTCCGTTGAACCCGTTGAAGGGTCCGTCGATCACCTTCACCCCTTCCCCGACATGATAGGGGTTGTAGGGCGATTCATCGGCATCGGCCAGTTCATCCACGGTGCCCAGGATGCGGTTCACCTCGCTTTGGCGCAGGGGCACGGGATCGCCGCCCTTCTCTGCGCCCAGGAAGCCGATCACGTTGGTCATCTGCTTGAGGGTATGGGCGGTTTCCCCGCTCAGGTCCGCCTCCAGCAGCACGTAACCGGGGAAGAAGTTGCGCTCCTTGCTCACCTTCTTGCCGTCGCGGATCTGGTAGAACTTCTCCATGGGGATGAGCACCTGGGCGATGTATTGGCCCAAGTTGGAGCGTCGCACTTCGGCGTCGATGAGCTCCTTCACCTTCTTCTCCTTCCCGCTCACGGCGCGAAGCACGTACCACTTCTTGTTGCTTACCCCGCTCATCCCCTTATCCGATGAACTTGTAGATGAACCCCAGGATACCCTTCCAGAAGCTGGTATTGCCCATGTTGTGTACGCCGAACACGAAGTCCATCAGGAAGATGATGAGCGACATGACGGCCGTGGAGACCAGCACCAGGATGGAACTGTTCTGGAGCTCCTTCCAGGTGGGCCAACTGACCTTGTGCACCAGTTCGGTGTAGGCCTCGCTCAGGTATGTCTTGATGCTTGCCACTGTTGTCAGTTTTTGCACGGGAGGCAGGAATCGAACCCGCAGCCTACGGTTTTGGAGACCGTCGCTCTACCGATTGAGCTACTCCCGTTCATTTCCTTTCCTGTGCCTTGCTTTCGGCGCCGAAGGCCGCCCCGCGCAGTGCGGAGCGGCCTTTTGGCATCCATATTCTGCGCTTACTTGCTGATCTCGGTAACCTGGCCGGCACCCACGGTGCGCCCACCCTCGCGGATGGCGAAACGCAGGCCCTTGTCCATGGCGATCGGCACGATCAGTTTCACGGAGATCGTCACGTTGTCGCCGGGCATCACCATTTCGCGGCCTTCGGGCAGGGTGATCTCGCCGGTAACGTCCGTGGTGCGGAAGTAGAATTGGGGGCGGTACTTGTTGTGGAAAGGGGTGTGGCGTCCGCCTTCCTCCTTCTTCAACACGTAGATCTCGCCCTTGAACTCGGTGTGCGGGGTGATGCTGCCGGGCTTGGCGATCACCATGCCGCGGCGGATCTGGTTCTTTTCAATGCCGCGCAGCAGCAGGCCCACGTTGTCGCCGGCCTCGCCGCGGTCCAGCAGCTTCTTGAACATTTCCACGCCGGTGCAGGTGCTGGTGAGCTTTTCCTCCTGCATCCCCACGACCTCCAGGGGGTCTCCGGTCTTCACCACGCCCAGCTCGATGCGGCCGGTGGCCACGGTGCCGCGGCCGGTGATGGAGAACACGTCCTCCACGCTCATCAGCAGGGGCTTTTCCACGTCACGGGGCGGCACGGGAATCCAGGTGTCCACCGCTTTCATCAGTTCCATCACACTTTCCACCCACTTGGGCTCGCCGTTCAGGGCGCCCAGGGCGCTGCCGCGGATCACCGGGGTGTTGTCCCCATCGTACTCATAGAAGCTGAGCAGCTCGCGGATCTCCATTTCCACCAGGTCGAGCAGTTCGGCGTCATCCACCAGGTCCACCTTGTTCATGAACACCACGATCTTGGGCACGCCCACTTGGCGGCCCAGCAGGATGTGCTCGCGGGTTTGGGGCATGGGGCCGTCGGTGGCGGCCACCACCAGGATGGCACCGTCCATTTGCGCGGCACCGGTCACCATGTTCTTCACATAGTCGGCGTGGCCCGGGCAGTCCACGTGCGCATAGTGGCGGTTCTCGGTGGAATACTCCACGTGCGAGGTATTGATGGTGATGCCGCGTTCCTTTTCTTCGGGCGCGTTATCGATCGAGTCGAAGCTGCGTGCTTCCGAATAACCCTTGTCGGCCAGCACTTTGCTGATGGCCGCCGTGAGGGTGGTCTTGCCGTGGTCAACGTGGCCGATGGTGCCGATGTTGAGGTGCGGTTTGTTGCGTTGATAAGTCTCCTTTGCCATGTGGGAACGGTCGTTTGGTGTTGTTCTTGTTCGTTACTTGTTCCGGTTGATCCTTTCCGATGTACCTGCCGTTGCGGCTTTCTCCTTTCCCCATGGACCGGGGCCTGGAGCCTTTGGCGGGAATTGAACCCGCGACCTCTTCCTTACCAAGGAAGTGCTCTACCCCTGAGCTACAAAGGCCTTTGTATGGTTGGTTCGCCGCACCCCTGGAAGCGGGGTGGCAGCGATCGGCCGCCGGCGCGGATGCGGGGCGGCCAAAGAGCGGGAGACGAGATTCGAACCCGCGACATTCAGCTTGGAAGGCTGATGCTCTACCAACTGAGCTACTCCCGCTTGGTTGCCGGACGGGCGATCTTCGGGCGGCTCCGTGAAGGGCGATGGTGGGGAGAGCAGGATTCGAACCTACGAAGTCGTAAGACAGCAGATTTACAGTCTGCCCCCGTTGGCCGCTTGGGTATCTCCCCTTGGTCCTGGCACGGAGCCAATGAAGGGACTCGAACCCCCGACCGGCTGATTACAAATCAGCTGCTCTACCAGCTGAGCTACATTGGCAAGTACAACACGGAAAAGAACACTCCGAACCCGCCTCCGGGATGGTCATCCCCCCGGAATTGGGCCTGCAAATGTATACAAAAGCATGAAGCCACCAAACGCAGGCACCAAGAAGACCGCCATGGCCTTGCGTTAAAGAGTTGCAAATGCCCTTGCCGCAAGGCTTGTGGGCTATCCGCGCACCTTGGCCTTGTCTTTCTCCACTTGGCTGCGCAGGGCCTCGATGGTGTTCACGGCGGCTTCCTCAAAGCTTACCGCGCGGCGCTTGGCATAGAGGTCGTTGCCCGGCACGGCCAGCCGGATCTCCACATGCTTGTTCTCCGGCCGCTCCCCGTCGGGGCCTACCCGCAGGGTGACGTCGCCAGAAAGGATGTTGTCATGGAACAAGGTGAGCTTGTTGAGCTTCTCCTTGATGAAATCCACCAGTTTGATGTCGGCGTCGAAATGGAGGGAATGCACGTTCACGTTCATCTCACGATCACTTTGGTTTGTTCAGTGGTTGTTCGGGCCCGCCGCGCGGATGTGCCTGGCGATGGGCCTGTTTGAGCTTCTCGATGGTGTTGTGCGTGTACACCTGCGTGGCGGCCAGGTTGGCATGGCCCAGCAATTCCTTCACGGCATTGAGGTCGGCGCCGTGTTCAAGCAGGTGCGTGGCAAAGGTGTGTCGCAACACGTGTGGGCTTCGTTTGTCCTGGGTGGTGACCGCACTAAGGTAATGCTTCACCAGGGATTGCACCGTGCGCCTCGGCAGTGGCTTCCCGTCCGGCTTCACCAGCAGCGCGGTACCTGGGCCCAATGCGGTGCGCAGGGGCAGATAGGCGCGCAACAGGTCCACCAGCGGGGAAGCCAAGGGAATGATGCGCTCCTTGTTGCGTTTGCCCAACACGCGCACCGTGGCGCGGTGCAGGTCGACGCTCTCTGCGGCCAGGCCCATCAGCTCGGCCAAGCGCATGCCGGTGCCGTAAAGCAGTTCCATGATCAAGCGGTCGCGCAGGCCGGCAAACCCCTCGGGCCAGGGCATCTCCTCCAGCATTTGCTGCATGCTGCGTTCAGTGACGAATTCGGGCAGCCGCGCGGGCGCCTTGGGCGGGGTGATCAGTGCGGTGGGGTCGCCCTGCACGGCACCCACGGTGCGTGCGAAGCGGAAAAAGGCCCTCAGTGCGCTCAGCTTCCGGTTCACCGAGCGCGCCCCCACCCCTGCCTCCATCAGTTGCACCATCCAAGCCCTTACGGCCTTCCCGTTGGCCCGCAGCAGGTCTTCCATTTGAAGCTCTTGCAGCAGGAAATGGGCAAATTGCCCCAGGTCGCGCCGGTAGGCGTCCACGGTGTGGCGACTGGCGCGCTGCTCGTAGGCCAAGTGTTCAAGAAAGCGGTCGATCACCATGGGCGGGAAGCGAAATGCAAAAGAGGCGAACGGACCGGTCGGTCCGTTCGCCTCTTTGATCTTCTTGTCTACAGGCCCTTGGTGAAAGCGTGCCTACTGCTCGCCCCCGTACATCTCCTGTTTGTACACGGCGCGTTGGCGTTCCACGCGGCGTTCCACGCTGGGCTTGGTGAAATGCTGGCGGCGGCGCAGTTCGCGCAGCTTGCCCGTGCGGTCGAACTTCTTCTTGAACTTCTTGAGTGCCTTGTCGATGGGCTCGCCTTCCTTCACCGGGATGATCAGCATGTTGCTTTTTTCTGAATTGGGGTGCAAATATAGTTGTTTGGGTGATCGGTGCAAGTGGGGGCCGGTCCAGGGGTTGGTGGTTGTGGGTGGTCAGTCGACAGCTGTCGGTTGGCAGGCTGTCAAGCCCACGACCTACCACTAACAACTAGCAACCGACAACTGCAAACAGTCCCTCACCGAAGAATATCCCTGCTGATCACCAGCTTTTGGATCTCGCTGGTGCCTTCGCCGATGGTGCAGAGCTTGCTGTCGCGGTAGAACTTCTCCACGGGGAAGTCCTTGGTGTAGCCGTATCCGCCAAAGATCTGCACGGCATCGGTGCTCACCTGCACGCTCACCTCGCTGGCGTAGTACTTGGCCATGGCGCCTTCCTTGGTCATGCGCTTCCCGTTGTTTTTCAGGTGGCTGGCCTGGCGGATCAACAATTCGGCGGCTTCGATCTTGGTGGCCATGTCGGCGAGCTTGAAGCTGATGGCCTGAAATTCGGAGATGGGTTTTCCGAACTGGTGCCTTTCCTTGGAATAGGCAACGCTGGCGTCCATGGCACCTTTGGCAATGCCCAAGGCCAGTGCCGCGATGCTGATGCGCCCGCCGTCCAGCACCTTCATGGCTTGCTGGAAGCCCTTCCCCACTTCGCCGAGCACGTTCTCCTCCGGAATGCGGCAGTCCTGGAAGATCACTTCCGCAGTCTCGCTGGCGCGCATGCCCAATTTATTCTCCTTCTTGCCACCGGAGAAGCCGGGGGTGCCCCGCTCCACCACGAAGGCGGTCATGCCGTGGTGGTCCAGCAGTTCGCCGGTGCGGGCGATCACCACCATCACTTCGCTGCTGATGCCGTGGGTGATCCAGTTCTTGGTGCCGTTGAGGACCCATTCGTTGCCCTCTTTGCGGGCGGTGGTGGCCATGCGCATGGCGTCGCTGCCGGTACCTGCCTCGGTAAGGCCCCATGCCCCGAGCCATTCGCCGGTGGCCAGCTTGGGCAGCCACTTCTTCTTCTGCGCTTCGTTGCCGAAGTACAGGATGTGGCCGGTGCAGAGCGAATTGTGCGCGGCCACGCTCAGGCCCACGCTGCCGCACACACGCGCCACCTCCACGATGGTGTCCACGTATTCGTGGTAGCCTAAGCCCGCGCCGCCGTATTCCTCAGGCACCAGCACGCCCATGATACCGGCCGGGCCGAAGTGCTTCTTGAAGAGGTCGATGGGCATGTGCTGGGTTTCGTCCCAATCCATCATTTGGGGGCGTACTTCCCGCTGTACCAGGTCGCGCACGGCCTGCGCGATCATCCGTCCGTTTTCGGTCGTGCTGAAATCCATGTTCGGCTTTTGAATGCTGCCGCGACCCAAGGATTTGCGCGGCGGCGCGAAAATAGGCCGTTACACCGGACCCTTGCATCGTTTCGGATGCCCAGGGCCTTAGCGCCTTTCGGGCGCGGCCATTCCAATGCTCCCATCACGGACAAACACCGGTCTGACCCGGAATATGCAGCAGGTTTTGCAACGAGGGCCGAAAGAGCAATGGCACGAAGGGTTTCGTTGGAGAGCAATGGCCCAAGCTTTTGTGGCGAAAGGGAAGCCAGTGAACGTTTGCTGCCGCAACGATTTCGGGCCGTAGCAGAAGTCCTGCTGCATATTCCGGGTCTGTAGAAAGCGAAGCCTCCCAAAGCGCGGAGTGGAGAGGCGATGGCACGGCATTCATTCCTCCCCCACAATAAGGTACGGCGTCATGCGTAGGCGGATGCTATCGGTGACCAGCACGCAATCCGTGATGTGCTCCACCCGTGTGAACGGGCCGTGTTGTTGCCGGTATGCGATCAGTGCTTTGGCCACTTTCCAACCCATGTACGGGTGGCTGCCCAGTTCTTCCACGGTGCAGGAATTCAACGGGATCCGCCGGACCAAGCCAGCATCCACGGCGAGCTTGGCCCTCAGCTCCTGAACGGCGTCGGGCTTGTTGCGCAGGATCGGTACTTCCGCCAACTGATCCAAGTTGGTGAAGCCGCCCAAGCGTTCGCGGTAACGCAAGATGCTGCGGGCAAAGGAGGGGCCGATGCCCGGCACGGCAACCAGCTCAGCGGAATCCGCCTTGTTCAGTTCCACGGGGCTTGAAGGGCGATTCCCCGCACGGGCCTCCCACCGGTGAGCCATGGTGTCCGTCGGCCAGTTCCGGGTGCGTGCATGCCGCTGCCCGCCCTGGGCTGGCAGGCTGTCCGGCAGCTGAATGAAGGGTTCCCACTGCACGAAGAGTTCCGGCTCCACCACGCGCATGCGGGCCAGGTCGCGCTTGATGCGGAAGCGGCCTCCGCGTTCCTCGAAGCGGTGGATGGCACCGGCTTGCCGCTCGCTGAGGCCCAACATCACCCATTGTTCCACGGGCAGGCCATTGGGGTCGAAGTTGAACAATTCGATGTCTTCACGGGCGGCCATGTGGCGCGGCTGCCGCTGATGTGCCGTATCCTGCAAGCTGTGCCACACCACCTCGATCCTCTCCTTGTCCGCAAGCATGGGCGGCCGGATCCATTGCTCCCAAGTGACCCAGCCAGCGGCAATGATGCAGAACCCCAGCAGCACGGTGAACCCCCGCCGTTCGCCACGGTGCATGGCGAAGAGGTCTTTGAACTCCTCCCGCCAGTTCCGCTGTTGCCTTCGGCGCGCCATGCGCCGTGAAGCTATGCTTCCAGTTGATCCCGCAAAATGGCGAGGCCTTCCTCAAAGCTGCGTGGGGCATAGCCCAGCTCGCGGCGGGCCTTGTCCAGCACAAAGCCGGTGACGGGCGGGCGCTTGGCGGGCTGGCCCAGGCTGTCGCTTTTCACGGGCGTTACCCCCGTGGTGGGCAGCTTGAAAAAGGCGCCCACGCGCTGCACCAGTTCCAGGATGTTCATGCCGTCCGGGCCGCTGAGGTGAAAGATGCCCGTGGCTTTTTTCTTGGCGATGCGGATACAGCCATCGGCCAGGTCTTCCGCCAGGGTGGGCATGCGCCACTGGTCGTCCACCACTTGGATGGGCGTGCCTTTTTCCAGCGCACCCTTCGCCCACAGCACCACATTGCTCCGGCTCAATCCCTTGGCAATGCCGTACACGATGATGGTGCGGGCGATGGCCCACTGCTTCAACCCGGCCTGCTGCACCAAGCGCTCGCCGTCCAACTTGCTGTGGCCGTAAATGCTCAACGGGGCGGGCTGGTCCTCTTCCCGGTACGGGCCGTGCTTTCCATCGAAGATGAAGTCGGTGCTGAGGAAAATGAAGTGGCTGTTGTGGCGCTTGGCCGCCTGCACCAACAGTTCCGTGGCCGTGACGTTCTGCAGTTGGCAGGCCACAGGGTCCAGCTCACAAGCATCCACGTTGGTCATGGCGGCGGTGTGGATCACCACCTCGGGCCGAAAGGCATCAAAGGCCGCGTCCACGGCTGGCTGCTGGGTGATGTCCACGGAACGGTAGCGCTTGCCCAAGGGTTCCGCCGTGCGGTCCTCCCCGCGCGAGGTGGCCAGCAGTTCCACGGCGGGATCGTTGCGCAGGGCGCCGATCAGTTTCTGGCCCAGCAGGCCGTTGCTTCCGGTGATGAGGATGCGCATGGCGGGCGAAGGTAGGAGCCGTTGTGCGTGCAGGTGGTAGGTGGCACAGGGCCATCGGGTCTGAACCACCCGTTGAGCCTGCGATCTCGATCAGTTGTTCGTTGTCAGTTGTTAGGGTTGACCCCGCAAACGGTGCGCGGTGGCCAATTCGTTGAGTTTGAACCTACGCCCGCGTATTACGCCGGATTATGCAGCAGGGTTCGTTGCGAGCCTGCCTGACGGTAGGCAGGGGTCGAAATCACAATGGCAGCGCGGTTTTCACCGAGAAGGAATAGCACAGGCTATTGTGCCGAGGGGAAAACCGGCGAAGCGTACGCTGCCGCAGTGATTTCGGGCCGTGGTAGAAATCCTGCTGCATAATCCGGGTATTAGGGTGCCCCCTCTGAACTGCGGAGTACCTTGAGAACTCGTTGGAACGGCCCTGACAACGAACAACTTTCAACTCACAACCAGTCGAAACTTCAAATTCAGCCGCCAATTGCGGACTCCAGGCCCGATAGCCCTGGCAGGCGGCAGGTGGGCAGCGGGCAGATGGCGGAGCATAGCTGAAAGGGGAACCGTCAAGGCACCAAGAGATCCGTTTCGGGCGATGATGTGATGAGGTTGAACGGAAAAGTTTGAACCGGACAGGTGGTCACGTGTACAGGGCGATAATTCCAACAATACGCCACCACGCCATGCGTCACGCCCTTCTTCTCTTCTTCACATTCATCACCTCCGCGCTCTGCGCACAATCCATCAGCGGCAACTTAAACGCGGGTGCATCGGGCGCCAGCTTGGGTTACGGCAATGTGGACATCTACCGCGGCGACAAGCTGGTGGCCTCCGTGCTCACCGACCGCGAAGGCAACTTCAACGTGCGCTTGGACACCGGCCTGTACCGCTGCGTAGTGAGCTACGACGGCTTCGTGAGCAGCACGAAAACCGTGCGGGTGAAGGCCGACGAGAAAGTGGATTTTGCCGTGGCCAAGGAAACCGGCACGCCGAAAGGTGCCGCGCCCACCAGCGAAAGCAAAGTGATGACCACCTACTCCATGGCGGACGCCGCGCCGGAATACGGCCGCCATGCCCGCGCCATTGGCGTGGAGTTCGCCCCCGTGAACGCTTCGTGGCCCGCCACCTTCAACCGGCACACCGCCGATGTTGCCGCTGGCGAAGGTGTGCTCACCGCCGGGGAGGTGAACGATTTCGCCAAATGGCGACAGTGGACCGACCTCTCGGCAGAGGCCCTGTCCAGCTTGCGCAAGGCGTGGGGCATGGCGCCCAACGGCCGCTACACCCTGGACCTGCAAACACCGCAGGGCTTGCCTTTGGCCGATGCGTTGGTGCGGCTCATGCACGGAAGCCGCGTGCTCTTCCAGGCGCGCACCGACAACACCGGCAAGGCGGAGCTGTGGGCCGCTCTGGACGTGGCGGACACCTTGGAACCGGGGCGATTGCAGCTGCATGTGGAATACGGCGGGCAAAGCTTCCATGTGGAGGATGCGCGGCCCTTCACCCGGAAGGTGAACCGCTTGGTGGTGGACGTGCCGTGCGGCCCAAGCAACGCCGTGGACATTGCGTTCGTGGTGGACGCCACCGGCTCCATGCAGGACGAGATCGATTTTCTCAAGGCGGAGATGAACGACATCATATACCGCAGCAAGCGCATCGGCGACCAGCTCAGCTTCCGCTTCGCCAACGTATTTTACCGCGACGCGGGCGCCAATGATGAATACACCACACGCAGCATGGATTTCACACCTGTGCTCTCCACGGCGGTGAATTTCATTTCAGCCCAGCGCGCCGACGGCGGCGGAGACACGCCGGAGGCCGTGGAGATCGCCCTGGACAGCGCGATCAACGGCCTTTCGTGGAGCGCCTCGGCACGCGCACGGGTCCTCTTCTTAGTACTGGACGCAGGGCCGCACCTTACCGAAGCGGTGAAGCAACGCATGCGTGAACTGGCCGCGCAGGCCGCCGCCAAGGGCATCCGCATCGTGCCCGTGGCCGCCAGCGGTACCGACAAGGCCACCGAATACCTGATGCGCACCTTGGCCTTGGCCACCAACGGCACCTACACCTTCCTTACTGACCACAGCGGTGTGGGGCGGCCGCATACAGCTCCCAGCACGGACAAATTCGAGGTGGAATCGCTGAACAGCCTCTTGGTGCGTATCCTGAAGAGCTTCACCTACATGCCCGATTGCCAGCAGCAGCTCCCGGAGCTGGCGCTGGAGTATCCGGATTCCACGGTGCAAGCGCCCCTTTCCTCCGACAGCACCACGGCCATTCCCGAAGGAGGTCCGGGGCAAGCCACACTTCGGTGGAGCTACTGGCCGAACCCGACTTCAGGCTTGGTGTACATCACGGCGGATGCGGGGATCCCCGAGCTCTACATCACCGACCTCAGCGGCAAGGTGCTGCAGGTGGTGAAGGGGTTGGCGGACGCGCGCACCGTGCAAGTGGACCTCGGCGCCTACGCCACGGGCATTTACCTGATCCGCTATCCGTACGGCAGCAATTGGTTCAGCGGCAGGGTGGTGCTGCAGCGGGGGTGAAGGCGGGGTATCCGTTGTCCGTTGTCAGTTGTCAGTTGTCAGTTGTCAGGTCACTGGGAACGGACAACTGACAACTAAGCCCTACCCCTGCCTCGGCCCGCGCAGGTGGATCACTAAGCCATTGAGGAAGTTGCGCAGCACCTGGTCGCCGGCCTCCACGTACTTCGGATGGTCTTCCTTGCGGAACAGGTCGTTCACCTGGCTGGTGGTCATGTGGAAATCCACCAAGGCGAGGATCTTCACGATGTCGGTGTCGTGGAGCTTGAGCGCCACGCGCAGCTTCTTGAGGATATCGTTGTTGGTCATTCCAGTTCCCACACGGTGCTGCGGCGCGCAAAGGGCCGCTTGATGCGCTCCTTGTGCTGGAGGACGAAGGCCATGACCAGGTACAGTACCACGTTGAGGCCAACGGTAACGAAGCTGAGGTAAATAAAGCTGAGCCGCACCTGCTCGGTTTTGATGTTGAGCTTGTGGGCCCACCATTCGCACACCCCGAAGGCCTGACGCTCGAAGTGGGTTTTGATGCGGTCGATCATGGTTTTGAGGGGTGCAATTTAGGTAAGCCAACGATGGTTGGAACGAAAGGGGTGGTTCGTAGGGCGTGGTGCATAGGGCGTAGTTCGTAGGGTGTGTGACTCGTCCTGAAAAAAGTTGACGGGTTAATGGATTTTGTCCTGTGTTGGG
>ENA-UOUJ01001135-UOUJ01001135.1-activated-sludge-metagenome-genome-assembly--contig:-NODE-1135-length-14860-cov-8.000135_pt1 | contig 14860 bp, 9 predicted proteins | sample MGYA00249839_ERZ747224 | MGnify/ENA primary metagenome ERZ747224 (study PRJEB28782, sample SAMN03220277) | activated sludge metagenome | biome: wastewater; feature: sewage sludge; material...
GCGCAGTGGGCCGCCCCAAGCGGCGCAAGGCCACGGCATTGCTGCCGTGGAGATCCTTCGCCGCGATATGCGCCCACAGTATGAGCAACTGCTTCAATGAGGCCACGGCATTGCTGCCGTGGAGATCGCCGGGCCGCGGCTGCAGTCAGCTGGCGATAGCGCTCGCTTCAATGAGGCCACGGCATTGCTGCCGTGGAGATCCTTTCGCGACACGCTCCAACGCATGAACCACACCGCGCTTCAATGAGGCCACGGCATTGCTGCCGTGGAGATCCCGGCACAAAAACAACAACGATGAAAGCGAAAGTACTGCTTCAATGAGGCCACGGCATTGCTGCCGTGGAGATCAAGGCGGAGGCGTGGTACAACATGGATGAGCAGATGCTTCAATGAGGCCACGGCATTGCTGCCGTGGAGATCGTGAGCGTTTCGTTGATCGCGCCCACGGTGAGTATGGCTTCAATGAGGCCACGGCATTGCTGCCGTGGAGATCATGCGTCGGCAACTTCGAGGGCGGCACGGGGGCAGGCTTCAATGAGGCCACGGCATTGCTGCCGTGGAGATCGCGTTTCCCTGTCCTTGGCATCGGACCAGATGGAGTAGCTTCAATGAGGCCACGGCATTGCTGCCGTGGAGATCATCTGGTGAACCACTACGCGAGCAAGCCCAAGTAACGCTTCAATGAGGCCACGGCATTGCTGCCGTGGAGATCGAAAAAGGCCGCATCATCGGCCAAGGCCGCGCCTAAGCTTCAATGAGGCCACGGCATTGCTGCCGTGGAGATCCCCTCGTTGTTGTTCCGCTTTGCGGACCGTGACCTGCTTCAATGAGGCCACGGCATTGCTGCCGTGGAGATCTCCATCCGGGATCTCCTGATACCGGCTTTGTGGTGGTGCTTCAATGAGGCCACGGCATTGCTGCCGTGGAGATCCGGTTGGCGTGTGTTACCCGCCGTGTTCTTAACTCTGCTTCAATGAGGCCACGGCATTGCTGCCGTGGAGATCCCCGGCACCGCCCCCGCCTGCACCGGAAAAGAAGAGGCTTCAATGAGGCCACGGCATTGCTGCCGTGGAGATCGAGGCCATCAAATACGCCCGGACAAAGTACCAGGCGGCTTCAATGAGGCCACGGCATTGCTGCCGTGGAGATCCTGGTGCAGACCCTACGCGATGCCGAGGTGCAGAAGATGCTTCAATGAGGCCACGGCATTGCTGCCGTGGAGATCTCATAGAAGCGTGGGGCAAGGGGTACCCTATTCGTGCTTCAATGAGGCCACGGCATTGCTGCCGTGGAGATCAGGGGTGCCGCTGTTGCAGCAATCCACGGACCTGCTGCTTCAATGAGGCCACGGCATTGCTGCCGTGGAGATCCCCAAGTACCTGAAGAGCGAGGCCGTGAAACGCGCGCTTCAATGAGGCCACGGCATTGCTGCCGTGGAGATCAGGCACTCGGCTATCTGTCGAAAGGCGGGGAAGCGACGCTTCAATGAGGCCACGGCATTGCTGCCGTGGAGATCTAGGAGACAGGCTTTTTGAGACGGTAAAGGATAAATAGCTTCAATGAGGCCACGGCATTGCTGCCGTGGAGATCGTTCACGCAAGCGTGGCCGGTTGCTGCCGAACCGCTGCTTCAATGAGGCCACGGCATTGCTGCCGTGGAGATCAGCCTTTCACCGAAGACATTGGCAACGGATCAGTCTGGCTTCAATGAGGCCACGGCATTGCTGCCGTGGAGATCTAAAGGAAATACCGTTTATATGATTCTTAAGAATAGCTTCAATGAGGCCACGGCATTGCTGCCGTGGAGATCCGTGCGAATTGGCGGACAAGTTCAATTCTCCCCGGTGCTTCAATGAGGCCACGGCATTGCTGCCGTGGAGATCCACCATCACACCGCTACTGTTTTTCTTTGGGGAACGCGCTTCAATGAGGCCACGGCATTGCTGCCGTGGAGATCCGTACCCCAGCGCGGCCAAGTCCCCGAGAACAACGTGCTTCAATGAGGCCACGGCATTGCTGCCGTGGAGATCACCGCACCCAATGAAGTGCTTGAAAGGTTGAAGCAAGGCTTCAATGAGGCCACGGCATTGCTGCCGTGGAGATCAAAGCCAGCAAGGAGCGCAAATCACAAACCAAGCACCGCTTCAATGAGGCCACGGCATTGCTGCCGTGGAGATCTGGAGCGGCTTGGTATAATCACGGCGGACGGGACCAAGCTTCAATGAGGCCACGGCATTGCTGCCGTGGAGATCTGAAAGGCCACACGAGACCAAGGTCGGCGGCACTCAGCTTCAATGAGGCCACGGCATTGCTGCCGTGGAGATCAACGAGGGGCGCATTGTGGATACGCCAGGCGGCAATTGCTTCAATGAGGCCACGGCATTGCTGCCGTGGAGATCAAATCGCGGGTTATGTGTGGGTTACCGAGCTTCATACGCTTCAATGAGGCCACGGCATTGCTGCCGTGGAGATCGGTGGCGGTAGTGTTGTGGGCTCGTCAATAGCCCAAGCTTCAATGAGGCCACGGCATTGCTGCCGTGGAGATCAGGCACGAAAACGCGTCCTACACGTCCTACAATCCTAGCTTCAATGAGGCCACGGCATTGCTGCCGTGGAGATCGTCTTTAAGCCTTGGGCGGCTTTGTAAAACCCGATGCTTCAATGAGGCCACGGCATTGCTGCCGTGGAGATCGTCGGCAAGCGGCCGCCGGGTTTCGTTGCGATTACGCTTCAATGAGGCCACGGCATTGCTGCCGTGGAGATCGCATCTATTGCGCTGTTCGACGCCAAGGCCACACAGGCTTCAATGAGGCCACGGCATTGCTGCCGTGGAGATCCATTAGTCAACCGTTCGTCACAAAGTTCTTTAGTCTGCTTCAATGAGGCCACGGCATTGCTGCCGTGGAGATCTGTGAGGATGCTTGACGTACACCTGATTGAGCACCTTGCTTCAATGAGGCCACGGCATTGCTGCCGTGGAGATCCGGCAAGCGCATCAACTGGGCGAGCTTCCACGCGCTGCTTCAATGAGGCCACGGCATTGCTGCCGTGGAGATCGTCGTCCAACCGTGTACCGGAGGCTCTAGGGATGCCGGGCTTCAATGAGGCCACGGCATTGCTGCCGTGGAGATCGTTGCAGCTCCTGCGCGATAACATGGACGTCGAGACGCTTCAATGAGGCCACGGCATTGCTGCCGTGGAGATCTCGCTCGGAGGGCGTGACGCTGGGAATGCGGCCGGGGCTTCAATGAGGCCACGGCATTGCTGCCGTGGAGATCCAGCTGGACTGGTGCATGCTGCCACCTTGCTATTCCAGCTTCAATGAGGCCACGGCATTGCTGCCGTGGAGATCCTGGAAGAGGCCCTGCAAATCACGGCCGCCCTGCTGGCTTCAATGAGGCCACGGCATTGCTGCCGTGGAGATCAAGTACACCTACATGATGGGCCGCGTGATGCAGCTAGCTTCAATGAGGCCACGGCATTGCTGCCGTGGAGATCTGAGAACCCGGTGAGCATCATATCCAGCCGCATACGGCTTCAATGAGGCCACGGCATTGCTGCCGTGGAGATCGCCCGCCCGTGGCACCGTGGCAAGCGACTACGGCCGCTTCAATGAGGCCACGGCATTGCTGCCGTGGAGATCCACGAAAAGCGCAACCGCTGCACGGTAGCCCACCGGCTTCAATGAGGCCACGGCATTGCTGCCGTGGAGATCGCGCATCCACTCCACCACAGAGGCGGTGAGGTCCTGGCTTCAATGAGGCCACGGCATTGCTGCCGTGGAGATCAGGATGACGTGCGCACTCGCATGGTGAAACTCGCTGAGCTTCAATGAGGCCACGGCATTGCTGCCGTGGAGATCGAACAGCACACGGGCAAGGTGCGGGGGGAGGTCGAGCTTCAATGAGGCCACGGCATTGCTGCCGTGGAGATCCAGCCCGCAACCGGCCGCCACCGTGTGGATCACCGTGCTTCAATGAGGCCACGGCATTGCTGCCGTGGAGATCAGGGTCGTACGCCCCGCCATCCCTCCTAAGTTCACCGCTTCAATGAGGCCACGGCATTGCTGCCGTGGAGATCCACCAGTGCAAGGGACGCCCATCCGCCCCAGGTGGTGCTTCAATGAGGCCACGGCATTGCTGCCGTGGAGATCGCATCGTCACCGTGATCCCATGAGCAAGAGCGGCGAAGCTTCAATGAGGCCACGGCATTGCTGCCGTGGAGATCGTCCGTCGAGGTGGCGTTGCAGATCGAGGCCAACAAGCTTCAATGAGGCCACGGCATTGCTGCCGTGGAGATCCCTTCTGTAAATTCATTGACATAACAAGTACACCTAGCTTCAATGAGGCCACGGCATTGCTGCCGTGGAGATCCACAGATGACCATTCCGGCGAACCCAACGCATCTGCGCTTCAATGAGGCCACGGCATTGCTGCCGTGGAGATCCTGGCGGGGTTTCGGGGTGCCAGCCGGGGCGTTCCGGGCTTCAATGAGGCCACGGCATTGCTGCCGTGGAGATCCTCCCATGCGGCGTACTCCACCCACGGGACGAACCCGCTTCAATGAGGCCACGGCATTGCTGCCGTGGAGATCATGGCCGGATTCGCGGATAAGGTGGCAGGATACATGCTTCAATGAGGCCACGGCATTGCTGCCGTGGAGATCTATTTGGCGAATACGGATCAGTCGGCGAAGATCTTGCTTCAATGAGGCCACGGCATTGCTGCCGTGGAGATCCCTTGCGTCGCTTGTTACCGATCGCTTTTCCCTCAAGCTTCAATGAGGCCACGGCATTGCTGCCGTGGAGATCAATGCTCCTGGGAAAGCATGCACATCCGCAAGTTCATGCTTCAATGAGGCCACGGCATTGCTGCCGTGGAGATCAGACCTTGCTATATCCCTTGGTATTCAACGCATGCAGCCTGGCTGTGCGAGTGCTGCCCAATTCTGTAGCCCGGAAAGAACGAAACGCGCCCCAAACACCGGGCATCGGGGCACCAAAGTAACAGGATGTCAAAGAACTAAGGCCATTGCGAGCACTGGTGCAGGGTGTGGATGCCACCACAGCGCTCGCAGGGTCGATGGCAAAAAAAGGAAGCATGTGTCAAATGATCGTCACCCCGCGTTGCACCGCGCTGAAGGGCTTGCCCAAACTTACCACATTCGGACGTTCCCGCGATGCGGGGCCCAGGTCCATCAGGATCACATGGTCCTCCAGCAGATCGATCGCCTCTTCAATGCGGCCCAGCAATTGCGCCTTGCGCATGGGGGAGAGCAGGCATTGGAACACGCTTAATTGCACCCACTCCCCATGGCCCTGCATCAACTTGTACAACTGGCGCCAGCGCTTGGGGTGGCGCACATCATAGACGATCATGTACAAATGCTCTTCCCGGTTCATCGTGTGGTGAAGTTGGGATTCTCTTTCAGCTCGCCCAGCAGGTGGCGGCCCAGCAATCGCGCCTGCAATTCCAGCACGGTGCGGTAGGGCACTTGGTAGCCGAACACCGGATGGGTCACCTCCTGCGAGAGCCTCCGCTCAAACGCGGCTATGAAGGCCTTGCGACCCTGCTCGTTCAGGTTCACCGCAGGGCCTGCCTGCATGAAATCCGATGGAGCCACTTCGCCGTTGTTGATCACTTGGATCACGGTGCTGTCCACGATCAGCGGGCGGAAGGGTTCCATCAGGTCCAGTGCCAAGGCCGGCCTGCCGTAGCGTGGTTGGTGGTAGAAGCCCCGATAGGGGTCGAAGCCCACGCCCGAAAGCACCTGGTGCCATGTGCGGGTGAGCATGGCATAACCGAAACTCAGCAGGGCATTCACCTGATCTGCAGGCGGGCGACGGTTGCGGCCATTGAAGTCGAAGCGCGTGATACCGGTGTCATCGGCGGAGAGCATGCGGGCGAAGTGCGCGAAGTACTTGGCTGCGGCGGCACCCTCGATGCCTAAGAGTTCACCAAGGCTTTCGGTGCGGGCGCTTTTGGCGATCAGTTGCTTGAACTCCTGGGCCAGATCCTCCGGCATGCCTTCATCCTTCCAATTGCGCCGCAACAGCGTGCGGGTATTGGCGATCTTGGCGGCTACCAGTCCCTGGGCAATGCGCAGGCACCACGCTTCATCGAAGCTGGCTTTGTATTGGGCGGTGCGCAGTTCCACGTTCTTGTGGCCCGTGCCCGTGGTATGGCCCATGAACCAGCCGCCGTAGCCGTGCCAGTTGATGGGAACTTCCCGCTGCATCAGTTCATGCAGGGTGGGCGTGGTCACGTACACGTTGCCCAAGATCACCAGGCTGTTCACGTCCGCCAAGCGCACCTTGGTCGTGTTGCCCTCGCCATCCTCCACCACTAAGGTCTCGCCGCTCTTGGCCACTTTGCCGTGGTGCGCCTGTACGTACAGGGGCAGTGCCGGTGTGCGCTCCACGGCCAAGGGGCGCACATCCTGCGTGCGTTCCTTGGCGAAGTTGAGCTCATCGGGCATGCAGATGCCCACCAGCGAGCAGCGCGGGCACTTGGGGCTGTCCACTAACGGTGGGGGCATGGTGCCGCTGGCGCCCATGGCCCGCATGTCCGCCACGGCCTGCAGGGCGATGCTTTCCAGTTCTCCGTCCACCGGCACGGGCACGCGCTCCTTGGAAGCCACGAAGTAGATGATGCCGCCGGTGCAGCTGTAGCCATGCTCGCGCAGGAGCAATACCTGCAAGGCCAGTTGCACGCGCTCAGGTTCCCACACGCCGCCCTCAACATGGGGCCGCTTGCCGCGCTTGTAGTCCACGGGGCATACCCGGCCTTCTTCGCCCTCCACCAGGTCCAGCTTGGCGATGAGGCCCAAGCCCTCACTGCTCAGGGTGATGCTCCGCGCATGGATGCGTGTGTCGGCCTCCACATGCTCCGCCTTGGGCAGCTTGCCCTTGCGCTGGTCCACCCGACGGTGGGCGTTGGCGCCCTCCACGGTGTCACTGCTTGCCGCCCATTCGCCCTGCACCCACATCAGATAGCTCAGGCGCGGGCAATAGACGTACTCGTTGACCATGCGGGCGGGCAGCAGCTCGGGAATCGGTGCGTGGCCCTCTGAAATTGTACCGTTGCATCCCATGGGTGTCCGGTTTTGTGGCGTTTGCAACTTCAAGTTGTGGGCCAAAGCCGGAGAAGTCAAGCAGGGCGGGGTGTCCGGGCCATGCTCACCGTGCCGGTGCCGGACCTCCAGGATTGCGGACCGGTACGCCCTCTTCCATCATCCGGCAAAGCGGCTTGGGCAAGGGGATGTACCTGTGAACCCGCTTTCGAGTCCTTTGAGACTGCCTAATTGAGGCCAGTCAGAATTGCGAATGACGGTTTTTGTAGATAGTGCTGCCGCCCAAGATTCTATTAGCTACTGACCGATGAAGGGCTGAAATTTCCGAAACCCTGGCTCGTACGCCGGATTGCGGAACTGCAGATTGCGAAGACTCCGCGAGCTGTGCGCTGCTGGGCACCTTCGGCCCAATCGAATTGCAGCAATGAGCGCACCGTTTGAAGCGAAACCGGGATATGCCAGAGCGGCCAAGTGAAAGTTATATCAGCGCCCCGCCCAACAACGCCCGTCGTGATGATCCTTGCCCCACGCGGAAAACTGGGAAGCAGCGGTAGTCCGCGAAATGCGAGCCATTCCAGCGGAGCATCCACGCTGGTGCCGTCACTATTGGGGTTGTTCGCCATCAAGGCCCAGTTCCGATCAGCGTCCGGGTCCCATCGCAGGTTACTTCCCGGTTGCTCGCCTTGCCCCTTGAACAATGAAGCCTCAATCCAATCCTGGGATAGTGAGGCGCGAGTACTTTCCACGGTACCGAGGAAAGTCTGATTCGCAGCGGTAAAATGGAATGCGGTGGGTTTGGTATTGCCCTTGTTATCAATCGCGATGTCAGTAGCATAAGCTGCGGCGTAGGCTGCCGCCTCATCGTTGCCTGTCAACCATGCATCGATACAGGCCACAAGAAACTTCTTGAAGTCGGTCGGCGGCGGTTTGAGGTCGGCGACCATCTGTGCCGCCTGTTTCTTGGTCGCGGCCTTCGTGTACGTAAAGCGCCATGGGGCATTTGGGTCCTCACCGGCTTTGGCATCATCTGCGATGAGTTTCGCGAGGTCGGAGCCATTCTTGTCGTGCGCATCGATGAAGGCTTGGAACGAGCCATCCTCGGAGAAGGCGAGCTTCGCGCCTGGAACGATGCGAAGCAGGCCCAGGGCGGCGAGGTACCCGAGCGGATTCGCCCCGTTTATGCCTGCGAGTTCAATGCGGCTCATGCTGTTATCACTTTGTTTTGCTCCTCCTCACTGGCACGGTGATCGGCAAGGCGAAGAATCGCCTCCATCCAACAAAGTTCCAGCCAGCCGTACTTTTCAATGAGTGCCCAGAACCGGTCAGCGATCGGCGAATCGAGCCGGTATAATTCGTTCTTTGAGGTTGTCCCGGCGAAGTCGATTGAGCCAAAGACCTTGCTCGCGTGATTTGACAGCGTGACATCCACAGGCGATTCGTCGATGACGACGGGTGCGAACGGGCGACAGCACCCGTGATGGCTCGCGATCAGGTGAAGCACAAGGTCAAGGTCTACTTTGTTCGAAGCATCACACTTTTTCAGGCACTCTTGGAGTATATCCGATCGTTCTTGGGCCATTGCGAGCGACTGCACTTCATGGCGGGTACCTCGCGGATAGCCGCTCTTTTGCTGTGCTAGCCGGTGTGCCTCACGCGCACCGGGCGGCATCGCTGACTTGGCCCACAACGTTTCGTCCTTGAAGAACTCGATCTCGCTGCCACCCCGGAGCATGAGCTGGAAGCGCCGGTCGGCCTTGCCGATGTCGTGCAGCCATGCAGCGAGTGCGATGTGTTCAGCAAGCCAGGCCCCAAGCCCGCATCGGATCGCGTACTCGCGTGCCAACGTCTCTACATCGCTACTGTGTTCGCAGAGCGTGACGGCACGACCAGCATGGAATGAATCGTCGCCATCGGTTGTCAGTTCCACGCCGTCTTCGACGGTCTCTTCAGCCCGAAGCGCGAGTCGAAGATCTGCGATGGGCACACGTTTCGCATCGAGCACGGTCCACGAAGGATCACCCGGCACCACGAGCGAGCCACGCCCTTTGGCGAGCTTTTGCGCCCACAGGCGTTTCCACGCTGGCCACTCACCGTTTACGGCAAGCCGCCCGAGCGCAGTGCGGGCTTCGTCAGGTTCATCAAGCGCGAGCGGGAGTCCGAGCGATTCAACGATGGCAGGGTGAAGTCGCAATACCGGACGTGCTCGTGCGAGGAATTCCGCTTGCTCCGCGCGGTCTGCGACAGGCACCGGTGATGTGGCATCGAAGCATCCGGCGCGAGTGCCTCCATAGCTTGCGGGCACTACAATGGTATCACCCGGCTTCAGGGTCGTCGCATGCACGATCCCGCTCTCCTCGCCTTTCCATCGGAGCGCGCATCGTCCCTCCATCGGCTCAGTACTGTCATCAGGTGCTGCGCCTTCGGTATCACCCAGGTCATGGGTGGGCTGGTTCGCGAGCCACGCCCGCGCTGTCACGAACGGTAGCGACATCGCTTCGAGGCTCGAAGGCCGGATCGCTGCGACGATGGCCGTAGCTGTCCCAGGATCCCCATTTTGAAGTGCGTTCACTGACAGGTCAGCGCGCCAGATGACCTGTACATCGGCAGGGCCGGAGCTTGGCCCGTGCAGCCAGAGGCTCACATCGGGGAGCTGGCTCGGTGCGGGCGAAGTCTGCGCCCAAAGGTCGAGGTAGGCGGGGAGCAGCGTCGGCGCATTCTGCTTGGGTGCAAGCAGCTTCGTCAATTCGTCGCCGGTTGGGATCACAAGCGCAAGAACGCCGAAATCCACCAGCATCATCATGGCGAGGCGTGCTTCCGCCTGCTGCTTTTCATCGCCCTTCAGTTTCTTGGCTTCATCCTTCAGCTTCTTCAGTTCATTCTTCAGCTTTTTTGGACGCTCTTTCTCTTGATCCTTGAACCACTTGACGGTTTCAACGATGGCCTTGCCGTAGATCGGGTCGTCGTCCGCGAGAGATGCCTTCTCTCCACGACGCTTCAACTCTTCCTTCCTCTTGGTGCAGTTGTCCCAGATAATGACACCTTCGGCCTTTTCATACTTGCCGAGCCGATCCACGCGACCGAAGCGCTGCCGCAGGCTGTCGAGGCTCGCTGCCTCGGTGACGAGCGCGTCGAAATCGAAGTCCGCACCGGCCTCGATGCATTGGGTCCCAACGATCACGCGCTTCGGGCTGTTGTCGCTTCGCTCACGACCCGTCTGCACGGCAGGCCGCAGTTCGCGGAGCACGTCGTCGCGATCGAGCGGGCGCATGCGGCCTGTGAGCAGCGTGACCGTCGCATCTGTGCCCAGTGTCTCACCAAGCTGTTGCGCGATCACGCTGGCACTCGCGACCCGATTGACGACCACCGCGATCGTGCGATGCCGTTCGAGCAGCGCCTGTGCTTGATCCATGCACGCCTTCTCCAGCGCGGCCCGGTCATCAACCTCCACGAGGCGTACCGGCTTTTTTGCATGTAGTCGTGGTCCGAGCGGTGAATCGGCTGCCTTCTCCTCATCGAGCAGCGCGAACGGTACATCCGTCCCGGCAGCCGGTGTCGCAGAGAGGAACACGTGAGAAAAGCGCGTCTTCAAACCAGTGTCGGAGAAGCGTGTCCGCAAGCGTGCGAGTTGATCGAGCGTCTGCCGGAACGGTTCCGAGAGATGTACTTCGTCGAGCAGGAGCAATGTGTCGTTGGCGAGCAGGCCCGCATGCACCGGCTTCATGCCTTGGCTAACGCCGTAGCCCTGCATGAGCATCCGCGAGCCGACTTGATCAACGGTGGAAGCGATGACCAACGGTTGATCGGGCGTACGTGCCCATCCATCATCCTTAGGCATACCACCGCGCAGGGTGAAAACCCCGAGCGGTTCCTCACCCTTTCGGGTCAGCGAGCGCAAGCGATCAGTAACCTTGGCGACGGTCTCATCAGTACTCATCGTAAGCGCACGCAGCAACGTCCGGCCTCGTTCGGCGACCTGGTCCACCACGATGCGGCGATCCACGACCATCGCGATGCGACGGGGGCACCAGCGATCTTCGACCTTGTTCGCTGCATCGAGCGCCAGTGCGAACAGCGCGACATCAATGCAGGTGGTCTTACCTGAACCGGTAGGAAGATCAAGTACACGAGGCCATTGCTTTTCCTTCACGATCTGATCGAGCAAGCGTTGTTGCCACGCAAAAGGCTCTTTGCCATCGTGGACCGCAGCATGGAAAGTGCGGAAGTCGGTTGTGGAAAGCGTCATCGGTCCTTTACGGGCAGGCAAAGCCCGAGTCCAAAATAGCGCCCGGCCCCGATTAACAGCGGACCACGCACCGGTTCATCAAAACGGATATCGGCATGGACGCGCACGCGTGGTGTGCGCCCCGGGCGTCCCGGCCATGGAAGGAAGTCACGCACGGGCTGGGCACCAGTGAGCAAGGGAACGAGTGATACTTCGACAGAAACGGGCCGGATACCGACAACGCGCAGGCACGCATCACTGATGCTCTGCTGGGCTTCCAATGCAGCCTTGTGCGCTGTGCCATCCAAGTTGCTGCGCAAATTCCCGGGGTTCTTGTCTAGGGCTATGGGCGTAGCCGTAATGAAGCGTGCCGATGCTTGGCACCACCTTGCCGGGTCGAGAGCGGCCTTCGCTGGCACGTCCACACGACGAACAATGAAGGGCGGGAGCGTTCCTCCTGCGAGCGTCAACTTGCCTTGTTTCTCGGAGCGATCCTTCTCCCACTTGGCAACTAGGCGAAGCAGCTTTTCGCGGTCGCTTTTTGGAAGCTCGCGAGGGAGCACCAATGCACAGCCCATGAGCGCGCCATCCGCATGCTCGTGCCCCACGAACGGTAACGGAACGAACGCGACATGGGTTGTATCGGCCGGTGTATTTTCTCCATGGCCGGAGAGCGTGGCCGGGAGATCGGTAGTACCATGCTGTTCAAGCAACGCGCCACGCAATGCCCGTGCCACATCGGTGGCCCGCGAGGAGACGGGTCGTGAGCCTCCAACACGCTCGAAAATAACCCAGTCGGTCGAGGAGAACACGCTTGTGGCCTTCGGAAGGCCTGTTTCGGCCTTGAACGCCGGACCATACCACTGCGGACGAGCAGGCAGTACACGGCTCTGCACACCCCGATGGCCAATCTTTTCGGTGTCGGCAGGCAGCCCAAAGGCTATTTCGAGGCGATCGAGCTGGCCTGCCCCCACCACGCGCAAGTTCACATCTCCCTCATCATTCGGCACGAGCGTTGGGGTGATGTCGCGGTCAACAACGAGGCATCGCACAAGCGATGAGGAATGACCAAGTCGGGTCACGCGCGCGCAGAGTCGTTCGAGCGCTGGTCGATACGATGTTGCATCAGCCTCGGGCCAGATGAATGCAAACGTCGTCGCCTCGGGAAGAACGACGGGGAACGTCCTCACTTGGCGTGTCCGTCGCTCGGGCATAAGGGCGACCGCCATCTTCAAGTCCACATCGGAAAAACCATGGTTGGCGACGGCACGTTTTGCATTCTCAACGGCCTTTAATGCCTTCTTGCTCGCATCGCTGCCGGCGTTCATGCTAATTTCTTCCTGAAGCTTGGCTTCTGCCTTTTTCAGCTTCTCTTTCGTCTTATCCTGTTGCTTGGCGAACGCAACGGACCATGCTTCGGGCTGTAGACCGGCATCTTGGCCAATTGTGAGGTCGTTGACGGGAACGTAGATGCCTTGCACTTGCCGCATTCCCACCCTCGGTTCCTGATCGACCATCAGTGACGGTGGATCTTGCTTTTCAAGCCAAAGCAACGCCTCACGCTCCGCTGCATCCACCGGATCATGGTCATGTAGCGCAGCGACCAGCGCCGAAAAGAAGCGGGCAGGATGCGGCGGCCATTCAGCCCGGCTGCGGTCGTTATGAGCGGTAGCTGCGTAGCGCCCGGTCAACAGTTCGATCTCAATAGCGAGCATCACTCTCCCTCAGTATCGGTTTCTGCTGCGGCAAGCTCGCGGCTCCTCTTTACGAGGTCGGCGAGCTTTGGGGAAGGCGTCAATTCTGCGATGGCTTCGCCTGCGGGCTTCTCGAACTTGATCTTGTTGGGAAGCGCTTCGACCGCGCTTTTGTAAAGCTCAATGGCTGCGCTGAGATCGAGTTCAACGGGCGTTGACTTCCCATTTGGTGCCACCGATTCAAGTTTCAGGGCAGAGCCTTCTTTCGGAACAAGCAAACAACGCGAACGCAAGTCGTGGCCGCGACTTTCTCCTGCGAAAATGGCAAGCAGGCCAAGCGCAGCGAGTACCGTCCGTGCTTCACTTGCGCCCTCATTGAATCCCAAGCGCCGCAACGACGCGAGCGAAAGCACTACGGTGTGCCTGGCTTCGTCGATCGTCACGCCGCCACCTACGGCATCGATGCTGGGGGCGATGTTGCCGTGCAGAACTGCCGACGGATTTCCAGCTTTCTGCTCCGACCCTACCTTGACAGCCTGGCCATCTTTCTGCACCGCTTTCTTGGGATCGGTAGTCCATATCTCGTTGCCGTTGGCCGCCTTATAGAGGACAGCGGCGTCCCTTGCGATGTTGAGAGGATCGATGCGACTGGCGGTCTTGCTACCATTTGCCGCATTGATGCCGACGATTTCTGAAACCAAGGCGCGCTGGAACTTGGCGCCGAGGCCACCCTTGGGTCCGGTGCTGTCCCACAAACCAAATACGAGCCCCGTCGGGCAGACCTTGAACAGCGCCGTGGCGTTCTTGGTGCTCGCATCTGTGAATGACTTGCCGGTGTCTGAGAGTCTGAAGAGTTGACCGTCGAGCAAGCTATCACGTAGCAGCGCGTCGGCGATCCTGTGCGGCGCGGTGAGCGAGGTGACCTTGCCCACTTCGGGAGCAATGTCCGAGAAGTCCACGCTGACGACCGGAAGCGTGATCTTCTTCGCGTCCCACAGTGCTTGCAGCGCTTCTTCCATGCGGTTGGCCTGGCTCTGCACCGAGTCGATAAGCACGCATGTCACATCCTGCCCATCGATGCGGCGTGTCTCGAAGGCGTACTTGGCTCCGGGCTTTTTATTCTTGTCATCGACTGCATGGGTCGGAGGAAAGATTTTGTCGCCTGGACCGCCGGCTGGTTCGAGTGTTGCTGTACCACGAATGGCGACTGCGTCGCCATCTACGAGTTTCTTGAGTTCTTCCAACGTCATTTTCATCGGGTTTTCTTGTTTTCAGTTTCACTTGATGCTTTCCGTCTGCTCCACCAACCCCCGCATCGGCAGGCAATACACCAGCCTCCTCGGCCAATCCGCCCGCTGTAGCGCCACGCGGTTCCAAAGCCAGGCCAACACCACGGCGGCGGTCTTGCCCAGGCCGGTGGGGATGCCGATCAACTGCGAGGTACAGGGCTTGCCTGCATCCTCACCGGCAAGGGCCGATTGATAGCGGTAGGGTGTGCGGCCATCGCCGAACGCGCGGGAAAAGAATACGGGGTATTGGATCATCGATCGACAACTTTGGTGGCAGCCTCGAAGTGGGCAAGTAGCCGAATAATCTTTGGAAATACAAGGGTTGTGAAGAATATTTAGTGCGGGTGTGGCGTATGGCAGCGGGCGGGTATGTTTTTTTCAATTGGCTTAAACCATTGACAATGCCCAGCTACGGATGTACAGTGTTCGTGGTATTGGTGGTCAAGTGCCGTCGCGCTGGGCGTGCTGCTGCCCCCACACCGCCCGGTCCTCTTCAATGAGTTTTTCCAGTTCCTCCGGCTTGGGCAGCACCACTTGGTAGCGCGAGACGAACAACTGATGATCCAGCCCCGCGATGGCGTACTC
>ENA-UOUJ01001136-UOUJ01001136.1-activated-sludge-metagenome-genome-assembly--contig:-NODE-1136-length-14851-cov-5.508245_pt1 | contig 14851 bp, 9 predicted proteins | sample MGYA00249839_ERZ747224 | MGnify/ENA primary metagenome ERZ747224 (study PRJEB28782, sample SAMN03220277) | activated sludge metagenome | biome: wastewater; feature: sewage sludge; material...
TGGCCGATGGTACTGCACCACAATGCGGGAGAGTAGGTAGCTGCCATATTTATTAGAGCCTCATCTTTTTAGATGGGGCTTTTTTTTTATATAGCCTTGTCTTTCAGACGAGGCTATTCTATTCTTCTCTCTTCACCGCCCTGTATTTCAGATGAGGCGATTCTTCTCCCGTCATCGTCTTGTCTTTCAGACGAGACGATTCAATTTTTATTCATATTTAAATTTTTAATGAATGTATGACGCCGACGGTACTGCACCATCCCAACCTACCGATTGGGACTGGAGAGTTCCATATCTGATTTTTAATGTTTCTTGCTCCGTCCTTCAGGTTGGGGCATATAAATTTCCATTTTCTGCATAAAATTAAAGTTGAATAATATTTCATAGATTTGATTTAAACCACACCTGCCGGCATGAATTTAAAGGTTGTTGAAAGTGCTGTACATTTCAGAAATCGCTTTATTGAATTTAATACCAGATTGTACGCGAATAGATTAACATCCTTGCAGCAAGCAATTTTTAAATGGGAACTACAAAATTTCAACTACAAGTACGTGCATTTTTTAGCACTGGATGATAAAAAAGTTGTTGGACAAATTGTTCTCCTTCCTTATAAATGCTTTTACAACAATCAAAGATTCGATTGTGTTTTTGCTTATGATTATATTGTAGATCCTGCTTACTTAAATACAGGTGTTGGAGTAAAACTATTGGCTAAAACCTTAAAAAGTCATATTCACTTTGGAATGGGTGTAAGCAACATATCCAGAAAATTACACCTCATATTGAAGGAGAAATCCATTGGTAACGTACATAAATACCTTTACACTAAAAATCTAATGGCTTTCGTGTTTGCAGGTGTAAAAACTTATTTGAAATGGAATGTAAGAAAATTACCCTCAACGTTACATTGGCCTCAATCCTTTCAATCAAATGGACTAATAGCTAAAATATCTGAAACTGCACCATATCAACAACATGCTTGGAACAATGATGTAATAGAGTTTGGTAGGTATAATAATGTTTGTTGACTTAAGGTTCAATAAATTTTCTTCAATTATCAACACTGTTGATGCAGGTACTCATGATGGATCAACCTCAAACTACATCTTCAAATCCCGAAACAACAATGCTTTTAAAATACCGCTGATCATTTTTTTTTTCATCAACAGTTCGTTAAATAATCATATGAGCGCTTTTACTGTTCTACCTTTGCACTCCTATGACCAAAAAAGAACGCATCATCATCTTCCTGCTCGCTACCCTGAATTTTACCCACATCCTCGATTTTATGATTATGATGCCGCTTGGGAACTATCTGATGCCTTTCTTTAAAATTAACCCCCAACAGTTCTCTATGCTGGTAGCCGCCTATACCATTGCTGCCAGCATTTCCGGTTTCCTGGCAGCGTTCTTTATCGACAGCCTCGACCGGAAAAAATCATTACTATTCGCTTTTACCGGTTTTTTGCTGGCTACCTTAGCCTGCGGCTTTGCCCCAACCTATGAAGTACTGCTGGTCTCCAGGTTGATTGCGGGTGTATTTGGCGGACTCATCGGTGCACAGGTGATTGCCATCATCAGTGATTTATTTACCTACGAACGACGAGGCAGGGCCATGGGTGCTGCCATGTCAGCTTTTGCCATCGCCTCAGTCCTGGGCATCCCACTGGCATTGTACTTGTCGAATCTGTTCTCCTGGCATGCGCCTTTTATTTTCATTGCTGCACTGGGTTTTTTCCTGATTCCCTTTCTTATTAAATACTTGCCGGAAATAAACAGCCATCTTGAGCCCGGTCAAAAAATAGCCTTAAAACTTGATGGTCTCAAACGCGTGCTTTCTGAAAGAAAACAAGTGCTGGCTTTGCTGTTCACGGGTTTTGTCATGTTCGGGCATTTCCTCGTGGTACCGTTTATCAACCCCTTCCTGGAATTTAACCTCGGATACAGCAAGTCTATTACACCGCTCATTTACCTCGTAGGCGGAACTGCTGCTTTCTTTTCAGCGAACATACTGGGCCGTGTAAGCGACCGGGTGGGGAAGTTGAAAGTATTTCGGATTTGTGTATTCATTTCTTTGCCCTTGGTAATTGTACTCACCCATCTGGTAACCATTCCTTACTGGATTGTATTGCTATTGTTTGCCTGCTGGTTCACGGTTTCTACCGGCCGGGGCGTTACATCTCAGGCAATGGTTAGTCATGTAGCCGATCCCAAATATCGCGGTAGTTTTCAAAACTTCAACAGCAGTTTACAGCAAGCAGGAACCGGACTTGCTTCTTTAGTAGCAGGCTTTGTGGTAGTTGAAAAAGCAGGCGGGCGAATAGGGCACTACTCCAGATTAGGATACCTGAGTGTGGGCGTTCTCGTTGTTGCACTGCTGCTGGCTCAGTTTCTATTTTCGCCCCGCCAGCAGAGCGTAGTAAAATAACCCTCATTTTAGCTGGAAATCCATTTGTTGAAGAATCCTCCGGCACGATCAGGAAAAAGTCAATATATATATTAATACAGATAGGGTAGCCATTAGAAATGACTGCGGACTTGTTTCACGATGTTGAATAATAGGGGTTTAACAAACCGTTAAACTTCTGATGCATGCTTCAGTCAAAAGGGGCTAAACAGTCTTGCAGTGAAAAAGCTTTCGTATATTTTTACTATTACCTTAAGTGCATTCATTTTTTTTACCGGCTGCTCAAAATCGGAAAATACCGGCGGGGAGGATGATTCAATTTTACGTGCAGTTTTTGGAAATAATATCAGTTTAAATAACCTGGAGAACTATGCCAATCAGGTGAAGCCCTCCTATATTGTAAAAGATAATTCGGATGGCAACAACATAAATGATATGAAAGCAACCCTTGGCCGGGTGCTGTTTTACGACAAACAACTGAGTGTTGATAATTCAATCTCCTGCGGCAGTTGTCATAAACAGGAATTTGCATTTTCTGATACCGCCCTGATTAGCCCGGGTGTGGATGGAGCGTTTACTGCACGGCATTCCATGCGGTTAATCAATGCAAGGTTTGGTGTTGAAAGAAAGTTCTTTTGGGATGAACGCGCAGCTACATTGGAACAACAAACAACCATGCCTATTCAGGATCATGCTGAAATGGGATTCAGCGGTCAAAATAATCGGCCCGGCATAGGTGATTTGATTTCAAAATTGAGTAACCTCAATTATTACCGGATTTTATTTACCGAAGCCTATGGAGACCCCACCATAACTACCAATCGGTTACAGGAGTGCCTGGCTCAATTTGTAAGAAGTATACAATCGTTCGATGCAAAATATGATGCAGGTCGTGCGTTGGTACCGAATGATCCACCACCATTTCCCAATTTTACGCCACAGGAAAACGCCGGCAAACAATTGTTTTTTCAACCGCCAACACTCAATGCAAACGGTGTCAGAATTGGAGGGGGTGCCGGTTGCAACGGGTGTCATAATGCACCGGAGTTCGACATCAACCCCAATTCATTAAATAATGGTATTGTAGGAACAGTGAATGGAACGGGTTTGGATATTACCGTTACAAGGGCTCCTTCCCTAAGAGATTGGGCAAATCGAAATGGAATTCCTAACGGACCAATGATGCACGATGGGAGTTTGCCTACTATCCGAAACGTCATCCAACACTATAATAATATCGTTATTGTACCCGGAAACACCAATCTGGACCCTCGGCTTCGACCTAACGGAAACGGGCAAACGTTGAATCTTACACAGCAGGAAATCAACAATATCGAAGCCTTTATGCTTACACTTTCAGGCAGCGATGTGTACACCAATTCTAAATGGAGCAATCCGTTTCAATAGTTCAACCCGCTCTGCTATACTGGAGCAGGAAATCATCAGTGGCTTTAACAGTATAAATATTGTTAAGTGAAAAAATCTCGTCTATTACCGGTCAAGATATTTTCGTTGATAATAGCCCAATTTAACCAATACGACTGATCTTCTTAGATGTTTTTACGGAATAATCATGTCAATAATCCGTTCTTTTCCGCCATGGAAATTAACTCCGAAGAGTTTTTACAATTGGTTTTTTGCAGCATATTTTTGCGGTGGTTGTTCACCGTGTTGATGCTGATGTTCATGATGGCAGCAATTTGCTTACTGGCCAATCCGTTTGCAATATGTTTCAGTATGTCTACCTCACGAAAACTCAATAATGGCTTCATTACATCATCTGAAACACTATACGCTTTTTTATAAATCACTTCATGAGAAGCATTAAAAGGCGAAGGGTGTTTTTCTATCGTATGGATGATGACATTATCAAACTTAAACGATGAAATGTCCATGATAATCCCCGCCAATCCGTATACCTTACCAGGTTCCTCCCCCGGAATATAATTGAAACGTTGAAAAATATGTTTATATTCACCTTCTTCTGTTTTGAACCTGTAATTATAAGAGATAAAATAGTGGCTGTACTCCTGAATGTTTAATGCGTGAAGGCATTTCAAACTGTTTCCAATGACTTGTTTTTGAATGACTTTACAATCTTCCGGATGTACTCTCGCAATAAAATGCTCCGCATCGTTAGAAAGAAAATACTGAGATGGTAAACCTAAAATCTGTTCGCATGTATCTTCTAAAAAAAGAAATTTATTTATCGTAACATCAAAAACAAAACCCGCCGGAAGAAATCGCGAACGTATAGAATTTGAATATTCAATAAAATGATCCATAAAATCATTGGGCAGTCCAATCCTCTGAGATTTTTTAATGGCATCCGTATGTGGGTTTTTAATTTTCATGCTTATATGAATATTTAACTGCACTCAAACCATGTTTCGTTCCGAACCATGGATGAGAACATGTGTGGATTGTAATGTAGCTCAGCATCATACAATCCTTAAGGGTTTACAAACCACTGTTTATTTGTGCTGCCTGTTGAAAAAAATGGTTTAATTCTAAGGTGATTTCGGGGGCTAAATGTCTGCAAGCTTAAGTCCTTCATTGAAGTGCTCCAAATTGAATGGCGCTGTAAAAGCCTTTATGGCTACACCAGGCACTATCAAATTCACTTCGACGGTCTAGATCAAACCAAGTCTTGCAACTTTTTCATAGAAATTGAACACACTAATGGTGAACGTTGATATATGGTAACCAGAGAACACAATCTTTGTTATTATCACACAAAGATGAACCCGGTACTCAACAACCTATTTACATATCCATTCATTTTTTTTGGTTCATTCGTATAGATGTATAGGGGAAATAAAAAATAAATATAACTATAAATGGCTATTTGTAATGTATATCTGTATGATTAATTTACACCCTTTCCCTTAAAATCCCCTAGGCCAATATCCCCGAAAAAAATCATTGGATGTAACTTATGATTTACATCATATGCGGATTTAAAATTGTCCTGATAAATCCCAAAAATTGCTACTAAACGCTGTGACCATATCCTACAATTTGTTGCAATTGTAAACAGATTTTCTATGTCCTAAAGTGAAACTATCTCTATCGTTCCTATTTTAAAATGCTTGGGATTTTTTTTTCAAAAACGTTTAAATTTTTTTAAGATGTACACAAACCTATCTACCCTTACCAAAAGACTTTTACTGTTCAGTGTCTTAGTCATGCTGTTGAAGTTTACAAATGCTCAAAACTTTTATGTAAATGACAATTCATTAACTGGCGACATGATGACAACTGCAGTAGGGAATGATGCAAATCCGGGCACGGTTATAGCGCCATTTCGAACCATTCAACATGCCATCAACACGGCTACCGCCGGCTCAGTGATTTATATAGATGCCGGTACGTACAATGAAAAGTTGGTTGTTAACAAAACACTCAGGCTGCAAGGATTGAGTGAAACAACTACACGTTTAGATGGTGTAGGCCTCGGTGTTGGGTCTGGAATCTATATCAATTCCGGAATAACCAATGTGGTTATAAAATTTCTTACAGTAAGAAATCACTCCGGCACGGGTCCCAACTCTTATGCAGGGATCTATGCGGCCGGCAATAATAACGGTATACAAGTGCAAACTTGTACAATTAAGGATAACGTGGGCGGTTCGGGTTTTTATGCGAACGGTCCGGTTAACGGTGTTATTTTAAATGATTTAGAAATATCCGGACACAATAACTCCTTTGGTGCAGCACGCGGTATAGTAATATGGAATGGACTGAAACAAAATATTACTATTTCCAATTGCACGGTGTATAATAACAATTGCTGCGGAATAGAATTACAAGATGGTACGGCAACCGGCGTGGTTCTAACCAATAACAATGTATATAACAATGGCGACAACGGCATTGGCGTGGTCGGGTTGCAAGGCCCCGGTGCGAATGTGTTGAGTGGTAATACCCTCTCTAACAATGGTCGCTTTGGAATGGAAATAAAAAATCCCAATGGGAGTGGGGCAAATAGCGGTGCAGGCAGTATTGTTGTCAGCAATAACAATGTATCCATGCCGGGCGCTATTGCCGACATGCGCGACATGGTGGGGATTGGCGTTTTCCGCCGTGGAGTATTAGCCGGAAATGTAGATATACCTACCGGTGTGGTGGTAACCAATAACACCGTGGCGGGTTATACACAGCCCACTTCCAGTGATGGTTTTGGCATCGTTATAGAAGGTAAAAATCATAAAGTAACCGGAAATACAGTTACCGGAAATGATGTGGGTATTCAACGTCAGGCCGGCCATCTACCTTATCCCGGAGATGGTGATCAAGCCAATCTCGCGGATGATTTTTTCGGCCGTGGTAATTCACCCATTACCTGTGGCGTCTCCATTGTAAGTAACATCCTTTCCGGAAATGGAATTGATTATCGCGACGTAGGTAGCGTAAGTACCAGTGCCGGAATTGTTACGAATATCAACACCGGACAATCGTATTGCTCTATACAGTCGGCCATCAATGATGCGCTTACTTTAGCAGGGCATACGGTGCAAGTGAGTGCCGGAACTTTTGTTGAAGACGTATTGTTGAATAAATCCATCATACTGAAAGGTGCCGGACAAGGGGTTACGACCATCGTGGGTGTTATGGGAGGCGATGTGTCTACAGTGCGTATTAACGCAAACAATGCACAACTTTCCGGTTTCAGCATTACACGAGAAGGAAATAACCTCACAGACTGGGATAATCCAACCCTGAACTCAGCCGGTATCGCTATGCAGGGAGCTGTTACAGGCGTACTGATTCATGATAATAATATTTATGGAAACAGAACAGGAATCGATATCAATAACAGCAGCGGCCATACTATACGAAACAACGTCATTACGAATAACCGCACCGGATTAATTTTCAGAAATAAAACAGATAACATCACCTTCATTGAAAATGAAGTAACGGATAACTGGACTGTAGGTATCGTTTTCTTAGACGCAAGCGGTGGCACAAATTCCCCGGTTCAATCTGCATTGAGTTGTAATTTCAACTACAATAACATAAGTGGAAACTGGTACGGACAGGTAGTTGACCGCCAAACAGGTGGCGCTTTGCCCGCTCCGGGAGGTAATTTAAAGAACTTCAAATGCAACTGGTGGGGAACCATCACACCGGTGATATCAACTGCAAACAGCGCAGAACCTGGCTATTCAGCACAAATTCCAATCGCCTTCGGAGGTAGTGCTACCGCTCCGGGGGGGCAACCGGATATTTTAGGTGCCGCATCAGCTAATATAGAAATGGCACCATACCTTACCACAGGTGTTGATGCAAACATGCAAACGACTCCCGGCAGAGGTATCTATGGTTTCCAGCCATCAGAAGCGTGTGAATCATCTTGCGCATTAACTCTTTCAACCTCATCTACCAATGCCGTGTGCCCGGATTTTAGTAGCGGTACCGCAACCGTGTTGGTTACCTCACCCAGTATTTCGCCCTCTTATCTCTGGAATACCACCCCTGAACAAACTACCGCAACCGCTGTAGGATTGAGTCCCGGGAACCATTCGGTAACGGTTACTGATTTGAAAGGATGTACAGCAGAGGCAATCGTAAATGTAGGACTGATCACCGCAACCCCACCTGCCGCCCCAATCATCAATGGTATCACAAATGCTTGTCCATACGCCGGAACATTAGATCCGGTGGTGTTTACAATTGATGAACTTCCGGGCATTTCTTCCTACATCTGGACAGTTCCTCCTACCGTAACCATAGTGTCCGGACAAGGAACCAACACACTTACTGTTACCATTGGGGCATCATTTACATTGAGTTCAAATAAACAAATCAGAGCCCGTGCCATTGGAGATTGCGGCATCAGCCCCATAGGAATTAAATACCTCGTGGCTCAAATGCCGGTGACACCTAATCCTATTACAGGATTAACCGAAGTGTGTGATTTGGTAGGAACACCGTCAACCGAAACATATAGTATTGATGATGTAACTGCTGCTACCAGTTATCTGTGGGAAGTGCCCGCCGGAGCAACCATAACGGAGAATAATGGTACAAATATCAAAGTATCTTTTGGCCCAACATTCAGCACCGGTTCAATAAAAGTGAGGGCGTTGAATAATTGTGGAGTTAGTACCGCGAGAAGTATTACGGTAAAAAGTACCATTCCATCAACACCCGGTCCAATCTCCGGCCCTTCGAATCCTTGTATGTACAAGCCTTCTTTGTTGAATCCATCCGGTGTAAATGCATTCTATAGTGTAACAAAGTCGGCAAATGTTTCAACCTATAACTGGATTTTACCCGTAGGAGTCAACCTGATTAATCAATCAAGCACACCAACCGAAGAGGTCATTGAAGTTGCTTTTACTGCGGGATATACGTCCGGCAATATCAGTGTGTTTGCGGTGAATAATTGTGGGATGAGTGGAATTCGCCAACGTGCATTGGCTTCTCTGGATCCGGGGGCACCAAGTGCCATTGACGAACTGCAAACCGGCTTCTGTCCAACAAGAGAATTTACGTATTCTCTATCTGCTATGCCCTCTAGTGCTCTGTATGTTGAATGGACAATCCCTGCCGGTGCCACTCTGGTTAGCGGACAAGGTACCTCATCGATTGTGGTTTCTTATCCAACATCCGCTATAACAGGAAGTGTAACGGCCACCCCAAGTAATGGATGTAAAAGCAGTACCACCCGAACCTTGAACGTGAAATTGGCAGCCTGCGCACCTCCAATGGCAAAGAACGCAGAATTACTTACAGAATTTACAGCAGACGTATCTCCCAATCCAACTCAATCCACTTTCAATGTACTCGTAAAAAGTAATTTGAAAGAAAAAGTACAAGTGCGGATTTATGATGCAACCGGAAAAACGTATAACGTCCTGCAAAGGAATTTGGATGAGAGAATCAGCTTTGGCGAAAAGCTTAAAGCAGGAGTTTATTTTGTGGAAGTACAACAAGGTAAGCAACGCAAAATTTTGAAAGTGATTAAGCTTTAATCGTGTTGTCTCTATTCAGAAATCCCGTGAACATTCACGGGATTTTTTTATGGATTGAATTGATGATAAATATACTGAACTGTTACCCTGTGAGATATTGATTAACTTTGCCACCTAAATGGAAACCGGATGAATACTGAATCACAAGTAAAAGAACGCTGCAATAATTCCTGCGAATTGTGCCACTCCACCTCACAGGTAGCCTTGTACGAAATCCAACCACAAGACAAAAGCAATGTCAACAACACCATCATGGTCTGTGCAACGTGCCTGTCTCAAATCGAAAAGAAAGAACCTCTGCAAAGCAACCATTGGAAAATACTTTCTGAAACCATGTGGAGCGAAGTGCCCGGCGTACAGGTAGTTGCCTGGAGAATCCTCAATCGGTTAAAAAATGAAGCATGGGCCGCAGAACAGTTGGATATGTTATACCTCGATGAGGATAATCTTGCCTGGGCAAAAGCAGCAGGTGATGAAGATGACGATGGATCAGTAGATATTCATACCGACGTAAACGGTGCAATCCTACAAAACGGAGATACCGTCGTGCTGACTAAATCTCTCGATGTAAAAGGCTCCAACCTCAATGCTAAAATGGGAACCGTGGTTAAAAATATTCGTCTAGTTCCAGATAATACCGAACAAATTGAAGGTAAAATTGAAGGACAAATTATAGTTATCCTCACCAAGTATGTACGCAAGCAGGGAAGTTAATGCTTAAACAGGCTTTTCCTGAACCGAACAAAATATATCCTGTATGTTATTTTGCGGAGAATTGCACGGTGAAATGTTGAACTTTTAGGAGGCGTTTTATACGTGCACCCTTGTTGTGAGGTTCAACAAGAAAAATAATTTTAAACGGAACCCAACACCACATACGTATTCCTATATATCTTTATACCCTGCTCCAATTCCTGCGAACACACCACTCCTCCAGCCACATCCTCATATTAAAAGTTTCATCATGAAAGGGTTTATCCTAACAGTATGCATGGTATTGACTGTGTCGATTGGAGTAGCACAACCATTTGCAGTGGGTCGAAGAACCGTTACGTTTACCGACGAACAAAGAAACAACCGGCAAATATCTACAGAACTGTACTATCCTGCCGCATCCAACGGCAATAATGTACCCATGGTGGGTGGAACCGACAAATTTCCGGTAGTAGTATTCGGACATGGCTTTGTTATTCCTACAAGTGCATATGCGTGGCTGGGAGATTCCTTAGCCAGACATGGGTTTATTGTGGCTTTGCCCAACACAGAAGGTTCCTTTCTTCCATCACATGGAAATTTCGGAAGTGATTTATCTGTGGTTGCAACAAAACTCATTCTCGCAGATAGTGATCCCGCATCTCCATTTTTTCAACGTGTACTGAATAAAGCGGCTGTAGGAGGCCATTCCATGGGCGGAGGCGCTAGTTTTCTTGCAGCAGGTTCCGGTAATACGAATATTCGAGCACTCTTCAATTTTGCAGCAGCAGAAACCAATCCTTCCGCTACAATAGCCGCAAACTCTGTGAATGTGCCATCCATCATCTTTAGCGGCAGCAGAGATTGTATCGTTCCTCCTGCTACACAACAGGCTATGTACAATAATATTCCGGTGACTCAATGCAAAGTGTATATCAATATTACGGATGGTTTGCATTGTCATTTTTCAAATAATAACTTTACCTGCGCCACCGGACAAGCACTCACCGGTTGCAACAGCTCCCCATTGTCAGCTGCTCAGTTGTATGCAAAAACAACCTCATTACTGATTCCCTTTCTGAATTTCCACCTCAAGGATATTTGCTTACAGGGCGAAGTGTTTCAGTTAAATTACAATAGCATCACCGGTGTGGTGAAACAGATTCAATGTGCGCCCTTTCCTTCTTGTGGCGTGGTGCCGGTTAATTTATTGATGTTCAACGGACGGTACGTAGGGAAGAAAAACGAGCTGCTTTGGAAAAGCGCGCAGGAAATCAACAGCCTTCAGTATGAACTCGAAAAAAGTATCGATGGAAGAAACTTCCAGAAAATAAACACCATAGCTTCCATCGGTTCAGCTTCAAATGGTGCTTCTTATTCGGTAACCGATGAGTTCCCTTACGCAGGTAATAATTTTTACCGTTTAAAAATGATTGATACAGATTTTAGTTTCGCCTACTCCGAAATCATCAATGTACGTACACCGGTGAAAGATGTTTCTATTACCGGAGTTTTTCCTAACCCAGTGAAAGATGAACTCAAAATAGAAGTACAATCTTTACAACCTACCATACTCCGTTATTGTATATGGGACGTTTCGGGCAGAATCATTCAAAGCAAAACCATACAAACCGTTCAAGGTGTTTCAATAACCTCACTTCCTGTATCGCCATACGTACCCGGTATGTATTGGTTGAAAGTGTACACTGCAGAAGGTTCAGGCGTGGGCCAGTACAAGTTGATAAAATACTGAGGATGATATTGAACTCCATCTTCAATACCAGTTCCGAAAAGTTTTAAAATGAAACAATCGGTTTTCGTAAATCATTGCAGGTTGATTACCTTGCCTTTCGGATAACGAACATTATAACTGATTCTCTTTTTTTCATTCGTTCCGGGAGGAATAGATAATTGCCATGTAACTACACCTATTTCTTCATTTACACTGCCCTTGTTGCTTTCCAATAAATGCACTTCAATTTCCTTGTTTGTACTGATGGGATATTGATCTTTTAATATTAATTGGATAGGTTCAGTTTTACTGTTTCTAACGGTAATATCATACGTAACAGTTTGAGATTTATTACTGCCTAAAAATTTCACACTGCTGAAGTCGGTCACTTTTTCACGTTTTACAACCACCCGCTTATCTGTACCCAGTGTGAGATTCAACGTATCGTTGGTATTTGCAGGATCAAGAAACGACTTTCCAATATACGTTCCTTCAAAAATGATATTAGCTTCTCCGGGCAGAAAGTTCATCGATTGCCAGTTGGTTATTTCAGCCAACAGGTACGCATCCCTATCCAACTTTGGAACCGCATAATATTTGTACACTGCAGGCATTTCGGCTTCCTTCAGTGTGGCAATTTGCGGCTTGCCATTGGTCGGTACATCATACGGCAGGCTAATATCATAAGTCACATCCAATGTAGATTCACTCACGGTGATGTAATCTTCTAAACCTGATTTAGTCGTCACAACCACTACACCATTTGCGCCCCTGCTGCCATATAAGGAAGTGGCTGCAGCATCTTTCAGAACCTCCACACTTTTAAAATCATTCGGGTTCAACTTAGAAAATTCATGCGGCTCCATCGGTATGCCATTGATAATATATAACGGTTCTGAATTTCCAGTTATACTTGCATTACCTCTTATGAAGACTGTAGAAGCCTGTCCCGGTTGTCCTGATCCGGGTAAAACCTCCAAGCCGGGTGCCTGTCCTTGTAGAATTTGACCGAATGTGTTTGATTTTGACAACATATTGTTTATGTTTCTAACGGGGTTCACATACCCCAGGAACCAGGTCTTCAATAACGGTGCATTGCCGTATTGTTTGGGAGAGGCTGTAGATAAAGACAAATTCACTTTATTCCAGTCGATGCCGGTTGATTGCGAAATTTTTGCTTTGTATGTAATCGCCAGCGGGTCTTTGGTGTTCCGGCATTTAATGTCATAATAGGGTGTCCAATATGCATTTTGGCTAATGTAATGAACGTTGAAATCATACTTGCCATTAACGGCAACGGATAGCTGCAATGTGATTCTTCCGCCTGATTGGGTGTTTTTCTTTTTTTCTTCTGCAATTTGATTTTTTAATTTTAGGGAGATATCATCCAGCACTTTCTTTTTATTCCTCAGTTCCATGAGTTCAGTTTGAACTGCAATGGATTTGTTTTTATAATAATCCATCAGTTTGGTGAGCTCAGCTACACTAAGTCCACTTTGTGTTCCCTTGATTTCTTTATTTACACGCAATACTTCCAGTAGTTCGGTGGAGGTGTTGGTTAAAATATTATTTTGCTGAATCTGCTGATTGATTTTTTCCAGAGAATCTGTCAAATGTTTTACGGAAGGGGAGATGTATGCTTCAGCCATATATTGATTACTGAATTCCATACCTAAGATGGTTACCGCTTCGGGGCAATGCACCTGAATGCTGTTGATATCCAGATAACTGCTCAATCCACCGATAACCAATTCCTGATTTCCCTGCTTCAGTGGGGTGGATGCTATATGTTCCAGTGAAGCCCCTGCCTGGTAAACAGTTACTTTTTTTAAAGTGGAGGAGACTGTGGATTGAGTTTGAAGGGGTGTTGACTGATGGAATTGCATAAAAGCCATCAGGAAGCCAATGTAAAGAAGTTGCATAATGAAGAAGTTTGGTTTTCAAATGTAGCTGCAAACACTTGTTATACTACCTGTCCCAAGGAATGTTAACATATCCTTCGGTTTAGTTTACTTACATCATTGCTTTTGAAAAGCTGTACGAAAAGGGTAGGTGGGGAATACCTGTATTTTTTCCCATGATGCATTTCATAAAATATACTGACCGTTTCCTTGCTTCTGAATCCGAAATTTTGCCGTATTTTACAATATTAAATCAGCAACAAAATGAACAAAAGAACACCGGTATCGGAAATTATGACTAAGGAAGTAATTATTGCACATCCTGGCAATACGTATTCTCAGGTAATGGAGTTTTTCAATACCTGGAAAATCCAGCACTTGCCCATTACTTTCGCTGACAGGTTAATCGGGATATTGAGTATAAATGATTTGATTGGGTTCACATACAAACATCTCTCATCCGGATCGAAAGATTTTGCCGGTATGGACGAAAAGTTTGCCATGCGTGAAGTGATGACGTCCGATCCGGTTTGTCTGGCCCCGGATGATACAGTTGAAAAAGCATTTTCCATTTTATCGAAAGGACAGTTCCAATCGCTCCCGGTTTGTAGCGACGGGAAGTTAGTGGGTATATTAACGAATAAAGACTTAGTACGATTCTACAATGAATTTCTCTAATATTTAAAACGTACAGTAGAAGGATATTTTCTCGAAGTGGTTTAAATAAAAAAAGCTATCTGCACGCAGATAGCTTTTGTATTTTGTTTAAAGCGTTCGATTAATAATCACGCCCGCCACCACCATAACCGCCACGGTTTCCACCGCCATAACCACCACGGTTACCGCCGCCGCCATAGCCGCCTTTTTTGAATCCGCCGCCGCCGCCGAAGCCACCGGAACGCTTCTTGAACTCACCTTCAGGGCGAGGTTGTGATTCGTTCACGATCAACTTACGACCCATAACTTCTGTTTCGTTGAGGTTCGCGATCGCAGTGCGAGCTGCTTCATCATCTTCCATTTCAACAAAACCAAAGCCTTTAGAACGGCCGTTCATCTTGTCTTTAAGAATTTTACCACTGGTAACAGAACCGTACTGGGTAAAGAGGTTGGTCAGATCTTCATCTGTCATAGA
>ENA-UOUJ01001137-UOUJ01001137.1-activated-sludge-metagenome-genome-assembly--contig:-NODE-1137-length-14846-cov-8.553783_pt1 | contig 14846 bp, 9 predicted proteins | sample MGYA00249839_ERZ747224 | MGnify/ENA primary metagenome ERZ747224 (study PRJEB28782, sample SAMN03220277) | activated sludge metagenome | biome: wastewater; feature: sewage sludge; material...
TTGGCCAGCGGACTGGCGTAGCCGCGCACCTGGAGGGTGATCTGCTGGCCTTCGGCCAGCGCTTGTTCCAACAGGCTTATGAAATCGTTCAGCAGGTTGAAATTGCCTTCCACCTGCCGGGTGAAGAAGGCATCAAACGCCGTGGTGTCGCCCGGCTTCGCCTTCCAGGCTGAATCGTATTCCGCGCGTTTGGCGGCATAGCTCCGGTAGGTCTGTGCGTAGTCCAGCGTGGTGGTGGTGTCCCAGCTGCGCGGATCGGGTTCGTCGTTGTGGAAGTAGAGGCGGATCGGCAGTTTCTCACGCAGCGAGGTGAGGCGTTTCTCATGACGGGCGCGCACTTCTGCTGTGTCGGGTTTGGGCACTTCCACCACTGCGGCGTGCGGGTAGCTGAAGCGGAACAGGTCGTTGCAGCAAGTTTCACCTTCCTCCGCAAACGCCCCTTTGCGGTTGCTGGTGAACCAGCCGGTGCCGGCGGTCTCGTTCACCGCTGGGTACAGGTCGTTTGCTTCACTGTTGAACGGCATGCCCAAGTTGATCGGCGTATCGGCGGAGGCATGGCCCAGCAGGCTTTTGAACAGATCATACCCGCCCATGCCGGGCAGGAAATCGGAGCTGAAGTAGAGTATGCCCTTGGGGCCATCGAGAAAGGGCGTGACCTCATTGCCCGGGGTGTTCACCGGCGGGCCCAAGGGTTTGGGGGCGATCAATTCCTTGCCGACCAAGGTGCCCCACCAGATGTCCATGCCGCCCTGGCCGCCGGGCAGGTTGCTGGCGAAGAAGAGCATGTCGGTGCCCTCGAAGTTGGCCACCATCGGCTGGGTGGTGGTAAAGCCCGGCCTGCGCAGCACCACGCTGCCGGTATCAGCAGGGTTGTGCAGGTCCACGGCGCGGATGCTGAATTCGCCCGGTGCTTCTTCCCGGGAGAAGTAGAACCACTTCCCATCCGTGCTCCACGTGCCGTTGGCGTTGCTGCGCCCGTTGTTCACGTTGGCGGGCAGCGCAGCGGGTTCGGACCATTTGCCGCCTTGCTCCGTTGCCTTGAAGATCCGCGCGTGGTAGTTGGTTGTGTCCTTCACTTCGCCGTCCGCGTTCACTTCCCCGCGCAGCGAAGTGAAGTACAGCGCGCTGTCCGGCCCGGTGCGCCCGCCGAACTCGCTGCTGAAGCTGTTCACCGGCATGGGCAGGTGCTCGATGGTCACGAAGCGGTCCGGATCGGCGGCCATTGCCTTGGCCAGCTTGCATCCATCCATGCCGTTGTCCGCGCGCTGCGAGGTGAAGCCCTTCTTGTCGCGTTCACGCTGTTTGGCCTTGGCCCAGGTCTTCGCGGCCTCGTCATATTCCCCGGTGCTCATCTGCATTTCGGCCAACCAGCGCAAGGCTTCCGGGTGTTTTCGTGCATGGTCCTTCTTCTGCACTTTGTCGTAAAAGAGCGCCGCCTCGCCGTATTGGTTGCTCAGGCGGCAGGCTTCGGCGTATTTCCATTGCAGCTCCATCAGGCCGGGCGTTTTGCCCAAGGCTTCCCCGTAGTAGCGCGAGGCCCCGTAATGCTCGCCGAGCGCCATGGCCTTGTCGCCCCAGGCGGTGAACTGCTCGGCGCTTTGTGCAAGCACAATGTGTGCGGCCATGGCGAACAGCGCGGCAACCAGTAGGCGTATGGGGCGGTGGCCGTGCATCACATTTGGTCAGGGCAGGCCTTGTATCGCACCGGCACGGGCGGCCGCTTGCGGAACACGCGGATGGCGGTGATCTCGAATCCGCCCCGGTTGCGGCTGGCGGGTTCCAGGCGGCTCAGGTTGATGTCGTAGCTCAGGCCGAAGGTCCAGTCGTCGTGTTCCAGCCCCGCGTAGAGGTAGCCCGCGTCCTTAGCGCGCATGTACAGGCCGGCCTGCACGGTGCGCACCAGGTTCCAGCGGTCCAGCAGGATGTATCGCACGGTGCCGCCCAGGTCGAGTTCGCGGAAGGTGCCTTGGCTTTGCCACTGCAGCAGGGGAAGCAGGTCCACCCGCCGCCTGAGCGGCAATTGCGCCCCTGCATGCACCACGGTGCGCAGGTCCAAGGGCGAGGGGGCATCGTTGAACAACGAGGCATTGGGCGTGGTGAGGTTGAAGAAAGCCAGCCCGGCGTGGAAGCGGCGGCGCTTTTCCAGGGCGTACTCGTAGCGGAGGCCCGCGTGCAGGTCCATGCGCGAACGGGCACTGCGGTCGAAGCCTTCACCCGTGCCCAAGGAGGGGTCGTAGCTGAAGCCGTTGTACTGGGCATCGAAGCGGAGCGCGTTGTAGTTGATGCTGGCGTTGGTGAAGCCGAATTGGAGGCCTGCGGTGAGGTTGTGCCGCCGGTACTCCCCAAAGTGCACGCCCCAGCCCAGGCCCAAGTCCGCGTGGAAGGTGTTGAGCTGCGAGGTGCCGGCCTTGTCGTTGTATAGCCATGCCCCGAGGCCAAGCCCCTTCACCCCGGCTAGATCGGCCGCATCACCGCCGATGCCGAAGGTGTTGTAGGGAATGGTGACGCTGCGCCACTGCTGGCGGTACACCGCGCCCATGCGGTAGTCTCCGTCAAATTGCCCGATGTTCGCCGGGTTCTGGGCATAAGGCGCGTTGAAGAATTGGGAGAAGTGGATGTCCTGTGCGGAAAGTCGCAGTGAAGAAGTAAAGAAGAGAAGAAGCGCAATGGTGAAGAAGGAATGCCGCACTAGCAGTTCGCTTGGCTGGGTGCCACGCACTTCAACCGGCCGCATTCCTTGCCTCATCGGATCACGGTGACGTTGCCCTTGTGGAAGTAGTCCTGCCCGTCCGTGCAGCGCACGGTAAGCCAGTACACGTAAACGGCGGGATCCACCGGCTTGCCCTTGTAGCTGCCGTCCCAGCCTTCGGCCTGGTCCGTGGTGGCGAAGACCACTTCACCCCAGCGGTCAAAGACCTTCAATTCCATGGAGGCCACGTTGCGCCCGCGCACAAAAAGCAGGTCGTTGTTGCCGTCGCCATTGGGGGTGAAGGCGTTCGGCACGAAGATGTCGGGTTCGGCGCACACGAGCTCATGCACCACCACGGTCACCGAATCCATGCTGGAGCAGACGCCGTCGCTCACCGTTACGATGAAGGTGGTGGTTTCATTCACCGTGGCCGTGGGCGCGGCAATGGTGGCGTCGCTCACGGCGCCTGCCGGTTGCCAGGAGTAGGTCACCCCCGTGGAAGGCGTGGCGGACAAATGCACCACCGTGCCCGGCAATACCACGGATTGGTCCACGCTGGCGGTAACGCTGCTGCCGTTCATCAGGCCCACGTTCACCAAGGTGCTGTCGGTCCAGGTGCAGCCGCTTGGCGTGGTCACCGTGGCGGTGAACCAGGTGGCCGTGGACGGCGCCACCGTGGCTTGGGCGGTGCCCTGGCCGGCCAGGATCCCGATCGCGGGGGACCACAGGATCGTGGAGCCGGGGTCGAGGTTGTTCAGGGAGATCACGGCCGTGTCATCCGCACAAATGGACACCTCCGGAGAGATGGTGGCCTGGGCGAGCTGGGTGGTCACCGTAACCTGCCCGCTTGCGGTGCAACTTCCATTCCAGGAGGCTTGCACGTAATAGGTGCCTGGTGCCACGGGCGCCAGTACCGCGGTGCTGTCCGCCGGACCGGTGTTCAGCGTGTCGGTGAATTGGGGAGTTGTGGACCATGTCCAGGTGTTGGCGGTGCCTTGCGCATCGGCCACCAGCACCAAGCTGTCCAATGGCCCGCAGGTGGTGATGTTGGCCATGGGCTGGAGCAGCGGCGCTGCCGCAAGCACCTCGATCTGCAGGGTGGTGGTGTCTGCGCCATTGCACGCGTTGGGGTCGGTGGCGATGAGCTGCACGGTGTACAGGCCTGGTGCGGCATAGGTGTGCGTGGGGGCCTGTGCGGCGGAGGTGGCGCCGTCGCCAAAATCCCATTGCCAAGTGGCACCCAGGTGGCTGTGGTTGCCGAAGGCCACCGGTGCCCCGGCACACAGCGGGGGCGGTGCCGCCAGCCCGGCGACCACCACGGGGGCGTCGAAATCGAACTTGAACACGCCGAGGTTGCAGTTGAAGGAGTTGTTGGTGCTGCTCCACGCATTGGGTGTGCTGGGGAAATCATCATGGCTTCCGCAGCCGGCGCACACCGCCCCATACACGCGGCCACGCCGATCGAAGCGGCTGGTGCCGCCGTCCACATGCTCCAAGCTTTGCGCGCCACCGAAATAGGTGGCATAGGCCAGGCCGGTCATGTTGATGTCGTATACGGCCAAGTAGAAGTCGTTGCCGTCGGTGGTGGCTTGGAAGGCATCGGACGTGACGGGAAGCCCGTTGGTGGTGAGCGTGCCCATGACCGCGCTGCCCCAGCCACTGATGTAGATCTTGTCGCAGTAATCCACCAGAAAAGCCGTGGGCGAGATGTTGGGCACCCCGATGCCCGCACCCGAGGTGGCGCCGGTGCGGCTGCTCCAGATGGTGGAGGAGAGGTTGGGGGAGAGCTTGGCCAGCAACTGGCCTCCGGTGCTTTGGAAGTAGGTGGCCCCGGAGATCAGCGCACCTGCCGGGGCGGATGTTTGCCCGAAGAGGTACACGTTGTCCGCCTGGTCCAATCCCACGAAGTAGAACTGGTCGTAGGCCGCGCTTCCGTAATAGGTGGAAGCCAGCAGCGTGCTGCCGTTGGGGTTGAACTTGGCGGCGAAGCCGTCCGCAGGTCCGCCGGGGGCGCTGCCCATCACGCTGCCGGGCGTTACGGGCAGGTTCATGGAGGTGGTGCCGCCCGCGATGATGATGTTGCCCGCAGCATCGAGCTCCAGGGAGTATGCCGCATCGGCCATGGTGCCGCCGAAGTAGGTGCCCCAGTTCATGGCCGTGAGCGCGGGGTTCATCTCGAAGAGCACCGCGTCATGGCTCCCACCGGTGAAGTAGGTGCGGTAGGCACCGGGCGTTGCGGGAAAGTCGCTGCTTTGGGTGCAACTGGCCACCAGGATGTTGCCAGCTGGGGTCAGTTCCACTTCGCCGCGCATGTCGTCGGCGTAGTTGAAGTGCAATCCCGTGGCGTTGTTGATGCCGTCGTTGCCGCTACCCCCAACGTAGGTGCTGGCCAACAGTTGGCCACCATCGGCGCTCAAACGGGATAAAACCATGTCCGTGCCCAGCGGATAGCGCGTGCCAATGCCTTGCGGGGTGAAGGTGGTGCCCCCGGCAAAGGCGCTTTGGAAAGCGGATGGGGTGGTGGGGAAGTTGGGTGAACCGGTGGTGCCCAGCACGATCAGCTCGTCCGCATCATTCACGATCAGGCTGTGCGGCAGGTCATCGCCGCTGCCGCCCAAGTAGGTGCTCCAGATCAGGAAGCTCCCCGTGGTGTCCCATTTGGTCAGTGCGATGTCCGTACCCACGTTCTGGTTGCCGGTGCCCCCGTTCCAAGTCACGTCGTATGCGCCCGTGGTGATGGGGTAGCCTTGGCCGAAGGCACTGCTGCCCGAGTACAGGAAACCCCGGCTGTCGAAGGATGCCGTGTACCCGAAGTTGTCAGCTGTGGAACCCGAGTAGCTGCTAAAGGAAAGAGCGGGGTCGATCACCAGTTCATGGGCGGCATCGTAGGTGCCCAGCTGGAAGGACACGTTGTTGCCCTTCAATGTGTACCGGCATTCCACCCGGTGTTGCACGCCATTGATCAGTTGGTAGGCCAAGGGCACTTCGTCGATCATATCGCCCAAACGGGTTTCCACGATCAAGCGTCCGTCCTGCATGTGCATGCCGTCGGCTCCCTCGTAGGTGAAGTGCACCTGCCGGGGATCCACCCCGGGAGCCACCACCAGGTCGTACTTCAGCACCTCGCCCCCTTGGCGCAGCCGCAGGTCAATGCCCGGGTACAGGCCATGCTGCACCACGGCGGAAAAGGCGTGGGCATTCGAGGCCCACCGGCCCGGATCGTTGCCGATGATGTAGTTGTAACGGCCCCGCTGCACACCGATGCCTTCACTGTGCACGGACTGGCTGGCACCGATGAACCGTAGCCGCAATGCATGGTGACGGATGGTGCGCGGAGCGTCCGGATCGTAGCCCCCGCCGCTGCCCGCATGCAGCTTTGCGATGGCCCCGGCATCAAAGCGGTCGATCAGGACCGAACCCCGCTCGCACCAAATGGAGGCCTCCGGGACTTCAGCCCGGAATACAACTTCGCTGGGCCACTGGCCACGATTTTCGATGAAGCGAAGCACCGGCTGTGCCTGCATGCCGCCCACGGCTGCCAGCGCAAAAAAAAAGGGTGCGAACGACCGAAGAACCGGCATCTGGATGCACCAAAGTAATCACCTCCATGCGATCCAGGGGCACCATCCGGGTTTTTGGCCCTGCGTTGGCACGGGCCCGGCGCGGAAAGCTTCAATCTTCACCGCCCGGGTACCGATCGCTTTTTTCCTTTTCACCGGGCGGCTCAGGCAAGTTGGGGATGGAATAATAACGGTCCAGCTGGTCGCGAAGGATACGGAACCGCCAAACGCCTACCACCAACGACAGCATGCAGATCAGCAGGGAAAGGTAGCCCGCATATTGCAGGTTGCCGAAGCCCTCCACCTGCACCAGTGCGATGCCCCCCACCAACAGGTACAGTGAGGAGCGGATGTAGCTCAGCAACGTCCGCTCGTTGGACAACCGGGTGCGTTCCAGGGCCAGGTGGTCCCGCAGGATCAAGGGGTCCCGGTTGTGGAACGGTGGCCGGTGCAGGCGGAGCTTCCGCTGAAGCCGGTACAGGCGCGTGTTCATGCCGTGAAGGTAAGCGGCCGGTGCGGCGATAACCATGGGCGGGCATGCAGGGGGCCAAGCCGTGCCCATGGGGAAGTTGGCTTGCCGCTACTTCCAAAGCATGGGGAATTGGTAAACTTGTCCTCTCTCCACTAGCCCGGGCGACCTGCCCTGGACGTAATCCCATGTTGATGCACCACGTTCGAAAGTCCACCTTTCTGTTCACTTGTTTGTTCATTGCGGTTCAACCGTTCGCCGCGCTTGCCCATGAAGGCATGTGGCTGCCCACCCTCCTCAAAGCCATTGAGGGGGACATGCGCACCGAGGGGATGGTGATCTCCGCCGAGGATATATACAGCCTCAACCAGGGTTCCCTGAAAGATGCCGTGGTGCTGTTTGGCGGGGGATGCACGGCCGAGGTGGTCAGCACGCAAGGACTCATCCTGACCAACCACCACTGCGGCCACAGCTTCATCCAGCAGCACAGCTCGATGGAACACAACTACCTGCGCGACGGGTTCAGCGCGCCCACCCTGGCCGACGAGCTTCCCAGTCCCGGCCTTTCCGCAACGTTCATTGTGCGCATGGAGGATGTGACCGATCGCATGCAGGCGGCGTTCACCATGGGCATGGGTGAAACGGAACGCGGGGAGGCGGCCAACAAGCTGGGCAATGAGATTGCCCGGGAGGTTCCCCCAGGGCCGGGTGTCAAGGCCGTGGTGCGGCCGTTCAATTACGGCAACAGCTGGTACCTCATCGTCAGCGAAACGTTCAATGATGTGCGCATGGTGTGCGCCCCGCCCGGCGACATCGGCAAGTTCGGCGGGGATACCGACAACTGGATGTGGCCCCGCCACACCGGCGACTTCAGCATGTTCCGCATCTATGCATCTCCGGATAACCAACCGGCGGCATTCAGCCCGGCCAATGTGCCGTACACCCCCAAGCACAGCTTGCCGATCGCCATCGACGGGGCCGTGCCCGGCGAGTTTGCCATGATCTTCGGCTTTCCCGGCAGAACCCAGCGCTACCTGCCCAGCGTGGCCGTGGCACAGGTGATGGATGTGATCGATCCCTTGCGCATCGAAATGCGCACCGCCAGCCTGAACGTGATCAATGCGGCCATGCTGGAAAACGAACAGGCCAAGCTGCAATACGCCAGCAAGCAGGCGCGCATCGCCAACGGATGGAAAAAGTGGCAGGGCGAGGTGCGCGGACTGAAGGAACTGGACGCCGTGGTCGTGAAGCAGGAACAGGAAAGGGAGTTTGCCGCACGTGCTGCGGGGAATCCCCTGTATGAAGCCGTTCCGGGTGAGCTGGTACGCCTGTACGGGGAAATGCTGCCCTATGAAAGTGCGCGTGAGCTCTTTGTGGAGCTGGTGTACATGGGCCCCGAGTTCCTGCGGTTCGCACAAGGCTATCGCAAACTGATCGAGGAGCACGCCGAGCTGCGGAAGGAGAACAAACTGCAAGGGGAACTGGACCACCTGCGAACGGGCGCACAAGGGTATTTCAAGAACTACATACCCGAGGTGGACCGCAAGATCTTCAAGGCCGTGCTGCCCGTCTACCGCAAGCATGCGCAAGCAGGCTTGGCACCCGGGGAACTAACCGTGCTGGACAAGCGCCATGGCAACTGGGACCGCTACGCCGACGCTGTGTTCGACAAGAGCATCTTCACCAGCCCGGACCGGTTGTACAAGGCATTGGACCACTTCTCGCCCAGTGTGGCCAAGCGCATGGCCAAGGACCCGGCCTGGCGCTTGGTGCAGGCCCTTTCGAACAACTACTCGGAACAGGTGCGGCCACGCCTCGGCGTGTTGAGCGACAGCTTGGACGCCGCCATGCGCACTTGGTCCGGGGGATTGATGGAGCTCTTCCCGGAAAAGACCTGGTGGCCCGATGCCAATAGCACCCTGCGCCTCAGCTACGGCAAAGTGGAGGGGGCCGAGCCCCGGGACGGCATCATCTACAAACCGTTCACCACCTTGGAGGGCGTGATGGAGAAATACGATCCCGCCAACCCCGAGTTCGAAGTGCCGCAAAAGCTGTTCAACCTGTACCGGGCGAAGGATTATGGCCCATACGCCCACAACGGAACCATGCCGGTATGCTTCCTGTCCTCCCTGCACACCACGGGCGGGAACAGCGGCAGCCCCGTGCTCAATGGCCGGGGAGAGCTCATCGGACTCAACTTCGACCGTACCTGGGAGAGCACCATGAGCGATATCTTGTTCGATCCCGCCAAATGCCGCAACATTTCCGTGGACATCCGCTACGTGCTCTTCATCATCGATAAATACCTCGGGGCCAAGCACCTGGTGGAAGAAATGAACCTGGTATCCGCAGGGGAAGAATTGCCGCACCTCATCGATCTACCCCTGCACCGCTAAGGCTGGAGCCGTTGCGGGTGGCAGGAGCTGTCCGTGGCGGGCCATGAACGGGCGCACCGGGGTGGTCTCCCCTCATCCCTTTCAGGGCATGCCTTGGGCGGCACTCTTCCGGAGCAAGACCGGAAGACTCATCGGCCACAGCCCGGGAACCAAGTGGGTCGTCAGTTGGTTTATCAGGAGCCTTAGGCACCAATCCCCACCATCAACTCCGATCTGCACCATGTGGAAAGAATCCGGGAACAAGCTCCAACGCAGCTTTCAATTCAAGGACTTCAGCGAAGCCTTTGCCTTCATGGCCAGGGTGGCCTTGCTGGCCGAACGGATGGGCCACCACCCCGACTGGCGGAACGTGTACAACAAAGTGGAGATCTCCCTGAGCACCCACGATGCCGGCGATGTGGTTACCGCCAAGGACCGCGAACTGGCCCGCGCCATCGATGGCCTGTTGTAGGGCAGGGCATTGCTCCCGTGCCAAAAGACGACGGCCGCCCCTGCAAGGGCGGCCGTCGCATCATGTGCGGATCGCCGTCACATCGCCTTCTGCACGTTGGCGGTGATGTTCACCACGGTCTGTGCAGGTTCGGTGTTGGCGGTAATGGTCACCGTCTTGTTCTGCATGCCCTCCTGCTTGCCGGGCTTGTACTCGATCTTGATCTCACCCGTTTCCCCGGGCTTGATCGGGTGCTTCGGATAGTCCGGCACGGTGCAGCCGCAGGAACCCACCGCGTTGGTGATCACCAACGGTTCGTTGCCGGTATTGGTGAACTTGAAGGCGTACTTGTTGTCGCTGTCCTGCATGATCTTGCCGAAGTCATGCGTGGAATTCGCAAACGCCATGGTGGTGCTTGGCCCCGTGGGCACCGGTGTGGCTGGTGCGGCGGGCGGCGTTAGCGGGTCGAAGGTGCTTTGCGGCGCGGCGGTCACTGGCGATGCGGCAGCAGTGGCGGCGGACAGGGGTGCGAACGTGGTGGGCCCGGAAGGCTGGTTGCGCTGGCTGGCCGCAATGAAAATGGTGGTGGCGGCGATCACGGCCAACAAGGCGATCTTGATGTTCTCCTTCATGGTTGAATGTGCTGAAATGAGGGGGCGAAATTAGGATGTCCGCGCGGTTTGGTGCAAGGTGAAGTTCGTTGTGCCGGGTTTTCGCGGCTGGTTGCTGCGCGGTACCGGTCAGCGCTCGGCCAGTTTGGTGCGTTGCAGTTCGGGGTCGAGGATCACTTCCAGGGCCTTCTTGAAGCTGTGGTCCACGGGATTGTCCGCGTTGATCACCTGCCAGTAGGCCGAGGTGTCCCACAGGTCGCGTGCCACCAAGGCTTTCAGGCGCAGGTTCACCAAGGCCTTGGAACGCGCCATTCCGGTGCTGTCGGGCTCGATCCCCGCATCCGTAGCCTGCTTCATCAATTCGGCATCCAGGCCGGCGTCCACGGAGAAACGGTCGAGGAAATCGCCCACGCCTTGGTAACGCTTGAGCAACGCGGAACGGTTGCGGTCGACATAGTTGAGCGCCGTGGTGTTGGTGATGCCCTTGCGCACCAACTGGCTGAACCAGGTGGAGCTGGCCGTGGTGTCGATCGGCACGAAGATGTCCGGCATGATGCCGCCGCCACCGAACACCACGCGCTTGTTGTGGGTGAAGTACTGCACCGTATCGCGGAAGTGGATGCTGTCCGCATTGGTGAGCTCGCCTTCCTTCAACCGGTCCTGCCGTTCGTGCCGGTAGGCCTCCAGCCCGTCAGCATACGATTTCTGGATGCAACGCCCGCTGGGCGTGTAGTAGCGCGAAACGGTGAGCCGCACCGCGGAACCGTCGGGCAGCATCACCGGACGTTGCACCAATCCCTTCCCAAAGGAACGGCGGCCCACGACCACGCCGCGGTCCCAATCCTGCACCGCACCCGTGACGATCTCACTGGCCGAGGCACTGCCTTCGTCGATCATCACCACCAGGCGGCCCTTCTCGAACTTGCCGCCCTTGGTGGCGTAGGTATCCTCACGCGGCGTGGTACGGCCGTCGGTGTACACGATCAACCTTCGGTCGCCGAGGAACTGGTCCGCCATCTCCACGGCCGAGCGCAAGTACCCGCCTCCGTTTCCTTGCAGGTCGAGCACCAGGTCCTTCATGCCCTGTTTCTTCAGGTCGTCCAGCTTGTCGGAAAATTCCTTGGTCGTGGTGGCCCCGAACCGGCTCACCTTGATGTAGCCCACACCCGGAGCGGCCATGTACGCTGCCTCCACGCTGTTGATCGGGATCTTGTCCCGCGTGATGGTGAATTCCAGTACCGCTTCTTCGCCGGGCCGCACTACACCCACGTTTACCCGGGTGCCCTTGGGGCCGCGCAAGAGCTTGATCACGTCCGAGTTCTTCAACCCCGTTCCGGCCACCGTACTGTCGTTCACGCTCACAATGCGGTCGCCGGCCCTGATGCCCACGCGCTCGCTGGGGCCGCTGGCGATGGCGTCCACCACGTAAATGGTGTCGCGCACCAAGTTGAACTGGATGCCCACGCCCTCGAAGTTGCCCTTCAGCGGCTCGTTCACGTCCTCCAGGTCATCTTTGGGGATGTACACGCTGTGCGGGTCCAGCTCGGCCAACATGGCCACAATGGCCTTTTCCGCCAGTTTGTTGTCATCCACGCTGTCCACGTACATGTTGTCGATCTGGTACAACAGGGCCTGCAACTTGGTGGCGGCGGAGCTGGGCTGCGCCAATGCAGGTGCTGTTGCCGCCACGGCCAGCACAAGAAGAAGATTTTTCATGCGGTGAGTCTGGGGCTTGGCCATGAGGAGGCCGCCTGAACGGCTGCATCCTTCCACCAAGGCAGCACGAATTTAACGGTGATCGGAGCCCCGGGTTCAGCCGGGGGCGGTTAATGCATGTTAATCGCTGCAGCAGACCGTTGATCGGCAACTTTTTCGGGTGGGGTCATTCCACCAACAACTTGCCCGCCGTGCGGTGGTTCCCAACGGACACATCCACCAGATACAGCCCTGGGGACAGGTTCAATTGCAGTTGAAGGGTGCCCCAGTCGGCTTTGGCCTGCTCTTGGTGGACGGTGCGTCCAGTGGCATCGCGCACGGTCACCAGCACCGGCGCACGGTCTTGTGAAAGGCCGCCCATGTGCAAGGTGAACCGGCCTTCGTGCGCGGGGTTCGGAAAAAGGGAGAGCCCCCTGTTTCCCGGCCCGGCTGCTTCATCCAGGCCAATGAACAGGTCGTATTGCCGGGCGAACAGGGATTCCTTCGCATAGGCAACCACGGCATGGCCCTGGTCATTTACCCGGAGCCACCGTAGGCCTAAGGAGGAGGTGGGCGATGCGAAGCCCTCTGGCCCCACGGTAAGCCAGTTGCTGCCGTTCCAGCGCCGCACGGTGGGTCTCAGGTCATCGGCGTTCCGGTATGCGACCACCGGATTGCCGATGGGGTCCAGCGCAAGGCAGAGCAATTCCACAGCCCCGGTGCTGAAGCCTTGTGGCCCCATGGCGGCCCAGCTGCTTCCGTTCCATCGCATGACGGTTGCTTTGTTCTGGTGGGCTTCATCCCGATAGGCCAATATGGGGTTGCCATCCGGGGGCACCACTAAGCTGGTGAACCAAGCCTCGCCCGGTGAAAACCCCAAGCTCCCCATGGGGCTCCAATTGCTGCCGTTCCACCGCATGACGGTGGCCTTCAGGTCGTGCCACCAATCCTGGAAGGCCACGATGGGGTTGTTGTCGGCGTCCAACGCAAGGCTGATGTCCATCGCTTCGTCCTCGGAGAAGCCCTGTGGCCCCACGCTGCTCCATGTGCTACCGTCCCAACGCATGACCGTGGCTCTGTACTCATTGCCCCAGTCCATATACGCCACCACCGGATTTCCGGCGCCGTCCAGCACCATGTTGATCTGTGCAGCCGCTCCGGCGGAAAAACCGGGATCGCCCACAGTGGCCCAGCTACTGCCGTTCCATCGCGCCACGGTGGCCTTGTTCGCATAAGCTCCGTCGTAGTACGCCAGCAACAAGTCGCCGTTTGGTGCCACGGCTATACTTGGATAGGCGATGTACGCCTCCGTGAACCCGGCTGTACCCACGGTGATCCAGTTATTGCCATTCCAGCGCTTCACCGTGGCCTTGTACTCATGGGCTTCATCGGTAAACGCTACAACGGGATATCCGTTGAGGTCTATCGCAAGGCTTGGCATGGTTGCCACGCCATCGGAGAACCCGGCTTGGCCGGAAACCAGGTCGTCCGGCCCCAAGGGTTGCCATCCTTGGGCTTGTGCAACAAGGAACGGGCCCGGCGCCAACAGGCAGATGGCGATGAGGCGCAATGCGGAGGTGCAGTGTCTTGCTTGGGTGGTGTTCATGGTGCGGATTGGACAGGCGGGTTGCCGGGGGCGGGGGGAGAAGCAGGGCCATCGGGCCTGGAGCCCGCAACTGGCGGCTGAATTTGAAGTTTCGACTGGTTGTTAGTAGAAAGTTGTTCGTTGTCACATTCCTAACGCGTTCACAAGGTACTGCGCAGTTCAAAGGGGGCAACCCTAATACCATCTTGAATAGGGAACTTCCGCCAGCCAGTACAATTGCGGCATCCGTAAATTCGCCTCCGCCATGGAACGCATTTATTTGGACAACGCCGCCACTACCCAACTGGACCCCGAGGTGATCGAGGCCATGCTGCCGTACATGCACGAGATCTACGGCAATCCCAGTGCCGTACATGCCTTCGGGCGCAAGGCCCGGGCTGGCATAGAGCAATCGCGCCGCAAAGTAGCCTCCCTGCTGAACTGCGCCCCGGGCGAACTGGTCTTCACCAGTTGCGGCACCGAGGCGGACAACATGGCCGTCTTCGGCAGCGTGCGCGACTTGGGCGTGAAGCACGTGATCACCTCGCCCATTGAGCACCACGCCGTGGAGCATGTAGCGCAGGAACTGGCCCGCACCAAGGCCGCCGAAGTGCATTGGCTGCGGCTGACGCCGGAAGGCAAAGCCGACCTGGCCCACTTGGAGGAATTGCTGAAGGCCCACGATCATGTGCTGGTCTCGCTGATGCATGCCAACAATGAACTCGGCACCCGCAACGACCTGATGACCATCGGTGCGCTTTGCCGCAAGTACGGGGCGCTTTTCCATACGGATACGGTACAGACCATGGGCCACTACCGCTTCGATCTGGAGCAGTTGCCGGTGGATTTCCTCACCTGCAGCGCGCACAAGTTCCACGGACCCAAGGGTGTGGGCTTCCTGTACATGCGCAACGGTGCCGTGGTGAAGCCCTTCATCGTGGGCGGCGCACAGGAACGCAACATGCGGGCAGGCACCGAGAACATCATCGGCATCGTGGCGCTGGCCAAAGCCATGGAGGTGGCCTACCGCGACCTGGACGAACACCACCGACATGTGCAGGCCCTCAAGGACCGTATGCGGGGAAAGGTGCTGGAGCTTATCCCGGGCAGCACCGTCAACGGCGACCCCTCGGCGGACAGCCTCTATACTGTGCTCAACTTCCATTTCCCGGACGATGGCAAGGCCGAGATGCTCATCTACAACATGGACATCGAGGGTATTGCGTGCAGCGGCGGCAGTGCCTGCAGCAGCGGCAGCAACAAGGTGAGCCATGTGATCGAGGCCCTGTACCCGGGCAGGAAGGGCGCGAACCTGCGCTTTTCCTTCAGCAAGTTCAACACCGAAGCCGAAGTGGACCGGGCGGTGGAAGTGCTGGAGCGTGTGATGTTGCCGGTGGCAGTGAAGGTGTGA
>ENA-UOUJ01001139-UOUJ01001139.1-activated-sludge-metagenome-genome-assembly--contig:-NODE-1139-length-14829-cov-3.086977_pt1 | contig 14829 bp, 15 predicted proteins | sample MGYA00249839_ERZ747224 | MGnify/ENA primary metagenome ERZ747224 (study PRJEB28782, sample SAMN03220277) | activated sludge metagenome | biome: wastewater; feature: sewage sludge; material...
GCTCGAGCACGAAGGCCGTGATGTCTTTCACCGCGCGCGCCGCGACCTCGCGCAGGCCACTCTCGCGATCGGCAAGGCTCACCAGCACCACCAAAGCGGGCATGGCGATCAGCATGCCGCCCTTCTCGACAAGCAACCCGAAGGCGAGCAGACCGGAAAACAGGAAGGCCAGTTCCCGCAGCGGCCAGGAGTGCAGCTTCTCGCCGTCAACGAACAGCGCACGGACAAGAATGCCGACCGCCGCCAGCGCTATCAGTCCGCACAAGATGGTGGGCATGTAGCCCGGCCCCATGCGCAGGATCGTTCCGACCCGAAGGCTGGACACCTGCCAATAGAGGATGCCGGCAAGCAATAATAAGGCAGCGCCGAACACGACGTCGTTGGGACTTTTCACAAGGCGCATGAGACCTCCCTTTCTCAGTTTTCCGGTGACCCTTCGATCAGGAGCGAAGCAATGGCGAGCGCGGGCAAAGCGCGGAGCGGTCGACGTCCGACAATGAATTGCAGCCGGCCAGCACCATGGTGCGCTCGAGTTCCGTGCGCAGTATCTCCACCGAACGAGCGACACCTGCCGCGCCGCCGGCGGCAAGCCCGTAGAGCATGGCACGGCCGCACAGCACCGTGTCCGCACCGAGGGCGACGGCCTTGAAGACGTCGCCGCCGCGCCTTATGCCGCTGTCGAGCAGGATGTCGCAGCGGCCGTCCAGCGCCTCGCGGATGTCGGGAAGCACCTGCAGCGAGGTCGCCGCCCCGTCTAGCTGGCGACCGCCATGATTGGAGACCACCACCGCATCGACACCGCAGTCGGCCGCGGCGAGCGCATCGTCGGTGCGCATTATCCCCTTGACCATCAGCTTGCGCGGCCAGATCGAGCGCAGCCATTCGACGCTCTGCCAGGAGAGCGCGGTATCCATCTGCGCAGAGATGAAACGAGCGCCGTCTATGGCGCTGCCCTGCCCCTTTGGAAGAAATTCGGCGAGATTGCCGAAGCCGGGCGGACCTTTGGGCACCACCACGTCCATGACCCAGGAAAGCCGCGAGGCGACATTCATCTTGGCGCGCCAGGTCAGCTTGCCGGGGCCGGCAAAATTGTGTTTGTCGCCTTCACGATTGCCGAGCACGATCGCATCGCTGGTCAGCACCAGCGCTTCGCAACCGGCCGCCAGCGCACGCTCGACCAGGCGCCCGGCGATGCCCCGGTCCTTGAGCATATAGAGCTGGAACCAGTGGCGGCCGCCCTTCATCACGCCAGCGATCTCTTCGATCGAACTGCTCGACATCGTGCTCTGCGTGAAGGGAAAACCGTTCGCCAGGGCAGCGCCGGCAAGCGCCAGATCGCCATCCCTGGCAAGCATGCCATTATAGCCGGTCGGCGCGATGGCGATCGGCAATTGCGAGCGCTTGCCGAGCACCTCGACGCCGGTATCGACGGTCGAGATGCCGGCCAGCTGCCGGGGCAGGATATGGGCGTTGGCGAAGGCGGTGCGATTGGCCACCATCGTCAGTTCGTCCTCGGCGCCGCCATCGACATATTCGAACGAGAAGCGTGGAACCCGCCTTTGAGCGAGTTCCCGCAGATCGGATATGTTGCGCGCCCTTGCGAGGGCTCTTGCACCTGCCATTTTCGATCCTCCCCGGCGACTGCGATCAGACGGTGCTGATCACATAGCCCTTGCCGTTCTCGTCATTGGGATCGAGATGCCACTTGGCAAAACCGACGAGGGTGGAACGGCCCTTGACGGTGGGAACCACCGCGCGATTGCCGGCGACAGTCGTCTCGCGCACGATGCAGCCCTCGAAGGTGCCCGAACCGAGCAGACCTTCGGCCTGGATCGGCTGGCCGACCTTGATCCGGCCGCGGCCTTCCAGCATCGCCAGCATGGCCGAGGTGCCGGTGCCGCCCGGCGAACGGTCCGTCTTGCCGTTGCGATAGGTATGGACGCAGCGATAGAACGCGCCCGGACGCTGCGACGGCTGGTAGAAGGTCACCAGATCGATCTCGGTGATATGCGGCTTTTCCGGATGGACGAGCTGGATCTTCTCGTTGATCTGCTTCTTGGCGAGCACGCCGAGCTTGGCCAGGATCGCGCCGTTTTCGGGAGCGATGCGGCAGAAGGATTCCGGCAGCGGGATGGTGATGAAGTAATTGCCGCCGAAGGCGATGTCGGCCTGGACCGTTCCAAGTTCCGGCAGCTCCACCGGAATGTCGCGCTGGGCCAGGAAGGCCGGGACGTTCTCGAAGCGGCAGGACTTCACCTCGTCACCCTCGACTTCCACTTCGGAAACGACGATGCCGGCCGGCGTCTCGATGCGGATGCGGTTGGGGCTCGATACCTGCGGCGTCAGGTCGAAGGCGGTCATGACCGTCGAGGTGGCGATGGTCCCGTGACCGCACATGTCGCCATAGCCTTCGCCGTCCAGCCAGATGACGCCGACATCGGCCTCCGGGCTGGAAGACGGCACGATCAGCGCGCCGAAGAGGTCGTTGTGCCCGCGCGGCTCGTTCAGAATGGCCTTGCGCACCCAATCGAAGCGCTTCTTGAAATGTTCGCGCTTCTCCAGAAGCGTCGTGCCTCCCGGAAACAGAAACTGACCGTTGATGATGCAGGTCGTTTCGCCTTCGGTCTGGGTATAGACGGCGTCAACAAACGTCGTTCTTTTCATGCAATGCCACTCCAATTCGGATTACAGATAGTCCAAGGGCGCCGCAGCTTTCGGAGCCCGAAAGCTGCGGCGCCTTCAGGGGAAGTCGATGTCAATCGAGCGTGATGTTCGCCGACTTGATGAGCTGGCCGAAGCGTTCGATCTCACCGGAGATGAAGGCGGAGAACTCCTCGGGAGAATTGGCCACCACTTCGACGCCCTGCGCGTCCATGCGCTCGACAAAGGCCTGCTGCTTCAGCACTTTTTCCAGTTCGGCGTGGAGGCGCTTGGTGGCCTCGGGCGGAATGCCGGCAGGCGCGACCAGGCCGTACCATTCGTAGATCTCGACACCCTCGACGCCGGCTTCAGCCATGGTGGGCACATCGGGCAGCACCTTGGAGCGCTCGGCACTGGTGACGACCAGCGGACGGACCTTGCCGCCATCGACCGACGACTTCACCGAGGAGATGACGTTGAACATCATCGGGATCTGGCCGGCGATCACGTCGTTCAGACCCGGGGCGCCGCCGCGATAGGGCACATGGACCATGTCCACATTGGCGGCGAGCTACATCGCCTCGCCCGAGAAATGACCGGACAGGCCGTTGCCGGCAGAACCATAGGGGATCGTACCCGGCTTTTCCTTGGCCAGGGCCAGCAGTTCCGGCAGCGTCTTGGCCGGGAAATCGGGGTTGGTGATCAGCGCGACGCCGACGCGCGTGACCATGGTCAGCGGCTGGGCGTCCTTGATCGGATCGAAGGGCAGGTCGGGAACCAGGTTGACGCTCGAAGCGTAGGAACTGGCGATGATGCCGAAAGTGTGCCCGTCATTGGGAGAGCGCAGGATCGCTTCCGTGCCGGTGACGCCGCCGCCGCCGGTCTTGTTTTCCACGACCACCGGCTGGCCAAGCGCCTCGCCGAGCTCCGGTGCGATCAACCTGGCGATGGTGTCGCTGGTGCCGCCCGCCGGATAGGGAACGATCAGGCGCAACGGCTTGGTAGGCGCCCATTCCTGTGCGACGGCCGCTCCCGAGAACAGAACCGTCAAACCCAAAGCGACCGCAGACCAGAAGCCCGCCCTACGCGTGCGTCCATTATAATGCATGGTACCTCCCTTATGCATTGAACTATGTCCATATGTTCCGAACCGAAGCTCCCGGCGGCCCGGAACACCCTGTCGGCCTGCCCTGTCCTCCAACAGCCAAGGCAGGCTTCGTCACTCCTCTATCTGTCCTTCACCAATCCCCGGATCACCGCCGTCACAGGTCGAGCACGAGCAGATCGCTCTTGGCGCGCGACACGCAGACGAGCATGACCTCGCCCTTTTCCTGGTCTTCGTAGCTGAGCACGTCGTCCAGATGGTCCGGCACGCCGGAGATCACCTTCACCAGGCAGGTGCCGCAGATGCCGGCACGGCAGGAATTGGTGACCTTGCAGCCATGCTCCTCAACGATATCGAGGATGCTGCGATAGGGCGGGACGACCAGGCGCTGGCCGGATTTGGCGAGCTCGACCTCGAAGCTGCCCTTCTCCTTCTTGGAAGCCTTGTCGCTCGGCGCGAACCGCTCCAGATGCAGCGCGCCCGACCGCCAGGTCTGGCACTTGGCTTCCACCGCATCGATCAGCGGCGCCGGGCCGCAGCAATAGACAAGCGTGTCGGCCCGGTGCTCGCCCAGGAATTTCTGAAGATCCAGCAGGCCGAACTCGTCCTGCGGCACGATATGGGCCTCGCCACCGGTGAAGCCGGCGATCTCATCCAGAAACGCCATCGAGTTGCGGCTGCGGCCGCCATATAGAAGAGTCCACGGCTTGCCCTGCGCGGAAGCGGCGCGGACCATCGGCAGCATCGGCGTGATGCCGATGCCGCCGGCGATGAAAAGATAGCGCTCGGCGTCGATCAGGCGGAAATTGTTGCGCGGGGCAGAGACCGTGATCTTGTCGCCCTGCCGCAGTTCATCGTGGATGAAGCTGGAACCGCCGCGGCTGGCGGGTTCGCGCAGCACTCCGATCCTCCAGCAGTCGCGCTCGGCGGGATCTCCACTGAGGGAATATTGCCGGACAATGCCGTTCGGCAGCAGCACGTCTATATGCGCACCGGGCTCCCATTCGGGCAGATCCGCTCCGTCCGGCGCTCGCAGTTCGAGACTGACCACGCCATCGGCCGCAGAATGCAGCTTTGCGATCGTCAATTCGGATAGTTCGCTCGCCTGTTCGAGCGACCGCGAATCGAATGTCGTCATGTCCTCTGTCCCTGCTGGCATCGTCGATTTTTCGATAAAAACGGGGTGGCGCGGCTCCGCACCACCCCGGGACCATTAGACGCCGCGCGCCTCGGCGACGGATTCAGGCGTGAAGGTCTTCCAGGCGAGGTCGCGCATGCCGCGCATCGCCCGCAGGATCTCGTCGCGGTCATTGTCGGTCCTGGTGTAGGCGCCGAGTATCTGGCGGCCGAGACCGACATGGAACTTCTCGTCCGTCTCGATCTGCTTGTAGACGCGGACGATCTCGTCGATGTCGTGGCGCTCGCCGGCCTTGAAGGTCGGCTCGAAGCTGCCGGAAGCCGAAGTCTCCGAGCAGTTCCAGGCGGCGATGGCAGCCAGCGGGTGGCGCTCAAGGCAATCCCAGAGGAAGTCGCTCCACGGCTTGGCTTCGGCCGGAGCCTCGGTCGGAACGGTGCCGCCGAGGTTTTCGATGGCGCGGCCGACGATTTCGTAGTGCTCGGCTTCCTGGAAGGACTGCTTGGCCAGGAGCGTGATGTGCTTGCGATCGAAGTCCATGCCGTAGCGGCGGATCTGCTCGTTCAGCAGGAACACGTAGTCGATCTCGCGCCAGGCGCGCGGGGCAAGCCAGGCGGCCAGACGCTTCTTGTCGGGATTCTTGTCATAGGAAGCGAAGAAGGATTCCGTCGCCAGACGCGTGTTCTCGACTACGGAGTCGAGGATCTGATCCAGTTCCTCATCGATTTCGGTCAGGCCGTCCCCGCCTCTGACCCTACGCACGTCAACCATCTTGATCCTCCTTGGCCACGGCAATTGCCGCAGCAATCGATTGCACGACCTCGCCGTCGGTCGGCCGGTGCCCGGCGCGATCCCCACAAGATCCGGATTTGCTCAATTGTCCGGGCGAGAAACTCGCCTCCCGGCCTGCTTCCTGCAGGCACCCTTCAGACAGGTGGAGGATAGCCCCTATGCCCCGCCGATCAAAATGATTGAAATTGCGATCTGATTTAGTTTTACTAAAGCAGCATTTTGTGAGGAGTCCAATTTGAAGAAGCTGCCGCCACTACGGGCGATACAAACCTTCGAGGCCTTCGGCCGCCATGGCAGCGTGGCCGCCACGGCGGACGAGCTCGGCGTGACCCTGCTCGAGCGACACGGCAAGAACATCTCGCTGACGCCCTGGGGCAGCATCTACCACGCAAAGGTCACGCAGGCATTCGACCAGCTTCGCGAGGCGCAGGACGAATTGCTGTCGATCCGCGCCGACAGCAGCCTTGTCGTCAGCTGCCTGCCCTCACTTGCCAGCAAATGGGTCGGACCGCAGCTGTTCGACTGGCAGGCAATTTCAGGCGCCCATGTCCGCCTCCTGGGAACCGGCGCCGAGCCCCGCCAGGGGGAGGAGCCGGTCGATTTCCGGATCTCCTACGGCGACCGGGTGAGATCCTTCGAGCATTACACGGAAGTGTTCACCGACTGGGTGGTGCCCGCCTGCTCCCCGGCCTTTCTGGCCGCCAACCCCGTGGAGGACCCCGCCGACATCCTTAGCCGCTCACTGCTCGGCATCGAGTGGGAGTCGAGCTATCAACAACCGCCAAGCTGGGCGGACTGGGCCGCAAAAATCGGGAAACCGCCGCCGGGTGCGCCAAGGGACCTCAAATTTTCAATCTCGAGCGCCGCAATCGATGCCGCCATCAACGGTCGCGGATTCGTGCTGGCGCAACTTTCCATGATCCGTGACGATCTCGTTGCCGGACGGCTCGTCGTGCCATTCGATGTGCGGGTGAAGCTGTCGCATACCTACTTTCTGGCCTGGCAGCGCTCGGCGCTGGAGAAGCCGCTGGGCGCGGAACTGCGGGCCTGGATAGTCAAGATCTCGCGCCGCGAGGCTGCGCTGAGCGAAAAGGGCCTGCCGGGCACGAAGTGAACGACGCCGGGCGTTTGGCGGATACGAGCCCACACATTTTTTTCGGAAGCTTTCTGCCAGCGCCGGAATTTGCACGGACGCGCATGCGCCCGCGTAACAAGCTTTCTTCGCTTTGCATACAAATTTGTGAATATTGCATGCGCGAAAAATGGCGTGTAAGGGCGCAAATTGGTCCAGGTGGAGACGTCTCCGGCAGCTGCCGATGCGGAATGGGCCACGGCGGCGGGCTATATGGACAACCGCGTATCATCGGAGGAAAAGAATGGCGGAAATCGGTAAGGCAATGCAAAGGCGCGTTGCTGTCGCCAGCCTGATTGGCACAACAATCGAGTTCTACGATTTCTATATTTACGGAATCGCAGCGGCTCTAGTCTTCAATAGTATTTTCTTCCCAAGCCTGGATCCGGTCATCGGAACCATCGCGGCTTTCGCGACATTTGCGGTCGGCTTCATATCCCGACCGCTCGGCGCGGTGGTGTTCGGCCATTTCGGCGACCGGATCGGGCGCAAGGCGATGCTGGTCGCATCGCTGCTGACAATGGGCGTGGCGACGGTTCTCATCGGGCTCTTGCCCACCCATGAGAGCATCGGCATCGCCGCACCGATCCTTCTTTGCCTGCTGCGCTTCGTGCAGGGCATCGGGCTCGGCGGCGAATGGGGCGGGGCGGCGCTGGTCGCGACCGAGTTCGCGCCAAAAGGCAAGCGCGGACTGTTCGGCGCCCTTCCGCAGCTCGGCAGCGCGCCGGGATTCCTGCTGTCCAACGGCATCTTCCTCGGCCTCAGCCTGATTCTGAGCGACGAGCAATTCATGGACTGGGGCTGGCGCATCCCCTTCCTGCTCAGCACCGTGCTCATCCTGTTCGGCCTGTATATCCGTCTCAGCATCGCCGAAACGCCGGTCTTCCAGCGCGTTCTCGACAAGGAGGCGCAGTCCAGCGCGCCGATCGTCAGCGTGCTCAAGACCAATTCGCTGCAGGTCGTCCTTGGCGGCATGTCGACGGCCATCACCTATGTGCTGTTCTTCACCACCGGCACATTCGGCCTGTCCTATGGCGTGAAGACGCTCGGCCTGGAGCGCTCCCACATGCTTTCGCTGACCATGTTCGCGGTCATCGCGATGGCGGCGTCGACGCTGATCTGCGGCATGCTCGGCGACCGCTTCGGCCGCCCGCGCGTGATCATGATCTCGGGCGTGGTGGCGATCATCTGGTCGTTCTTCTTCTTCCCGATGCTCGACACCAGGGACTCGCTCCTGATCGCACTCGCAATGTCGATCACGCTTGCGGTGATGGGCGGCATTTACGGGCCGATGGGCGCCTTCCTGCCGGAACTGTTCAAGCCGAGCCTGCGCTATACCGGCTCTGCGCTTGCCTACAGCCTGGGCGGCATTTTCGGCGGCGCGCTCGCCCCTATCATCGCCACCGACCTTGCCGCGAATTTCGGCTCGCATTCGATCGGCTACTATCTCGCGGCCATGGCGCTCCTCAGCATCGTCTGCGTGGCCATTCTGCGCAGGCGCATGCCGAAGGACTTCGGCGAGGAGACCGGACCGGAAGCAAGCTCGCCGGCCGCAGGCGGCGCTGCCCGCGCCGCTCACGCCACCAACTGACAATCCCGGCGGGCTGGCCCGGACAGGGTCGGCCCGCCTGCCTTGCCCGCCAGCAGTAGAGGAGCAGCGCCAAGGCCCGTTTCCAAGAATAGGCAAAGTATAGCGGGCATCACCCTCGCTGCGGCGAACCACTGAAAATCAGGCCGTCCTGGACCTCCCGGGCGGCCTTTTTCGCTTGCGCAAGATCGCCCTGGCCCGTCGGAAAACCCTTTACCGGCGGAAAGCGTTCGCTATGTCTGTCCGTTCGGAACGGCATCCGGCGCAAGGGGGTGGAATGAAGACAGGACAGTTGACGCGGTTGCTGGCGACGCTTTGGCTTGCCTTGCTGCCTAGCGGCGCCCTTGCGCAGTGGCAGGCGGTCGAGAAGGTCGAGACCTATGCGATCTCGGGAAAATCCGGCGCCGAGCTCTACGCCTCGATCGGCGAAAGGGGACCCCAGATCGGCAAGAGCGGGCAGCGCAGCATCGCGCATACCAATTTCAAGCTCACCTGGTCACGCGACTACCGGCCGCAGGACGACGGCTGCACATTGGCTTCGGCACGGCCGAAGCTGATCATCACCTATATGCTGCCGAAACCGTCCGGCAAGCTGCCGCCGCTCACAGGCAAGAACTGGGACGTCTTCATCGAAGGCGTGCGCAAGCACGAGCTGGTTCATGGGGATTTCATCAAGGACATGGTGCGTCAGATCGAGCGCATCAGCGTCGGTCTCACCGTCGCCGACGATCCCGGCTGCCGCAAGATCAGGACGGAATTGACCCAGCACCTGTCCCGGCTCTCGCAGCAACAACGGCAGCGCAGCCGCGATTTCGACCGCGACGAGCTAAGCGAGGGCGGCAATATCCATCAGCTCATCCTGAGGCTGGTGAACGGTCATTGAAGCATGATCCCGAAAGTTTGCGGACTTGTCGGGATCATGCGTCAAAAAAGTCAGGCCATCTGGAAGTCGTTGGTGAAATAGCGCGCAAAGTCCGGTCGCTCCTCGACCTTGTTTCCGTCGCCGTCCTGGAGCACGCCGGCCTCGAACAGATAGGTGCCGATGGCGTCCATCCTGGCCGGATCGATCCGGCCGACAGCGCCTTCCTTCGAGCGGAAATAATTTCCGTCGATCAATGCCTGCAATGAAGCGCGGATCAGCCTGGGGTCGGTGAGCACGTCCTTATTGGCGGCGATCAATATATCGGCTGCCTCGTCGGGATGGTCGACGGCGAATTCATAGCCGCGCCTTGTCGCGGTGATAAAGCCGGACGCCGCTTCCGGATTTTCCTTCAGATAGGCCTCGCTCGAGCCGATGAAATTGGTGTGCTGGTCGGGCACGCCGAAATCCGCATAGCGGAAGGCGCGCTGCGGCCTTCCGTCAAGCTCCGCCTTCACGCCCTCCCAGGTGTAGACTTCAAGGGTGAAATCCACCGCGCCATTGGCCAAGGCTTCGTAAGCCGAAGTGCCGAGCGTGACGGTCTCATATTCGCCCTTGCCGCCGTCATGGCGGATGATGCTGCCGATCAGCGCATTTTCCCAGGCGCTGCCGAAGCCGCCATAGGTGAGGCCGTCGAGGTCCCTCGGGCTGTTGATGTCCGTGCGGTCGGCATTGAAGACGAGGCGGCCGGTCTCGGTCTGCATGATGGCATAGGTGGCGATCAGGTCGGCGCCGGCGCTGCGCTGGGTGAACAGGCCGAGCGAGCTCAATATGCCGAAATCGGCGACGCGGCTCGCCACCAGCGCACCGGCCGAGGTGTCGCTATAGGGCAGGATTTTTACATCGACGCCGGCATCGGCATAAAAGCCCTTCGCCTGCGCTACATGCAGGCCGATATGATTGGTGTTCGGCGTCCAGTCGAGCGCGATCGTGACCGGTTTTGAGCTGGCAAAGCTTCTGGCGGGCAGCAACGTGGTTGCGAGCGCGGCGGCGATCATCCGGCGGCGGGTCAGCATGGTCATTTCCCTTTTTCAGGCTGGGGGTTGAGGAGGGTCTGCAGGAGGCGCGCCTCGATGGCGGCGGCCTGCGGCGAGGCAAGGTCGGTGCGCGGATGGGGCAGCGCCACGGTGATTTCGTCGAGCACGCGCGCCGGGCGCTCGGTCAGCACATAGATGCGGTCGGAGAGGAAAACGGCCTCGCGCACGTCATGGGTGATCAGCAGCGCCGTCCAGCGGTGTCGCTCCCACATGGCCTGGAGCCAGCGCTGCATGCCGGCGCGCGTCAGCGCATCGAGCGCGCTGAAGGGCTCGTCCAGCAGCAGCATGTCGCGCTGCTGCACAACGGTGCGAAGCAAGGCCGCCCGCTGCCGCATGCCGCCGGACAGTTGGACGGGATAGTGCCGCTCGAAGCCGGCAAGGCCGAATTCGGCGAAAAGCGGCGACACTTTCTGGCGCGCCTGGCTGCGGGAAAGCCCCTGCACCTCCAGGCCGAGCGTCGCATTGTCGAGGATGCGCCGCCACGGCATCAGCGCATCGCGCTGCGGCATGAAGGCGAAGGGACGCCTTCCATGGTCAAGCGGCGTGCCATCGAACAATAGCTCGCCGCCATCGGCCTGAAGTGCGCCCGTCAGCAGTTTGAAGATGGTGGATTTGCCGCAGCCGGAAGGCCCGAGGATAGACACGAATTCGCCCGGCCGGACGGTGAGCGAGATGTCGGCAAGGACCTCGAGCCCGTCGAAGCGCTTCCTTATACCTCGCAGTTCCAGGCGCTGAACGCTCATGACCGGCGCCCCTCGCCCAGCCGTTCCCAGGGCATGGCAAGACGCTGGATCAGCACGGTAGTGCCGAACAGCACCAGCGTCAGCGTGGCGCTGACCAGCACGGCGGCAAGCACCAGGTCGGGGCGGAAATTGTTCTTGGCGTTGAGGATATAGATGCCGAGCCCTTTGGCGGCGCCGGCATACTCGGCAAAGATCGCGCCGACCACGGCATAGGTTATGGAAATCCGCAAGCCGGCGAAGAAATAGGGCAAGGAGGATGGCAGCCGCGCCAACAGGAATATCCGCGCGCGCGATGCCCCCATCGAGGCGAGCAGCGACTGGATGTCCTCATCGGTTGCGGCATAGCCCTGGACCAGCGCCACCAGCATCGGGAAGAAGGTGACCAGCGCCACCAGCATGATCTTGGGCGCGAGACCGAAGCCGAACCAGAGCACGACCAGCGGGGCGATCGCCACCAGCGGCAGGGTCTGGGAGATGATGAACACCGGAAACAGCGCGCGCCGCAACGACCGCGAAAAATCGATCAGCACCGAGAAGACGAAGGCTGCCGTGAGCGAGCAGCCAAAGCCGAACAGGGTTGCCCTGATCGTCGGCACGGTATTGTCGAACAGCGCCTGCCGGTGCTGGATCGCCTGGCCGATGACGCGCGAGGGCGCCGGCAGCATGATGGCGGAGATGCCGGAAAATCTTGCATAGAGTTCCCAGGCAACGACCAGCGCGCCAACCGACAGAAGGGCCGGGGCGATCTTGCTCAAAACGGGCGCGAACACGCCCGCATGCCTGCGGTTTGCGGACATCTTGCGACCTTCGGGAAGGGGAATTAGCGCGGTGTCGGGCTGTTCGCCGAAACCGTCAGGTCGATGGTCACATGGCCTGCGGGCGGGCCGAAGCGGCAGAAGGCGGCCTCGAGGGAAGCGAACACCTTGCCGGCGTCGCCGCCAAGCTTGGTGCAGAAATTCTTCGAGCGGTCGAAGACCCCGGACCGCTTGATGAAGTCGATGCAGCCATAGATCTCGTCCATGTGATCGCCGGTGCCCATCACATAGAGAGAAAATTGCGCCGCGATCGGCACTGCCATGTCGGGGGCGTCGGCAACTGCGGCAAGTGCGGCGGCCTTGCGCTCATCGAGCGGCGCCCGCGGGCCGGAGAGTTGCACGGACCGGCAGATCTCGTCGTCGGGCTCGCCTGGACAGCCGCGGGAGATCGCGGCAGACAGCACGCAATGCTTGCCAGTTCGGGCCGCCGCGACGAAAAGGTCGCGCATCGCCGGAAACAGCACTTCGGGGGGTCCGACCACAAGCGTCGAGATGTCGTCGGTCTCGATCCGCAAGCGATCGCGATAGGGATCGAGCGCGCCCAAAGCGCTCATGATGACACCGACGAAATCGTCGGTCATGGGGTATAGGGAAATCTGTGCGCCGGAAAACATCGCCCCTCGCTCCGCTGGTATTACCCAGATCAGCTTTTAGGGTCTGAGGGCTTGGCGCCCGCGTCTCAGCCCCGGCAATACGGAGCACCCCTGTGGATGCGGCGCAATCAATCAGATCGGGACCGGAAGAGCAAGCCGTATTCTGCAATCCATGCAGGGATAATTTGCATGGCGCTTTTCCGCGCCATTTTCAGGGAATGTCCTCAGGCCGGCGGCCGGGACGGCTGTGATAGGCGGGAAAGGCCCAGCCGAATTTCAACGCGCCGCCGCGAACGATGAAGGCGGCGGCGAAAGCCAGCAGCGCCGAGATGGGAGCAGACAGGCCGGCCAGATCGGCAAGCGTGAAGGCGGCGGCGCCGGCCAGAGCGGCGGTGACGTAGATTTCCGGCCGCAGCAATACCGAAGGCTCGCCGGCCAGCAGGTCGCGCAATATGCCACCGAAGGTGGCTGTCAGCATGCCGGTGATGATGGCGACGGTGGGCGAGGACGTCGCGGCAAGACCCTTGGCCGCGCCCATGACCGAATAGGCCGACAGCCCGACCGCATCGAGCCACAACAGCAGCTTGTAGCGCGATTCGACCCGATGGGCGGTGAAGAACACCAGCACCGCAATGGCGGCGCAGACCAGCACATAGGCCGGATTTCGTACCCAGAACACCGGGGCGCCGAGAATGAGATCGCGGAAGGTGCCGCCCCCGATGCCGGTGACGCTGGCCAGGAACAGGAAGCCGATGATATCGAGCTGCTTGCGCGAGGCGGCAAGGGCGCCTGTGGCGGCAAAGACCGCCACACCGGCATAGTCGAGAAGCAGGATCGGATTCATGTCAGCCGCCGCGCCGGTTGATTTGGGCGCGAGCATGGTCGATCCCGAAGGACCACGCAATGCTCAAATCCGATCTGCCCGGATACAGGCCTGGTCGGCCCGTCAGGCGTCTTTTTCCGCCTGTTCGTTTATGGGGCCGGGCTCGGCCGGGGCCTCGGGCGCGGCACTCTGCTTCGGCCCGCCCTTGGAGACGCCGACCATGGCCGGCCGCAAGACGCGGTCGCCGATCGAATAGCCTTCCTGGACGACCTCGACGACCGTATTGGCCGGTACGTCGGGGTTGGGCACTTCGAACATCGCCTGATGGAAATGCGGGTCGAATTTGCCGCCCTTGGGATCGAGCTGGCGCACGCCATGACGCTCCAGCGCCACATGCATGTCGCGACGGGTCATCTCGACGCCTTCGATCAGGGCCTTGAAACCGGCGTCGCCGGATGCCTTGGCCTCGGCCGGAATGGCCGCCAGCGCGCGGTTCAGATTGTCGGCGCCGCCCAGCATGCCTCGGGCGTAATTGGCCACCGAATAGGCGCGCGCATCCTGCACGTCGCGCGCGGTACGCCGACGCAGATTCTCCATGTCCGCAGCAATGCGAAGAGCCCGATCCTTGAGCTCCTCATTTTCCTTCATCAGGCGCTCAAGCACCTCGTAATCACTTTCCGCACCGGCCTCTTTCGGTTCGGCAGCTGTTTCGGCCGCTTCATTCTGCTCAGGCGCGTATTCGTGTTTTTCCTGGTCGCTCATCACCATTTACCATCAGTCTCGCAAAGGGTTCGGAAGTTGCGCCCGATATCGAGGTTCGGCCAGTAAAAATCAAGGGGCACGGCACCTGCGATGCGACAAGGCGCCACCTCGGCCGGCAGCGCGGAGGCTGCGAGGCCACGCCTATCGCCTTGATTCAACTTTAATTAAAACTTTACCCTGATTCGTTGCAGCGGTTGAAACAGGCGGCGTTTGGCGGAACCATTCCTGTTCGAGTCGAGTTTTGAAACCGAAAGAAGGTTTCCAAGACGATGAGCCGCAACAATGAAATAATCTCACGGGCACTTGCGACAGAGATCAGACGCCAGTCCGAAATGGAGCAGTTGAAACGCTTCGTCCGGTCCCTGCCCGCCTTCCAGCCCGAGAAGACCCTGCCGGCGGGATTCGCCGATCTGCTGGGCAGGATCGACGAGGCAGAGCGGCTCGCCAACTGCGACCGGAGCAGGCGCCGCCGGCCGATGCGGCGCAACACATCCTGAAGGTTTTCACGATCTACAGCTTCACACCATCCAGCGTGCGGCCAAGGCCGGGCAGATGTATGCCGCATTCCGTCTTTGCCTGGCCGGCCCAGCGGCCGCTGCGCGGATCCTCGCCCGGCTTGACGACCGAGGTGCAGGGAAAGCAGCCGATCGACAGATAGCCATAGGCGACCAGCGGATTTTCCCGCAAGCCATGAAGGCGCATATAGTCGGCCTGATCGGCGGTGGTCCAGCGGGCGAGCGGGTTG
>ENA-UOUJ01001140-UOUJ01001140.1-activated-sludge-metagenome-genome-assembly--contig:-NODE-1140-length-14822-cov-3.234374_pt1 | contig 14822 bp, 14 predicted proteins | sample MGYA00249839_ERZ747224 | MGnify/ENA primary metagenome ERZ747224 (study PRJEB28782, sample SAMN03220277) | activated sludge metagenome | biome: wastewater; feature: sewage sludge; material...
GTGACGCTGCTGCTGATGCTGGGGGCGCTGTCCTCGGCCTTTGTGGTCGGGGTGGCGCTGGGGTCGTTCGCGGCGCGCCGGGCCTATTCGGCAGTCGACAACGTGATCTCGACGCTGGGGCTGGTGTTCTATGCGATGCCGTCCTTCTTCCTGGCCTTGACGTAGTCGAGGAACCCGAGGCTCAGTACGTCCCGATGCAAGGGAACGCTACGTCGGGAGGACGCGGTCTTGACCTTTCCGTCGCCTTCGTCCGTTATGACGAGGTAGTGAATGCCGTCCTCGTCGCGAACGTCAGCCACGGCAAGCTGCGCCAGTTCTTCCTGTCGTGCCCCGGTGAACAACGCCAGCACCGGCAACCAGTAAGCAGCCTCGCCGCCGCCCCCAACCGGGCGATCCCCTGCGGCGAATACCGGGCTGGCGAAGAGGCGCCGCAGGTCTTCGTCGCGGAACGGAAGGCGGGCCTTCTTCTTCACTCGCGCCCCGACGACGTTGACCGTACGCGCGACGTTGCTCGGGGCGAGGTCGTTCGACTCTGCGAAGTTCAGTAGTGTCTTGATCGCGGCCAGCCGCTTCTGGACCGTCGCCGCCTGCAGTCCATCGTCGACCAGTCGATCCTTGAAGGCCACTACATGAGCCTTCGTGATCTTGGCGACAGGGATGGAAGGCCCGTTGACCTCGTCGAAGAGGTCGAGGAACCGACGGTACTCGTCGACGGTCCGCGCTGGTGGCGTGCGCTCCTTCACCCATCGATCCATGACCGTGCGAAGCGTCGGGGGCGCGTTGCCCGCTGCTTCCGTCGCTGGCCGGAGGCTCGCAGGGACCTCACGCGGGAACTCGGGGTTGTCGACTACCTCGCCCGCTTCCCGGCGAAGCTTTGCATCGAGCGCAGACGCGGACGCTTTCGCGAACTCGTAGGCCAGCCTGCGGTAGTGGTCGGACTCGGGATCTACCTCGAATCCATGGGATACGAGCCAGTCGTCAAGCGCCGGCCGGATCTCTTCGGTATCACCTAAACGGATCGCCTGCGCGAGGACCTCACGGCGTTCCTGCAAGGGGGCACCGAAAGGGATCGCTCGCAGCCCCTCGACCCGTAGCTCTTCGTCGGCCCGGAGGGTCTTCGCCTGCATCGTACCGAGGAGGAACTTGAACTCATCGCCCGAGATCGACCTACGGGCAGTGTTGCGCCCTGCATCGACCTTCGGCGGAAGCTGGCGCCGGATTGCGTCGAAGTCGCGAGCCACCTGCAGCGCGACCTCCTTCGCGAGGAGCTTCGCCTGTCGGTGGTCGGATGTCTGGAGGCTGCGCTTGACCTCCTTCTTCCCGACAGCGGCGACGAGATCAGACGGGACACGCGCACGGTAGTAGTAAACCGCGCCGCGCCGGACCAAATGAGACTGTGATCGCACCTTCTGAGTACCCCCAGGTTCCTGCTGGTGTGTACCAGCGTTGTGTACCAGTGGGGCGGCCGGGGAGCCTTTGTTGGTGCGGTTTTCCTTCAAAATCAAGGACTTGCGAAGGCTGTGGCGGAGACGGAGGGATTCGAACCCTCGATGCAGTTTTTGGCCGCATGCTCCCTTAGCAGGGGAGTGCCTTCGACCTCTCGGCCACGTCTCCGGGCTTCGAATGCGATAACAGCTTGCTCTCGATGCCGGCTCGGCGCGAATTGTACATCAAGCCTCGCTCACCGGCGCTTGTCGTACGGGAAGTACGGCGGCGCCTCGCCCACGGCCTGCATGTCGACCTCGAGGATGCCGATACCGGGCGACGCCAGCAGCTTTCGTACGGCCGGGCCGAAGGCCTCGACCGATTTCACGCAGCCGTACCTTGCCGACGCCGCCTGCGCGAGCAGGCCGAAGTCGGGTGGCAGCAGATCGCCGTAGACGCGCCGGCCTCCGAATGCGGCGTCCTGCATGTGGCGGATCACGCCGTAGCCGCCGTCGTTCATCACGATGAACAGCATGTCCAGCTTCTCCTGGGCCGCCGTCCACAGCTCGGAGACGTTCATCATGAAGCCGGCGTCGCCGTGCAGCACCACGGTCTTGCGTGCGCCGGCGGCGATCGCGGCGCCAACGCCCAGCGGAAGTCCCTGGCCGATGCCGGCGCCGACCGGATGGATCGCGTCGCGCGGACCATAGACTTCGAACAGGCGGTTGCCCCAGGTCGAGTTGGCGACAGTGATGTCGCGTACCCACAAAGCGTCGCGCGGCAGCTCCGCCCTGAGCTGCTCGGCGAAAGTGGCGTAGGGCCCGAGCGTCGCCTTGAACTCTTCTCGCGCGCGCCGCTTCATCGCCTGGAACTCGTCGGCGAAGCCGCGTTCCGGCTGCATCCGGCCTTTCAGCCGCTCGACCATCCGACTCACGACGAGGCGGGAGTCGCCGTGCACGAACATCGAGTTGTCGTAGCTGCGGCCGTTGGCGGCCGGATCGATGTCGATCTGGATCCGGTTGTCCGGCAGCGGAATACCGTTGTCGACCGTCTCCTGCCCACGCAGGCGCGAACCGATGACCAGCATAAGGTCGACGGTACGGTAGAAGTCCTGCAGCGTCTGCACGCCGGTTCCGTTCAGGCCGCCGAGGTTCATCGGGTGATCTTCGGGAACGATTCCTCGTCCCGCCCAGCTCGAGACCATGCCGAAGCCGAGCGTCATCAACTCGCGCACTTCGGCAAATGCGTGCCGGGCGCCGTTGCCGACCCAGAGCATCGGCCGCCTGGCGTGCAGCACGCGCTCGACCAGCAGATCCAGGTCTGCATCGGCCGGCGCGATCGGCTCGGGAATCGGCAGCCTGAATACCCCGGCCTGCAGCGGCAGCCGCGCTTCGGTCTTCTGGACGTCGATCGGAATCTCGACGCTGACGGGCCCCATCGGGGCCGTCAGCGCATCGGTCGCAGCGCGCGTGAGCACGCCCCAGGCTTCGTCGGCCGTCCGGATCCGGTATGCAGACTTGCAGGCCGCGCGCATCAGCCCGAGCTGGTCCGGCATGTCGTGCGTAGTGCCGGTATTGCGGTCGATGAACCTGCTGGCGACCTGGCCGGTCAGATGCAGCAGCGGGGTGCCGGCGAATCGGGCCTCGACGAGACCTGTGATCGCATTCGCCACGCCGGGCCCGGTACTCGAGATCAGCAGGCCCAGTTCGCCGGTCACCCGCGCATGGGCGTCGGCCATGTGCGAGGCGCCGGCTTCGCCGCGTGTCATCACGATGCGCAGGCGCTCGCGCCGTGCGATCGCATCGAAGATCGGGATGTTGTGGACGGAGATGATGCCGAAGCCGGTGCGGACTCCGATTTTCTCGAGGAAGAGGGCGACGACATCGCCGACGGTTGTGGTCATTTCGGTTGTCTCGGCTCGGTTCCGTGATTTCATCGTCGGAGCCCGGGGTTGCCGCCATCTTAGGAGCCCGTCGCGGCCGGTGCCACCAGGATCGTCGGAGAGCTGCATCCACCGAAAGAGCGACGATCGACAACGCGACGCCAGCGGCCGACGTCCGCCCATCGCCCGACGTCACGCGCCCGCCATATCCGCTTCCGAGGATGATCGGGTCCAACAAGAGGCGTGTACCTCGACGACGCAGACTCGCCGGCCGACTTGCCGAGCTATGAAGAACTGGGCCCGTACCGGGCGCGGGGTATCCGGATCGTCGCGCCGCCGATCTTCGCGCTGCTCGCAAGCGACGGCAGCGGCCGCATCATGGCCTCGGAGTACGCGCGCAATGCAAGGCGGGCCGGGCTCGAAATCATCGCGTGGTCGCTCGAACACTCCGGCCTGATCGGAGGAGGCGCGCGGATCGACAGCGTCAGCCGGTGCTTGGCGCGCGGTTCAGCGCATCGTTCTCATGAGCTGCGCCCTGATGTCTCGGGCTTCAGATATCGCGGATCTTGATCGAACCGCGCTTCGAGAAGGACAGAAGCGCAGCCGTCGAGCAGAATCCGCCGCGTTCGACCCTGACCTTCTTCCAGCCTTTGCCGCCGCCTCCCGGGCCACCCCCGCCGCCACCGCCGCCCTTGCCCTGCATCTCGAAGCCCGAAGCATCGGCAAGCTCGTTCGTTGCGAACTCGCCTCCGGTCGTCAGCTCGTCACCGACGAACTGCGCTTCGGCGAACTCGCCCTCGGAGAATTCGCCCTCGACGAACCCGCCGTCGAGCGAACTCCTGGCGTTCCCCGACTCCTGGTAGCGGAACTCTCCACCCTGCTTGCACATCTCGTCGATCGACACGGGTCGGTTGCTGTCGTGTCTGTAGTAGCGGCGCTCGCTGATCCGGGTGATCTTCGCTTCGGGCCGGGAGCCTCCCAGATCGACGCTATTGCCATGGCGGGTTCCCGAGCTTTCGTCCAGGCACAGGTAACCACGGCCGTCCTTCGTCGGGGCGTCGGCCAGGCGCAACGCGTTGCTCGACCGGGCGCCGGCGGCGGCGGCGCCGCTGTACAGCGTGACGATGGTCGGCAGCAGCGCCGCGGAGCGGCGCAGCAACTTGCGTCGATCGATCGGCCCGTGGGGTTCTTTCGGTGCGTCTGATTCTGTTCCGACCTGATCGTGCTTGCCGCTTTGCTCCGCCATGGCTGGCTTCCCCTTGTGTTCGTTCGAAAACCGCTTTTTTCTTGCTGCGGTGCACTACGATGCAAGATCCGTGCACGAACGAATACCCCTTTGGAAATCAGTGGTTTGCGGGGATCCAATGGGGGACAGAGGCGGAGGCTGTAAAAGAAACCGACAGGCAAAGGGCGTGCCCGGATGCCCTCGAGCCGATGGGCGGCGCGTATGCGGGAACGAGTGGCGGACTGGACCCCCCGGGCTGCAGCCATTCTCGTCTGGCCCAGGATTGCAGCTATCCCGGACTACCGGTGCCTGCCGCCAAGTTTTCCGGCGAGCGCGACCGCGGCGTCCGCTACGCGATCGCGCGGATGGCGGTGACAATGGTCGTCGACGGCGGCCAGCAGGCCGCCGGCACTTGGGATTCGCCGGCTTGCCGGTTCGTACGAGGTTGCGACGCTATAGCCGGCCAGGAAGCCGCGTAGCCAGGTGGCGTAGAAGTAATCCTGATTCGCCGAGCCCTCGTTCCTGTGTCGCAGATAGTCGTGGCAAGACCGGGCGCCTTCGCCGTGAACGTAGATCTCCTTGGGCTGGGCGGATGCGCAGACGAGCAGGGCGGCAAGAACGACGAAATAGCGCATGGATGGGTTCCTGATGCTGTTGCCCCCGAGCCGAAATTCTGCTCGCGGGCCGGGCAGCCGGCAACGCGGGCAGCGGGGTGCGGGCAGCCCGGCGGCCAGCGCGCGCGCGCGTCAGGCTCGTCGCGCTGGTCGTCGTACGACCCGTCGTCGTCATATGATGACTAATTGGGTACTCTGCAAGCATGTTCCGCTTCGATCGGTCGATTCCGGCATGTTGATGTCTCCATCGTCACCGGCGAGACGCAAACCGCGCTCGCTCGCACTCGATCTCGTCGAAGCGCTGGAAGAGCGGATTCGCGACGGCAGGCTCTCGGTCGGCGACAAGCTGCCGACCGAGTCCGAAGTCATGGCCGAATTCGGCGTCAGCAGGACCGTCGTGCGCGAGGCCATTTCACGGCTTCAGGCCGCCGGGCTCGTCGAAACTCGGCACGGCGTCGGCACCTTCGTGCTCGACGCTGCGGGCGCGGACAACTTCCGGATCGCGCCGGAGCAGATGGCCACGATCGTCGACGTGATCGCCGTGCTCGAATTGCGTATCGGGCTCGAAGCGGAAGCGGCGGCGCTGGCCGCCACACGGCGAAGTGCCGCCGATCTGCGCGCGCTGCGCGAGGCGCAGTCGGCGTTCGCGCGCGCCGTCGACGAGGGCAGCGACGCCATCTCCTCCGACGTTCAACTGCACATGGAGATCGCACGAGCGACGCAGAATCCCCACTATGCCGAACTGATGGGCTATCTGGGCACGCTGCTGATCCCGAGGGCGCGCGTCGATACCGCGCGTTTCGCCGGCAAGGGCGGGCGCGAATACCTGGCGCGAGTGCTTGCCGAGCACGACAGCATCGTGGCCGCGATCGCCAATCGCGATGCCGACGCCGCGCGTGCGGCGATGCGCACGCATCTGTCGAACAGTCGCGAACGCCTGCGGCGTGCCCAGGAAGCGGCCCAGCGCAGCAACTGAGGGCGTTTCGGGAATGACTGGTGGAACCGCTTGCAGCCCCGTCGCCTAGGTTGTACGATGACTGATCACTGCTCGAGAGATGCCCCGACGCGCAGCGACCATTTGCCGATGGAGAGTCGAATGAAGATCAGGAACCTGCTGGCCTTGTCGGCCGCCGCGTTGACGCTGGCCGTCGCGCCGGGCGCCGGCGCGCAACAGTGGCCCACCCGGACCGTGACCGTGGTCGTTCCATTCCCGCCCGGCGGGTCGACCGACACGCTGGCCCGCTCGCTGACGCCGAAACTGCAGGAGACGCTCGGACAGCCCTTCGTCGTCGACAACAAGCCGGGAGCCACCGGTACGATCGGTGCAGGCATCGTCAAGCGCGCCGCGCCCGACGGCTACACGCTGTTCGTCTCTTCGCTCGGCCCCTTCGTCATTGCGCCTCACCTGATCCGCAACGTTCCCTACGATGCGCTGAACGATTTCGATCTGCTGACCGTGGCGGTCCAGGCGCCGAACGTCCTGGTTGTGCCGGCCGGTTCGCCGCACAAGACCGTCGCCGACGTCATCGCCTGGCAGAAGGCTCATCCCGGCGAGCTGTCGTTCGCATCCTCGGGCAATGGGTCGTCGGATCACCTGACCACTGCGCTGTTCTGGCAGCGCACCGGCACCAGCGGCGTTCACGTGCCATACAAGGGCGGCGCGCCGGCGATCCAGGATCTGCTCGGCGGCCAGGTCGGCGCCTCGTTCCAGAACATCAACGCGATCGTCCCGCACGTGCAGGCCGGCAAGCTGCGTGCGCTGGCCGTCACGAGCAAGGAGCGCGCCGCGGTGCTGCCCGACGTCCCGACGCTCGCCGAGGCGGGCGTCGACGGCGTCGACGTCTATTCGTGGCAGGCGGTCGCGGCGCCGAAAGGGCTGCCGACCGACGTCAAGCGGCGTCTGCACGAGGCGCTGATGACGGCGCTGCAGGATCCCGAGATCGAGAAGCGCTTCGTGTCGGTCGGCTTCGAGGTCGTCGGAAACACGCCGGAAGAGTTCGCCGAGTTCCAGAAGCGCGAATACGAGCGCTGGAAGTCGGTGATCGAAGCCGGAAAGATCAGCATCGAGGGACCATGAATACATCGACTGGCGCCACGCCCCGTGTCGTCGGCCTGCGGGCGATCCCGGTCGCCGGCCGCGACGCGATGCTGCTGAACCTCAGCGGCGCTCACGGCCCGTTCTTCACGCGCAACCTGCTGGTGCTGACCGACGACGCCGGTCGCACCGGCGTCGGCGAGGTGCCTGGCGGCGAGAACATTCGCCGCACGCTCGAGGATGCGGCCGCGCTCGTGATCGGCCAGCCGGTCGGCAACTGGCAGCAGGTGCTGCGCAGCGTGCGCGAGCGCTTCGCCGATCGCGACGCCGGGGGCCGCGGCCTGCAGACCTTCGACCTGCGCACGACGATCCACGCGGTCACCGCGGTCGAATCGGCGCTTCTCGACCTGCTGGGCCAGCATCTCGACGTGCCGGTGGCGGCGCTGCTCGGTGAAGGCCAGCAGCGCGAACGCGTCGAAGTACTCGGCTACCTGTTTTTCGTCGGCGACCGTGGCAAGACCGATCTGCCGTATCCGAGCGAGCCGGATGCGACCGAAGACTGGTTCCGCGTACGCCACGAAACCGCGTTGACGCCGGAGGCGATCGTGCGCCAGGCCGAGGCCGCGCATGCGCGTTACGGCTTTGCCGACTTCAAGCTCAAGGGCGGCGTGCTGGCCGGCGAGCGCGAGGTCGAAGCCGTTCGCGCGCTGCACGAGCGCTTTCCACAGGCGCGGGTCACGCTGGACCCGAACGGCGGCTGGCTGCTGAAGGATGCGGTGCGCTTGATGCGCGATCTGCACGGCGTGCTCGCCTACGCAGAGGACCCCTGCGGTGCCGAAGACGGTTTCTCCGGGCGCGAAGTGATGGCCGAGTTCCGCCGCGCCACCGGGCTGCCGACCGCCACGAACATGATCGCGACCGACTGGCGCCAGTTCGCGCACGCGCTCGCGCTGCAATCGGTAGACATCCCGCTGGCCGATCCGCACTTCTGGACGATGGCCGGTTCGGTGCGTGTCGCGCAGACTTGCCGCGACTGGGGGCTGACCTGGGGTTCGCACTCGAACAACCACTGCGACGTGTCGCTGGCCATGTTCACGCACGTGGGCGCCGCGGCGCCCGGCCAGGTCACGGCGATCGATACGCACTGGATCTGGCAGGACGGGCAGCGGCTGACCAGGGAGCCGTTGCGCATCGAAGGCGGTCAGATCGAGGTGCCCAAGCGTCCGGGTCTGGGGATCGAACTCGACATGGACGAGGTCGAAAAGGCGCACGAGCTCTACCTGCAGCACGGGCTCGGCTCGCGCGACGACTCGGTCGCCATGCAGTACCTGATTCAGGGATGGCGCTTCGATCCGAAGCGGCCGTGCCTGGTGCGATGAAACGAACGAAAGCAAGGAACCGTTCGATGAGCTCATTCAAGAACATCGTCAGGCTGGCGATCGCGGGCGCCGCACTCGCTGCGGCGGCGGCAGTCAGCGCGCAAGCCTTCCCGACCAAACCGATCAAGATCGTCGTGCCGTACACGCCCGGCGGCACCTCGGACATCATCGCGCGCTCGATCAGCCAGCCGCTGTCCGAGGCGCTCGGCCAGCCGGTGCTCGTCGAGAATCGCGCTGGCGCCAGCGGCAACATCGGCGCCGAACTGGTGGCCCGTGCGCCGGCCGACGGCCATACGCTGCTGCTGTGCGACGTCGGCGCGCTCGCGATCGCGCCCTCGGTCTACACGAAGTTGCCTTTCGATCCGTCGAAAGATCTGCGTGGCGTCACGATGCTGGCTTACTCGCCGCACCTGCTTGCCGTGCATCCGTCGGTGCCGGCGAACAACTTGCAGGAGCTCGTCGCGCTGTCGCGCACGACGCCGCTGAACTTCGCCGTGACGGCGATCGGCAGCGCGCCGCATCTGGCCGGCATCGCCGTCGAGCAGGCCACGAAAGCCCAATGGGCCTACGTGCCTTACAAGGGCGGCTCGCAAGCCGTCAACGATACGGTCGCAGGTCAGGCACAGGTGATCATGAACGGCATGCTGGCGACGCTGCCCGCCGTGCAGTCGGGGCGCCTGAAGGTTCTCGGCGTCTCGAAATCGACGCGGGTGCCGCTGCTGCCCGATACGCCGACGATTGCCGAGCAGGGCGTCAAGGGCTTCGAGTCGGGGTCGTGGCAAGGTGTGCTGATTCCCGCCGGCACGCCGCCGGCGATCGTCGAACGCTTGTCGGCCGAGCTGATCCGGATCATCCGGTCGCCGGAGATCCGCGCCAAGCTCACGGCGCAGGGCGCCGAGGTCCACACGATGTCGCCGGCCGAGCTGTCGAGCTTCTACCAGCGCGAACGGAAGAACTGGGCCGAGGTCGTCGCCGCGGGCGGCGTCAGGATCGAGTGAACGCTCGCGAACGGGATCGAGACATGAGAGAAAACGGATTGCGCAGGCTCTGGGCCGAAGGCCGCGCAGCAGTCAACGGCTGGCTGGCGATTCCCAACGGCTTCAGCGCCGAAACCATGGCCCATGCAGGCTTCGACTCGCTGACGATCGACTTGCAGCACGGGCTCGTCGACTACCAGGCGATGGTCGGCATGCTGCAGGCGGTGTCCACGACCGACACGGTGCCGGTCGTCCGCGTGCCCTGGCTCGAGCCGGGGATCCTGATGAAGACACTCGACGCCGGCGCCTACGCGGTGATCTGCCCGATGATCAGCACGCGCGAGGACGCGCAGCGTCTCGTCGCCTACACCAGCTACGCGCCGCGCGGCACGCGCAGCTTCGGCCCGGTGCGCGCGCTGGTCTACGGCGGCGCCGACTACCCGGAGCATGCGAACGACACGATCGTCCGTTTCGCAATGATCGAAACGGCGCAGGCGCTCGACAACCTCGATGCGATCATGTCGGTCGAGGGGCTCGACGCCGTGTACATCGGGCCGTCGGACCTGTCGCTGTCGCTCGGCTGCCGGCCGGTGTTCGACGACGTCGACCCGCCGGTCGCGCAGGCGATCGACCACATCCTCGAGCGCGCGAACGCGCACGGACTGGTCGCCGGCGTCCACAATGGCGCGCCCGAAGTCGCGAAAGCGCGGATTGCGAAAGGCTTCCGCTTCGTCACGGTCGGATCCGATGCGAGACTGATGGCGGCGGCCGCCCGCGAGGCGGTCGGGCGGGTGCGGACAAGCTGAACAGGGAGGACAAGCGGAATGAAGCTCGGATTCATCGGACTCGGCATCATGGGCGCGCCGATGGCGCAGCGCCTGGCCGGCGGCGGTCATACGGTCTACGTGGCCACGCGCAGCAAGGTGCGCGACGACGTGAAGGCGGCAGCTGCCGTCGTGTGCGCGAGCGCGCGCGAAGTCGCACAGCAGGCCGACGTGATCTTCACGATGGTGCCCGACACGCCGGACGTCGAGAAGGTGCTGTTCGGTGCCGACGGCGTTGCGGAAGGCCTGTCGGCCGGCAAGCTCGTCGTCGACATGAGTTCGATCTCGCCGATCGAGACCAAGGCCTTCGCCGAGCGGATCAACGCGCTGGGCTGCGACTACCTCGATGCGCCGGTGTCCGGCGGCGAGGTCGGCGCGAAGGCCGGCACGCTGACGATCATGGTCGGCGGCCCGGAGGCCGCGTTCGAGCGGGCGCGGCCGCTGTTCGAGTTGATGGGCAAGAACATCACGCTGGTCGGCGACAACGGCGCCGGCCAGACGACGAAGGTCGCGAACCAGATCATCGTCGCGCTGAACATCGCTGCGGTCGGCGAGGCGCTCGTGTTCGCGAGCAAGGCCGGCGCCGATCCGGCCAAGGTCAGGCAGGCGCTGATGGGCGGCTTCGCGTCGAGCCGGATCCTCGAAGTGCACGGCCAGCGGATGATCGATCGCAGTTTCGATCCGGGCTTCCGGATCGCGCTGCATCAGAAGGACCTGAGCCTGGCAATGCAGGGCGCGCGCGCGCTCGGCGTTGCGCTGCCGCAGACGGCGAATGCGGCGCAGCTGATGCAGGCATGCGCGGCGCAGGGCTGGGATCAGCTCGACCACTCGGCGCTGGTTCGGGCGCTGGAGCTGATGGCGGGGCACGAGCTCAGCTGATGCTCGGGTACCGGGTCGGGGCGCTTGCCGGTGACGCTGCCGCCGGCGAGCGTCACGCCGGCAAGCGTCATTGACGTATTGATGCCCGGGCACGCACGCTTTGATGCATGCTCGCTTCGAGGGATTGCGGGTCCGCCATCTACGCTCGACCTGAGACGGATCTCCCGGATCAATGCTCGTGGCTGTGCAGCGCGCCGGGCACGCGCTCCTGTGTTGCCCGACTCGCCTCGAGCCAGCTCGCGGTCTGCTCGGCGGCGCGATCGATCAGTTCGCCGGCGCGCGAGAAGTCATAGGGCGACACGGCGAGCGGGCATAGCGGCGGCACGATGATGACCTCTGCCTGCTGCCGGCAGGCTTGCAGATCGTCGACGAGCTGGTGGGCGATCAGCAAGGTGATCGCATGCAGGGCATTGCCGAGCGCGCTCGTCGGCGGCTGCTCGAGCGCACACGCGAAGCCGGTGGGCAGCACGATGATCCGCGTTGCGCCGAGGTCGACGGCGACGCGAATCGGCGTGTTGCTCGCGATCGCGCCATCGATCAGGTAAAGGTCGGCGATATGAACCGGCGGGAAGACCGCCGGCACGGCGCAGCTGGCGAGCACGGCGTCGACCACGCTGCCGCTCGACAGGCGCACCAGCTTGCCGTGCAACTGGTCCGTGGCCACTACGTGCAGCGGTACGGCCGCCTGTTCGATCTCGCGATAGGGCAGGTGCCGTTCGAGCAGGGTGCGCAGGCCGGCCGGATCGACGATGTGGTCGCGGTGCGAGGCGAGCCCCACCAGGTCGCGCCAGCGGATCGGGAACACTTCGCGGCGTCGCAGCCCCTGCCAGATCGCTGCGAGCTGCGCGACGCCGTCGGCATCGGGCGCGCCGGCGAACCAGGCGCCGTTGATTGCGCCGACCGACGAGCCGACGATCAGATCCGGGGCGAGGCCGTTGGCGGCGAGCGCACGCAGCATCCCGACCTGGACGGCGCCGAAACTGCCGCCGCCGGCGAGCACCAGCGCCGTCCGCTCGCGTTGCGTCACGGCTCGCCTTGCCTCATGGCTCGCGGGCTTCGAGCTGTCCGAGCAGCGTCGGAAGCAGCTCGCTGACGGTGGGATGGATGTGCACGGCGCGCCGGATCGTCGTGTACGGCGCGTTCGCGTACATGACGTCGAGCAGCGAATGCACGACCTCGTCGGCGTTCATGCCGAGCAGTGCTGCGCCGACGATCGCGTTCGACTGCGCGTCCACCAGCACCTTCATGAAGCCCTGGGTCTCGCTCGACTCGCGGGCGCGACCCACGCGCGACATCGGCATCGTGCCGACCAGCAGCCGGATGCCGTTCTCGCTTGCGGTTTTCTCGGTGAGCCCGGCGCGCGCCAGCGGCGGGTCGATGAACAGCGCGTAGGTCTCGATGCGGTCGGCGATGCTGCGCGGGTCGTCGTCGAACAGGTTCGCGGCGACGATCTCGAAGTCGTTGTAAGACGTGTGCGTGAACGCGCCGCGTCCGTTCGCGTCGCCCATCGCCCAGACGCCGTCGGCGCTGCTGCGGCACTGGTCGTCGACGACGATGTGACCACGTTCGTCGGTCTCGACGCCGGCCTTGTCGAGCCCGAGGTCATCGGTATTCGGCTTGCGGCCCGCGGCCAGCAGCAGGTGGGTACCGTGCACGACCGGTGCGCCGTTGTCGCAGTTCACGCGGACTTCGATCTTGCCCTCGCTGCCGCCGAGCGCGATGCAGTCGGCGCCGGTACGCACTTCGATGCCGTCGCGCTCGAGGATCGCTCGAATCTCGTCGGAGACTTCGTCGTCTTCACGCGAGATCAGCCGCTCGCCGCGTTCGACGACGGTGACGCGCGAACCGAAACGCCGGTACATCTGCGCGAATTCAAGCCCGATGTAGCTGCCGCCGACGATGACCAGGTGCTCGGGCAGGAAGTCGACGTCCATCATCGTCGAGTTGGTCAGGAACGGCACCGTATCGACGCCGGGCATGTCGGGCACCGCGGCGCGCGAGCCGACGTCGAGGAACACCCGGTCGGCCGTGAAGCTGCGCTCGCCGACGATGACCGTGCGCGGCGCCGTGAAGCGCGCATGCCCGTGGACGAGACTCACGTTGCTCATCCGCCCGATCCACTTGGCCACGCCTTCGGACGACTGGCGGACGATCCCGTCCTTGCGGCGCTTGACTGCCGCCATGTCGACACGCACCTCGCCCGAATCGAAGCCGAAGTCCGCGCCGCGCCGTGCGAGTTGCGCGGCCCGCGCGCTCGCGATCAGCGCCTTGGTCGGAATGCAGCCGGTGTTCACGCAGGTGCCGCCGAGCAGATGGCGCTCGATCAGCACCGTCTTCATGCCGGCCTGGTCGAGGCGCTCGCACAGGGGCGGGCCCGCCTGGCCGGCGCCGATCACGATCGCGTCGAAGTGCTCGGACATCTGCGCGCTCCTTGTCGACGAGTCGTCGAAACGCTGTCAGGTCTTCAGACGATACCCGGTTCTCAGCATCCAGGCCGCGATGGCCACGAACAGCGCAAGGAAGGCCAGCGTCATTCCAAGGCTCAGCGCGATGGCGACGTCGGCCTGATCGAAGAAGCTCCAGCGAAAGCCGCTGACCAGGTAGACGACCGGATTGAACAGCGTGACCGCCTGCCAGAACGGCGGCAGCATCGATATCGAGTAGAAGGTGCCGCCGAGAAAGGCCAGCGGCGTGACGACCAGCAGCGGGATCAGCGTCAGCCGCTCGAAGTTGTCGGCCCAGATCCCGATGATGAAGCCGAACAGGCTGAAGGTCAGCGCCGTGAGCACGAGGAAGCTCAGCATGAACACCGGATGCTCGATGCGCAGCGGCACGAACAGCGCCGCGGTGGCGAGGATGATCAACGCGAGCAGGATCGCCTTCGTCGCGGCGGCCCCGACATAGCCGAGCACGACCTCGAAGTGCGAGATCGGCGCGGTCAGCAGTTCGTAGATCGTGCCGCTGAACTTCGGGAAGTAGATGCCGAACGAGGCGTTCGAGATGCTCTGGGTGAGCAGCGACATCATGATCAGCCCGGGCACGATGAACGAGCCGTAGCCGATGCCCTCGACCTCCGGGATCCGCGAGCCGATCGCCGAGCCGAATACCACGAAGTACAGCGAGGTGGAAAGCACCGGCGAGACGATGCTCTGCAGCAGCGTGCGCCGTGTGCGCGCCATCTCGAAACGATAGATCGCCTTGACCGCGTGCAGGTTCACGAGTCGTTCCTCAGCAGGTTCACGAAGATGTCCTCGAGCGAGCTTTGCGTCGTGTGCAGATCCTCGATCAGGATGCCGGCGGCATCGAGCTCGGCCAGCAGCGCGGCCATGCCTTCGCGATCGCGGTTGCGGTCATAGGTGTAGACGAGTTCGCGGCCGTCTTCCGAGAGCACGAGCCCGTGGCGCGCGAGGCCCGGCGGCACCGCGGCGATCGGTTCGCGAAGCTGCAGCGTGAGCTGCTTTCGGCCGAGCTTGTCCATCAGCACGGCCTTGTCCTCGACGAGGATCAGTTCGCCGCGGTTGATAACACCGATGCGGTCGGCCATCTGCTCGGCCTCGTCGATGTAGTGCGTGGTCAGGATGA
>ENA-UOUJ01001142-UOUJ01001142.1-activated-sludge-metagenome-genome-assembly--contig:-NODE-1142-length-14803-cov-6.184839_pt1 | contig 14803 bp, 9 predicted proteins | sample MGYA00249839_ERZ747224 | MGnify/ENA primary metagenome ERZ747224 (study PRJEB28782, sample SAMN03220277) | activated sludge metagenome | biome: wastewater; feature: sewage sludge; material...
GGTAGAAATTGCCTTGCTGGAGGACAAAAAACTGGTGGAGTTGCATAGCGAAAATGCTGATGCCAACTTCTCTGTGGGCGATTTATATCTGGGTAAGGTAAAAAAACTTATACCCGGACTCAACGCTGCGTTTGTGGATGTGGGTTTTGAAAAAGACGCTTTTCTTCATTACACCGATTTGAGTCCCTACGTACGCTCACTGATGAAATTCACTCATCAGTGCATGATTGAAAAAGGAGATGATGGTATAGATTTCGATGCTTTTAAAGTTGAACCTGAAATCATCAAAACCGGAAAAATAACAGAAGTACTTACCGGTAAGCCGAATATTCTTGTACAGATTTTAAAGGAACCTATTGCTGCTAAAGGCCCTCGCCTGAGTTGTGAAATTTCCATCCCGGGCCGCTTTGTGGTGGTTACACCATTCAATGATGTGGTGGCCATCTCCAGAAAAATTCATTCTTCCGAAGAGCGAAAAAGGCTCCAAAAAATTATAGAGGCTATCAAGCCCAAAAATTTAGGGGTTATCGTGCGTACCGCTGCTGAAAACAAACAAACTGCTGAGTTGCATGATGATTTAAACGGACTCATTCATACCTGGAATACTATTCAAAAAAACTTGAAAGGAGCTGTGCCTCCGGCAAAAATCCTCAGCGAACAAACCAAAACCACCAGCATCCTGCGCGATCTGCTCAATGAAGATTTCAACAAGGTGGTGGTGAATGATAAAAACTTGTTCAACGATACCAAAAATTATATCCGCAAGATTGCACCGAATAAGGCAGATATCATTTCGTATTATAATAACGGGATGCCCATTTTCGACAGTTTTGGTGTAACCAAGCAAGTGAAGGCATCATTTGGCAAAACTGTAAACCTACCCAGCGGAGCCTATCTGATTGTTGAACATACTGAAGCGTTGCATGTAATTGATGTGAACAGTGGTTATAAAAGTGTAAGCAATAATCAGGAACAAAACGCGCTGGAAACAAATCTGGAAGCCGCTGAAGAAATTGCAAGGCAACTGCGTTTACGCGACCTCGGTGGTATCATTGTCGTTGACTTCATTGATATGAAGTTGATGGAAAATAAGAAGAAGCTAACGGATGCTATGGATCAGTTCATGAAAGTAGACAGAGCCAAACATGCCGTGCTGCCCATTTCGAAATTTGGTTTGATGCAGATCACCCGCCAGCGGATGAAGCCCGAAACCAATATCAACACCAGTGAGATTTGTCCGAGTTGCGAAGGCACCGGCAAAGTATCTTCTACCCTCATCCTAGAAGATGAAATTGCTAAAAACCTGAATTACCTCATCATGCAAAAACATAGTGGCCTCACCATTCAGGTGCACCCTATCCTGCATGCATATTTAACTTCCGGATTTCCGTCTAAACGTATGAAGTGGTCGTGGAAGATGAAACAAAAAATTCGGGTAAGGGCAAACTCCAACTACCACCTAACTGAATTCCGTTTCTTCGATAAACACGAAGAAGAGATTAAACTTTAACGTGTAAAGCACCCCCGAAAGCTTTGCCTTGACTGTTTGTACTGTATTAAACGAATAGCAGTTGCATTGATCGATATCACACATTATTTGTTCAGGCGCATAAAGAGGGCACTCTGTGTCACGAATCATCTATCGCACGCTCACGATATTGTACATTTTCCAGCCATTTGTGTCGTATTGTTGAAATAACATTAGATCATCATCAGAAAATATTTTTTTAGTTAGGATTCCTTACTATATTTGTCCAGACGCTATTGTCACACACTTAAAAGTTTAAAAAATGAAATCTATTTTTTATCATGCCGGATGTCCGGTTTGTGTAAGTGCAGAACACGACATCATTGAACTGATTGGTTCCCAGAATGTAGAGGTGGTGCATCTTGGTGAAAACAAAAACCGAATAGCGGAAGCAGAAAAAGCCGGTGTGCAATCGGTTCCCGCCCTGCTCACACCAAACGGACATGTGCTGCACATCAATTTCGGTGCATCCATGGCAGATGTGAAGCAATAATTTTTTACCCTGCATTGTTAGGATTCCTACCTTTGCAGGGTAATTATTTTCCGGAGAACGATAGCGTTTGTTAGCTGAGCAAAGACACTATGTAGAGTGCTCGACGAAAACCCCTAAGGATATCGGGTTAAACGAAAAAGCTTTACTTTACATTTGAAAATGAATCACCATCGTGAAATGAAGAAATCAGATTTTGATATTCGGCATCAGCACAAAAGCACACAAAGTAAAATTGTTGCATCGCTGGAAAGAATTTCTCAGGCTTTCAGGGTTTTGTTGTGGCAGGAATGTAAAGAACATGCACTGAGTCCTATTCAGGTTCAGGTATTGATTTTCTTATTGCATCACAGCGAAGCCATGAGAAAAGTGAGTTACCTGGCGGATGAATTCAATATGACGCGGGCCACCATCAGTGATACCGTAAAATCGCTGGAATTAAAAGAATTGATTACAAAGGAAACTGAACAAACAGATTCCCGCAGTTATACCATTCACCTTACAGAAAAGGGCAAGGCTATTGCAAAGCAGAATGCCTTTTTTACACAAGAGTTACATGTTCCTATAGTGGAATTGCCGGAGCGCGACCGGGAGCAACTGCTATTGAGTTTATTCAAAATTATCAAGCACCTGAACCAAACCGGGGTAATCACCATTCAGCGTATGTGCACGACCTGTATGCATTACCAAAATAGTAAAGGGGCAAATGCTCATTATTGCAAGCTGTTGAACACTCCATTAAAAAATGCAGATTTACGGATTGATTGTCCGGAACATGAATCCATCCATTCATCGATTGGATTATAAAAATATAGCGCCTTTCTTCAATCGGATATCTTTATTCAACACATAAAAAAAGCGCCTCATCAGAAGCGCTTGTATTTTGAAAATCCTTTTTTAATTAGTGTTCGTGGTGGTGTTCCATGGCAGCCAATTCATCTGCACTCACCTGCTTTTTGGTAGGTTTCACCTGATCGGCCAAAAACTTAAACAGCTTTTCGGTAACCAGACGATGATACGTAGATTCAACTTGTTTTTCATCTTTCATCATACGATCGAGGTAGCTGTCTAACCAACTCATATCCTCACCCATATTCATATTTCCAAAGTAGCGTGTTACTTCAGCACGCATGTGATTGCGCAATTCTTCCGCATTCACTTCCAGTTTGTTGTCTTTGATCAGTTTGTCGGTAATCAGAGACCATTTCAACTGATTGCTGAAACCCGGGAAATCACGCTCGGCTTCCTCTGCGGTTTTGGGTTTTTCTGTTCCGGTTTGTAACCATTTCTTCAGGAAAGATTCAGGAAAATCCATTCGTGTGTTATCAATCAGGTAGTGGTACAACTGGTCATGCAGTTGATTTTGTGAGCGGCTGTTCCAGTATGTTTGAATTTCTTCTTCCAGGGTAGAACGGAAAGTGGCTTCATCTTTTATGTCTTTGCCCGGAAATACTTCGTTGAAGAATGCTTCAGTCATGCCTTTCTTCTCCACCAAGCCAATTTTCTCTATCACCAGTTTAAAATGCTTTTCAGCTGCCTGTTCATCTTTTGCATCGAAGCCCAGGTCGCTCAACATCATACCTAATTTATCAGCACCGAATGCATCTTTCATCTTGAAAACAATACTGTCATCCTTTTTCAGGCCCTTTAGTTTTTCCTGTAATGCGGGTGAAAAATATTTGAGTAAAACAGAATTTTCGCGGGTAATTCCTCCTTCCAGAACATTGCCTTCAGCATCACATTCATTAAACAATACGTTGAGAACAGTTTCCGGGTTATCAATGACTTCGGGCTCTGTCATTTCTCCGGCCTTAATCTGCATACGGTTGATTTCTTCATCAATCATCTCATTCGTCACTTGTACTTCATGGAATGTAAGCGTTGCGGATTCAAGAGCAGGAATTTCAAAATCAGGTTTCAAACCAATTTCAAAACCAAATTCATAATCGCCAGGGTTATTGATGTCGATCATATCAACACTATTCACTAACGGTAATGGCTGAGCGAATATTTCAGGTTTTTCCTCATTCAGGTACTCATACAATTTCTTTTCTACTCCTTTCAGCACTTCATCATTAAAAATGGATGCGCCATACAGTTTTTTAATCATGCCTGCAGGAACCATTCCTTTTCTGAACCCGGGAATATTGGCGGTTTTGCCATACTCTTTCAGTTTCTTTTCAAATGCGGGTAAATAGTCGCTCTTTTCAATTTTAACTATCAGCTTATCATTGAGTAAGCCGATATTTTCGCGAATAACTGTTGCCATAATTTTTTATTGAGGCGTTTAGTACAAAGAGGAACATGGAACGCCTTTGTCCCTGTTCCTCTGAACGATGTGCGGATGATAGGGGTCGAACCTACATGGATTGCTCCGCTAGATCCTAAGTCTAGTGCGTCTGCCAATTTCGCCACATCCGCAAATGGGGTGCAAAGTTAGGCTTTTTCATTGCATTTTTTGAAAATATTTGCTACTTTCTCCACCCCAACCCGGGCTCTTCTCGTATGCCCGTAAAATCTACTAAAAATCAGTATATTGGGTCTATTTTATGGACATAGCCGAGAAACCCATCCCCCTATATACCCTCACCGAAGAGGAGGAAAAAAAGGAAATTCTTCGTCAATACCGAGGGTTGCTCCGGGTGCTGAAATCAAAAATGAAACCCGGAGATAAAATGCTGCTGCGCCGAAGTTTTGAAATGGCCGCCGAAGCGCACAAAACCATGCGCCGGAAAAGTGGTGAACCGTACATTTTGCATCCAATCGCTGTAGCGAGAATTTGTGTGGAAGAAATCGGGCTGGGTGTACGAAGCACTATATGCGCACTCTTGCACGACACCGTTGAAGATACCGACATCACCCTACAGGATATTAAACTGGAGTTTGGGCCCGAAATAACTAAGATTGTGGATGGACTGACAAAAATTTCTACGGTGATGGATGCGAATACTTCGCAGCAGGCGGAGAATTTCAAAAAGATTCTCCTCACCCTCACCGATGATCCTCGGGTGATATTAATAAAACTGGCAGACCGCCTCCACAACATGCGCACCATGGATTTCATGAAGCGCGAAAAACAACTGAAGATTTGTTCCGAAACCATTTACGTGTATGCACCGCTGGCGCATCGCATGGGCTTGTATAGCATCAAAACGGAGATGGAAGATCTGGCCATGAAATATATGGAGCCAGATACGTACAAATACATTGCAAAAAAACTACAGGATACCAAACGCGAACGCAGCCGATATATCAATGATTTTATTCGACCGTTGAAAGAAAAACTTGAAAGAGGCAGATTTAATTTTGAAATTTACGGACGCCCGAAAAGCATACATTCTATCTGGAATAAGATTAAGAAGAAAGGCGTATCCTTTGAAGAAGTGTACGACCTCTTCGCTATCCGAATTATAGTGGATGCTACTCCCGAAAAAGAAAAAGAAGAATGCTGGAAAGTATACAGCATCATCACAGATATGTATAATCCGTCGCCCGAACGCCTGCGCGACTGGCTCAGTAATCCAAAAAGTAATGGATATGAAGCATTGCATACTACGGTGATGGGACCCGGAGGGAAATGGGTGGAAGTTCAGATTCGTACCAAACGAATGAATGAAATTGCAGAGAAAGGTTTGGCAGCGCACTGGAAATACAAGGAAGGCAAAGAAGATGAAAGCCGCTTTGAACAGTGGTTTCATCAGATCCGTGAAGTACTCTCCAATCAGGATAGTAACTCAATGGATTTTCTGCAGGATTTCAAAACTTCATTCCTCGCCGAAGAAATTTATGTGTATACTCCCAAAGGCGACATCAAAATGTTGCCGGTGGGTGCCACAGCCCTCGATTTTGCATTTAGTGTACACACTGCCGTGGGTTCAAAATGTATTGGAGCGAAGGTGAATCATAAACTAGTACCGCTTAGCCATGTATTGCGCAGTGGCGACCAGATTGAAATCATTACCAGTGCCAAACAAAAGCCCAATACAGAATGGCTGAATTTTGTTATAACGAGTAAGGCTCGTTCTAAAATAAAAGATACACTCAAAGAGGAGAAGCGAATCATTGCAGATGACGGGCGCGGTATGTTACAGCGGAAGCTTGATCAGATGAATGTACCGATGAGCAATGCCAACCTCGAGGAGTTGTCGGCGTACTACAAGCAACCTTCCTCACTCGATTTACTCTATGCCATCTCTATAAAGAAAATTGATTTAAAAGACCTCAAGTTATTTACCGTTCAGGGAGATAAACTGATTTCGCCCAAACCATTAAAAGTGGTAGAAGAACCCAAAGAACATGAAAACACCCATCCCCAACCATCCAATAAAAATAAAGATAGTGAGCTGATAATTTTTGGCGAGAACAGCGACCGGATTATGTACACCCTAGCCAATTGTTGTAAGCCCATTCCCGGTGATGATGTATTTGGATTCATCACAACCGGTGAGGGATTGAAAATCCATCGAACCAATTGCCCGAACGCCACGCGCTTACTGGCTAACTACGGGCATCGTGTGGTTAAAACCAAATGGGCCAAAAACAAAGAAATTTCTTTCTTAACGGGTTTAAAGATTATTGGCCTGGATGATGTGGGAGTCATTCATAAAATTACAAACCTCATCAGTGGTGAATTGCGGGTGAATATTTCCGCAATGACCATTGAAGCGAAAGATGGGGTTTTTGAAGGGAACGTGCGGGTATTTGTGCACGACAAAGACGAACTGGATAATCTGGTGAATGAACTGCTTCGCTTGCCCGGTATTGAGCGTGTTGACCGGTACGATACGGAGTAACATTTGCAATACAAATGAATGCTTTACCTAAATTGGCTTTATCAATGTTAATTCTTTTCGGAATAACTGAAAATGTGCAATACAATCATACTCCAACAAACCCTGATCAAGCAAATACCCTAGCCTACTCTTAACAGGTGTTGGTACAATTTAAACACAGTTTGATGGATTTCAATTAACTTCATAGGGTAGTATTTCAACCCATATTATTGTTCACATACTTAAATACAAACACATGCAAGAGTTAATCAACAAAATCATCAGCAAAACCGGCATTTCAGCAGAACAGGCCGGTCAGGCGCTGGATACTGTTAAAGAATACATCAAAGAGAAATTTCCGATGGTAGCCGGAGCAGTAGATAATCTGTTTGCTGGTGATAAAGCCACAACTACCTCAGGTGTCGCTGACTCGAGTTTTTTAGATAAAATCAGTGATGTTATTCCCGGAGCTATGGGTGAGAAAATTGAACAATTCGCCAAAGACAATGCCGGAAAAGCAGAAGGAGTGATTGATACGATGAAAGACAAACTGGGCGACCTGCTGGGAGGGAAGAAATGATTTTTAAATGATGTAAAACATTTAGCCTGTATGTCATTGCCTGTAAAAACATATATGGGCAATGACATTTTTTTACTGTACAACCACAGATGTTGTAAAGGCTTTACCGGTTTCGTGTACGCATAACAGTTGGTAAACTCCAGGTAGTGTTCTACTGATATTAACCCTCAGGAACTTTGTATTACCCTGAAGAAATTCCTTTCCCGCGGTTACCTGCGTTCCGTTTGAATGCATGAGCTTCCACTCGTACCTTCCATTGGGTGCATTTTGAATGCGGGCATGAATCCACCCATCAGTTACGGGATTCGGATAAATGGTTAATACCGTTTGGGCATCGTTTTCCAGTGTAACCTCTTCACTATAATAAACAGCTCCGTCTTTCGCATTTATTTTAATGCGGTATTTGTATTTGCCCAACTGTGTAGGTTGATGTAGAATTGAATAAGTGCCTGATGGGTTTTCAGGTAGCAGTGATTTAAATTGAATGAATGTTCCGTTGTTGTATGCATACTCAAGCTCATATTTTTCCACTTTATCCTGCTCAGTATCTGCGAATGTAATCAGGTGATGATTCTCTTGTTTCAAGGCATCTATACTAAAAATATTACCGGGCCTCTCACCATTATTAAACACCACATAAAAACGGCGTGATTGTTCAGATTGCTGTGATGGATAAATTTGAATTGAGATAAAGTTAGTATCTGATATACGCAACCTTGTAGCAGTGCGATTCATTTGATCTACAAATCGTGCCTGTGTACCGGCGGGCATTTGGGAGGGATAAATAATCAATGTGTATGTTTGAGGGCGCAGCCGCTCGATGTGATAAAACAAAGTATCGCTTCCTCTGATTGGATTTCTTGCTTCAACAGACAACAATTCACCGTTTCTGAATAATGAAATATTTTCTCCTTCGTTGCGGATTTTTATGGCATCGTACTCGTTCAAATCATTACCAAGCCCTGTGCCGAAAACGGCAATATTGCCATCAGCCACTTTACCTGCATCACTCACCAGTGTGGTGAACCACATACTTCTGCCGGATGGGTTTCTACCGGTTGCAGCACGGTGTACCAAACGGCTATCCGGTGCTTTACAACCTTCATTGAATTGCACATAACCACCTGTTGCCGTACCCCTTACGAATACTGCTTGTCCGGATTCAATGTAAGGAGATGGCACACCGGCCGGATAATAACTCGTAGCATAACCTGCAGTGGGAATGTATCCGGTGATTCCACTGATGGTTTGGTACCCTCCCAGGTTATAGGTACCATTCAACATTGGATCCCACACATAAAACACATCCTGAATTCCCGAACTGGCTGCCCACACTTTGTTAAACTCCATGCGGGATGCATAGGGGTTACCGAAGGTTTGGAATTGTGAGGGCAATACTGTTATCTGATCCGGCGGATGATTTGGAGTAAACAATACGCCCCGCGTGCGCATATTGGTATTGTTCGGTGTACCATTATGTGTTACAACCGACCGGTCACCACGTACAAAAAGCATATATCCATTCTTGTTGACTACCGGGTTGTTTGTGTTGGTAACCCCTACCCATGCGTTGGTAGATGGATCATATGATTTAAGGGACGGCAGTTGTGTAGTGATATCAAAACCTGTACCCGTTCCTGTGATGATGGTTCCGTATCCGGGAGGTGTGCTCCCATTTTCCTGCCAGGATTGATAAATAGTCTGACCGGTAGTAGGTGTTGCCAGAAACTGCCAGGATTTACCATGTTCACTCGCTCCCGGTCCGGTATTGATAAAACGTTCCACCGTTACATTACCGGTAATATCACCACCGGTAATCACATCTACATTGGCAGTAACGGTATCGGATGAACGCAATGTGAACACCCTGCTATTCGTCGCACCATCGGCATCAAAAACCGCTGTGCCGTCTACGCCCATTGTACGGATTACAGAAGCGATGCCTTCATTTCGTTTGATACCATTTCCTCGAAAGCGCACGTTGTTGAAAAATATTTCCTGTGATCCACTCATAGAAATTGCACTTCCTCCGTCGAAGAAAACCGTACTGTTTCCAGCATGAAACGTACCATTGTTTTGGATGCCCCCGTCTTCAACCGACATCATCACCTGGCCCTGCATTACAAACTGTGCACCGCTTTCAACAATCAATCCCTGCGCATGCACCTGGGAAGCACCAAATACGGACAATATCAATAAAATCAAACAGCGTTGAAACATTTTTCTGAATTTATATACGTTGTTCAGGATTCTTCTTCGGTTTATTTTGAGTGGGTGGTTCTACGGGTTTTGTAGCCGGAGGCACCGGTGTAGTTGTTTTATCCGGCTGTTCTGCTGTTTCCTCAATTGTCATAGTCTCAATAGGAATTGCTACGGGTGACGGTGATGGTTTTTCCAGTTCCAGCGTTTTAGCATCTACGCTGCCATAGGGTGGTCGGTTGTATTGCGCATTAACATTCCATCCTGCAAAACAAAATATCGTTAACAATAGAATCTTCATAATATCAGGTTTTATTTAAACATTTCTAATAACGTTGAGGTGTAAACGCAATTACAAACCAAGCTTCTTCTTTATATGATCAAGCTGTTGTTGTAAGTCTGCCTGTTGTTTTTTCAAAGCGGATATTTCTTCCTCTTGGTTTTCTATAATAGCCTGCTGTTCCTGTATAGCTTTTACGGCTACCGGTATGATATCTGAATAATAGATGCCCAGCATATCACTGTCTTTTTGGGTTGGCTCTTTCAGATCATTTAGTATTTCATTTTTACTCTTGTGTTCACCTGTTTGAACTACTTCAGACAGAATGGGCTGCACTTCCTGTGCAATGAACCCAATTTTATTTCCCCACTGTGGGTTGTCTTTCCATTCAAAGCTTACCGGGCGTAGTTGCATCACTTCTTTTAAACCATAATTCAGATCACGAATATTTTGTTTCTGGCGTGCATCTGAAGTATTGATAGTTCCATTAACAGCATAAATGGTAGTCCAACGGTTGGATGGCCCTCCTAATCTTGAAAAGTTGTCGGAAGTGGGTTGGAAAAAGTTTGTAAATCCTGTAAAATAATCTGTTCCTGCAGTAGCAAAGTCATCGGTTGAACGTGCAAAGTTTAAATACCCTGCTGCATCCACATACATACGCCAGTCTGACCCGGAATTCGTTTTGACCATTTGAATTCCCGGCTCGTATGCAGAGCTGACACTGGCAATTCTAATGTTGGGATCATCCACTAATGCAGCATACACATGCATTTTAGTTAAAGGAGTAATTGTTCCAACACCTGTATATCCGTTATTTGCAATAAACATTCGGTTAATGCTACCACCGGTTCTGAATTGCATACTGCTGTCGCTGCCAAACATAATTGCACTTCGAATGGCCGTTTGTTCGTTACCGGAAATGATGCCACTCAGTGAATTATCCGGAGCATTGACCTGCACATACGTGACTCCGTTACTTTCAAAAACTGCAGCCGAGTTGGAGCTGTACACAGTAGATGCTGTACCGGACCGAACTACATGCAAACGCGCAAAAGGATTGGTTAATCCGATACCCACATTCACAGTGTTGGTAGCTCCATTTAAGCCGGATATGCTGCCCAGGATAAGTGAATTGCTTTGAGTGGTATACGCATTTGCACCAATCGCTGTAGTGTTGACCAGGCCGGTGGATAGCGTATTGGCATTGAAACCGATATACGTATTGCTACTACCGGTAGTATTTGAGATTCCGGCCTGAAATCCAAGCGCTGTATTACCGGTACCAGTGCTGGTGTTGAATAAAGAAAACCGACCAATGCCTGAATTGAAACTGTTGGTGCTTCTGAATAACGCGCTGTCGCCGATGGCAATATTACTGTTCCCGGTTTGGTTATCATGCAACGATCGCACGCCTAGGGCAACATTCCCACTACCGGTAGTATTAAAATACATAGCACCCAAACCATAAACTGAATTGGATCTTCCGGTAGTGCCGTGCGCATATGTAAAAGCTCCAACTGCTGTATTTTCAATTCCTGTTGGTCCGGAGGAAGCTGTATATCCTGCACCTGAATTGTTTCCAATAAAAATATTATTATCACCCCGGTTTCTATAACCGGCATTTAGACCAATAGCCACTGAGTATCGGGTACCGGAAGACAATCCGGCGGCATAGAAACCCACCGCTACATTTCCCACTTCGCCCCGGTCTCCTGCCTGACCAATCATGGCTCCTCTGCCTATAATGGTATTTTGTGCGGCACTGTCTGAGAATTCAAGCGCGCCCACACCCAAAGCTGTATTTTCAATTCCAATCCGGTTATAACGTAAAGAACGCCACCCTATGGCTGTGTTCAAAGCACCCAGTGTATCAGCAATCATAGATTCATAGCCAATCGCTGTGTTAAAATCTCCGGATTTATGATTGAACATGGCGTTTGTACCTAAGGCTGTATTCCCAACGCCGTTTCTGTTTAATCTGAGGGCACTGGTACCTACGGCCACATTCCAAAATCCGGTTGTATCTTCTTCTAAGGCAAAACTACCAATTGCGGTATTATACGATGCGCCATTTCGCCGATGCCTGCGCATGCTGAATATACCCATGGCCACATTGTAACTGGAAGAAACATTTTCTGCTAACGCACCATAACCGGTAGCAACATTATATTCGGCAGATGTACCCTGAGTTCCGGAAAACATTCCCGTATACACATTACCCCCTCCGGTTAGATTGTAACGTCCGGCAGCGGTTCCAATAAATGTATTTAATCCGCCGGTGGTGTTGCTTTGACCCGAATATGCACCTACGAATGTATTGTTCGGTGCTGTTGATACTACCCCCGAACGTAAACCCAGATATACGGAAGGAAAATTGTGACTGGCAGCGTTTCCGGATGAATCTCCTATGGCCAGGTGCCCCACACCTATAGGGTGACCGCTATGTCTTCCCAGATAATAATTGAATCGGTTATAATCCAAACGACCAATGGGAATGTTGTTTTGCCTGAACTGAAGGGGTATATTATCTCTGTGACCTAAAAAACTGGTATCGCTTAAACCCACATTACCACCTACAAGCCATGCTGTGGTATCCAATGATTGATTGGCGTTGGAGAGCCACGTCCAACCGGTACCATCATAATAATGAAAACCGATGCTATCCGGACCATTTTGAAATACCAATAACCCGGTTGCGGGATTGGAGATACCCAACTTTTGTGCCTTATCCATCCTGGGAACCAAAACACCTTTCTCCGTGCTGGTTACATCTAATATTGAACTGCTGTGCGCCGGATCACCGGTAGTATTAATCCCTACAGATTGTGCATTGAGTACAAAGGGCAACAACATCACCCAAAAAATAAAAGAAAGAATAGCTAAATGTTTCATACGGACTTTAATAAAATGGGTATTATCTGAATTGCTAATATAGAAATATAAGCGTATATGTTATGGTGTTTTTATAAAAACAATTGCACAAAAATCGTCATAACATAAATTGAAGTATTACCCTGATGATGTGATGTGTATATATCTTACCTCCTCATTAAAAGATTCCTCATTTATATACATTGATAGTCAATTTTTTGTAATCAGCTACCCGAATTGCCTACCACTATTTTCATACTAAAGGAAACCATTCATGTTGTATACTGCAAGGAGCGTACATACGTTATGTACGGGATACCATTCAACGTACTGAAACATGAAACAAGTTGTAATAGGGGTTTTATACCTTTCTTTTTTTTCATTAACCCTGCAGGCACAAAACCTGACAGTCTTTAAAAAAGATCCCAATGAAAACACATTGAGCAAGTGAAAGATGGGCTTGAAAGATGCTTCGGGAAAAGTAGTGGTAAAGCCTATCTACCATACTATTTACGATTTCAATCCGTACGGTTTTTTTCTTGCCGCAGAAAAAAACACCGGATATTTTCTCGATGCAACAACCGGTAAACCACTGAATGTTCCTCCACATACAGACGTTACCCGATACCGCAATCAATTCATCAACAACCGAATGCCTGTTAAAAGAACCATTGGAGGTTCGGATTATTGGGGATTTATAAATTCTGAACTGAAGGAAGTGATTCCGGCCAAGTATCCCATCATCAGTGAATTCAAACCCGGTGTGTATGTTACTTCGGTGTATGGTGAAAATGAGAAAAAATGGGGTTTGATCGACACCTCCGGGAACTATCTCATTCCATGCATATACGATTACATCTATGTTTCAGGTAATCAGAATGATTCTACTTCGCCAGATTTCAATGCTGTTTATGTGAAAAATAATAATGAAATGTTTTATGTAAACTTCAACGGACAAAAAGATTATAATGCAACAGCCAATCGGTTGTTTTACAATGAAAAATATGAAGATGCTTTGTACTTGTATTTCAGTTTACCTGAACATGCTCTTACGCCAGCATCACTGCAAAACATTGGAATAGCTTATTACAGAGGATACTTCGTTGAGAAGAACCCTTTGGAAGCCATGGTTTGGTTTGAAAAGGCAGCAGCCAGAAATATGAGCTTCAGTTTATCCTCACTGGCGTACATTTATTTGGAAGGATGGCATGGTATTCCTACAGATACGAAAAAGGGCATACAATATCTTGAACGTGTAATACAACTTGATCCGCAATACAATCACGTACACACTGAGTTAGGAAAGTACTATCTGTTCGGAAAAAACGACATGCCTAAAAACACGGCCAAAGCATTCGATTATTTCATGATTCGTGCCAAAGAGAAAAATGTTGAAGCCATGCGCTACATCGCCTATATGTATCAAAAAGGAATAGGCGTATCCCAAAATGAAACATTGGCCAGTCAATGGTTAAGAGATGCCAAAGGAGTGGTTGCCAACAACCCGGGTGCGAAATGGCAAGCTATGCCTGGAATAGATTTCGATCATATATTGAATTTGAAATACGGGCAGGTAGTATTGTATAACGGAATAAAGGGAGTGGTAATCAACAATTCCTTCTTAGGTGTATTGTTGCATGATAACCGACTCATTCCTCCCAATACCTCGCCGCGGGATTATACCATTTTGAATGAAAAAATACAGGATTATCTCGTTGTTTGTCCGCTGTGTCAGGGCAAAGGTGTGCATTATGAAAAAATAAAATCAGGCAGTGTGTCCTTTACCGATCACACGTTGTATGCAGGTTCAACCATCAGTGGTGATTATATTAAATCTACCACCACCACATACAACACCTATGTAACACGTGAAATTCGTTGTGGAAATTGCAGTGGTACGGGCAAATCGTTTAAAAAATAAATCAGTATGGATTACGACCTGAGTACTTCGCGGCTGATAACCACTTTTTGAATTTCGCTGGTTCCTTCACCTATGGTGCAGAGTTTGCTGTCGCGATAAAATTTCTCAACCGGAAAATCTTTCGTGTATCCGTAACCGCCAAAAATCTGCACCGCATCTGTA
>ENA-UOUJ01001143-UOUJ01001143.1-activated-sludge-metagenome-genome-assembly--contig:-NODE-1143-length-14796-cov-4.496167_pt1 | contig 14796 bp, 12 predicted proteins | sample MGYA00249839_ERZ747224 | MGnify/ENA primary metagenome ERZ747224 (study PRJEB28782, sample SAMN03220277) | activated sludge metagenome | biome: wastewater; feature: sewage sludge; material...
TTTAAAGGCTTTAAAGTGTAGTGTATAAAATAGCCCCTAAATTTGGGTAATTAGACCTTCAATGTCCAATTATTCGTTATTACTTCAAAATATCTTATTAAATTATTGAGATTCAATATATCTATGTTTAGTTTTATTCAAAAAAAATAGGTCACTTTTTCAATGTAAAATTAACAAAAAAATTATTATTTTATAAAAAAAATCTATGAATAGCCTTATTCCTTAGATGAAATACCTCTTTTTATCGATAAAATTTAATTTTTATCTTCTGACTTTTTTATTCAACCAATAAACGAGTCAAAATTATTGAAAAGATAATGAATTTTTTGAGTGCAACCCAATAAAAAATGAGCATTTTTTCAAACCTCTTTTTTCATTCTACTATAGAGTCGCTAAATCCGGCTTCGTACCATTTCCCACAATACCACTCCCACTGCGGTTGCAATGTTAAGTGAGTGTTTCATACCTAATTGAGGTATTTCAAGGCAGCCATCACAAAGGGCAATGGTAGCTTGCTCCACGCCCACCACCTCATTTCCAAAAATAACGGCAATTTTTTCTTCACCATTCCGGTTTAGGTGGTGCAGCTTGAGGCTGTTTTCCACCTGTTCTACGGCCAAAACACGGTATCCCTTGCTTCTGAGTTCTTCAATTGCCATTGCGGCATTTGAAAAATGTTTCCAAGCCACTGTTTCTTCGGCGCCGAGAGCGGTTTTTTTTATCTCTTTGTGAGGTGGCTTGGCCGAATAGCCGGTGATATAAATTGCTTCAATCAAAAAAGCGTCGCTTGTGCGAAAAACACTACCCACATTGTAGGCACTGCGTATATTTTCCAAAACAACAATAATAGGCATTTTGTCGGCATCCTTAAATTCATCCACCGTTTTTCGATCCAGTTCGGGCATACTTAATTTTCGCATGGCGCAAATTTAACAGGTTTACCCGATATATAATTTTATTGAAATACCCATTAACGCCGCGTATTATAAAAAAAGTTTGAAATATGAATGATTTGTTGAAATCTAAGGTGTTTACATTCCTTTTAAAAATATACATTTGCCCTAATGTCGAAAGCTAAGAATAATCCTGACGATACTCCATTGATGCAGCAGCATAAGGCTATTAAGCAAAAATATCCTGATGCCATCCTGCTGTTTCGTGTGGGCGATTTTTATGAAACCTTTGGCCAGGATGCCATCATTGCCTCACAGGTTTTGGGTATCACACTCACCAAAAGGAATAATGGTGCTGCCGCATCGCTTGATTTAGCAGGTTTTCCGCATCATGCGCTGGATACTTACCTTCACAAACTGGTTAAAGCGGGATACAGGGTAGCCATCTGCGATCAATTGGAAGACCCCAAACAAGCCAAGGGAATAGTGAAACGGGGCGTTACAGAAATGGTAACACCCGGCACGGCAACCAATGATAAACTGTTGGAACACAATAGCAACAATTTTTTGGCAGGCCTCCATTTTGCAGAAGACGATAAATTTGGGTTGGCTTTTTTGGACTTATCCACCGGCGAGTTTTTTATTGCAGAGGGAAACAGAGAATATGCAGATAAACTATTGCAGAGTTTTCGCCCCGCCGAAGTTGTTTTTCAACGACACCAGCAAAAAAGATTTAAGGAATATTTTGGCAGCAAAATTTATGTTTACTCATTGGATGAATGGATTTTTGATCTGCAATATTGTCAGGACATCCTGCTCAGGCATTTTCAAACCCACAGTCTGAAAGGCTTTGGCGTGGATGATCAAAAAATGGGACTGATAGCAGCCGGAGCCATCATACATTACCTGAGAGATACCGAACATCCCAATCTGCAACACATTACCTCTATCCACAGCTTACACAGGGACGATTTTTTGTGGATGGACCGCTTCACTATCCGCAATCTGGAATTGATTCACCCTAATAGCGAGAGCAATCAAACCTTGCTGAATGTTTTGGATAACACCGTGTCGCCAATGGGCGCCAGACTGCTGAAAAGATGGATTATTTTTCCGCTGATTGATATTGGAAAAATCAACGAGCGGTTAGACGTAGTGGAAGAATTTATTAAAGATACCGATTTGCGAAAATTGCTTTTACTATCCATAAAACAATGTGGCGATATTGAGAGATTAGTATCAAAAATACCTGCAAAAAAAATTAATCCAAGAGAACTATTGCAATTAGCAAGAGGACTGAAACAAGTGGAACTTATTAAGCAACAATGCATTTCACATTCCAATACCTACCTGCAACGGATAGGCGATGCGCTGAACCCCTGCCCTATTATTGCCGATAAAATTTATAAAACCATCATTGACAATCCTCCGGCCACAGCGGTTAAAGGCGGAATGATTCAAAGTGGGGTGAATGAAGAATTAGACGAACTGAGAAATATTTCGCAAAGCGGAAAATCTTATCTTACCAAGCTACAGCAGATAGAAGCTGAAAAAACCGGAATCAGCTCGCTGAAGATCGGTTTCAACAATGTATTTGGTTATTATCTGGAGGTAACTAATGTACACAAAAACAAAGTGCCTGAAAACTGGATACGCAAACAGACACTTACCAATGCAGAAAGGTACATCACCCCCGAGCTGAAAGAATATGAGGAAAAAATAACCGGCGCCGAAGAAAAAATTCTGGCATTAGAACAACAACTTTACGACCTGTTGCTAAACGAACTATTTGATTACCTTGCTCCCGTGCAAACCAACGGAAATCTGGTAGCCATCCTCGACTGTCTTTGCTGCTTTGCACACAATGCCATACATTATCAATATAAAAAACCAGCGCTTCACGAAGGCGAAGACTGGCAGGTAAAGGAAGCGCGCCACCCCGTAATGGAAAGAAATCTGCCACCGGGCGAAAGTTACATCAGCAATGATCTGGAACTGAATAAAACCGACCAGCAAATAATAATCCTTACAGGACCCAACATGAGCGGTAAGTCGGCATTGCTAAGGCAAACAGCGCTGATTACCCTGATGGCGCATATCGGCAGCTTTGTGCCTGCAAACGAAGCCAGAATTGGGCTGACAGATAAAATTTTTACAAGAGTGGGTGCTTCCGATAATCTGAGTGGCGGCGAAAGTACCTTTATGGTGGAGATGAACGAAACTGCCTCCATCATTAATAACCTTACCGAAAGAAGCCTGATTCTGCTTGATGAAATTGGACGTGGCACCAGCACTTACGACGGTATATCCATTGCCTGGAGCATAGCAGAATACCTGCACAATGCCCCTCAAAAACCCATCACACTCTTTGCTACCCATTACCACGAACTGAACGAGTTAGAAGAAAGACTGTTGCGGGTAAAAAATTATCATATTACCAATAAAGAAATAGGCAATAAAATAATTTTTCTCCGAAAAATGGCACGTGGCGGTAGTACCCACAGCTTTGGTATTCATGTGGCAAAAATGGCCGGAATGCCACAATCATTGATAAGTAGGGCAAACGAAATTTTATCCCAGTTGGAAAGCCAGCATGTTGAAGGTTTTGGTTCGGATGCAGAAGGCAATCAGCAAAAATCAAAAATGTCTATCAAGGAAAAGATGAAGGAAATCGCTTCGCCTCAATTTCAACTTTCTATTTTTGATGCTCATAGCGAAACCTTTGAAGATATCAGGAAATTGCTCACCGATATTGATATCAACCGGCTTACTCCCGTTGAAGCCTTATTAAAACTTCAGGAAATAAAAAACAAAATCAATTAGGATGGGGCAAGTTGCTTACCGCTATTAATAATCCTGCGATTCATCGGATTCTTTATGCTTTCCTTTTCGGAAGATATTAAAGAAATGACCGGCTTTTTCGGCAACCTTCCGCCCTTCAGAAAACAAATCAATCAGCGTATGATCTTCTTCTTCGTAAAGTTCTCCCAGCTTTGAGTGCGTCATTGCCTGCTGAGGATAAATAACAATATTGCTGTTCTTTTGAAAATATCGAATCAGATATTGAGGAATCTTTTCCAACTTGTCGTAATAGCTGATATGACCGGGTCTTGAAGATATAATTACCAATAAATCATTAGAACTTACATCTCTGCTAATGATTAAAAAATCGTCCCAGTCTTCAAAACTGTTAAAAGTTATCGAAAGCGGTTTTGGCAAACTATTATTTATGTTGGTAATGCCTGCTTCAGATGATTTGCCTGCATAAAAAATCAGGGGCAGACCACTTTCTTTGGATAAGATAAATAATTTTTTCACCCAATGACTAAAGCCTTCCTCTAATTCGGCTTTTTTATTTACCACTACAATTATTTTTTTCAGGGTATTGAAAGGCTGTGTGGGGTTGTAAGCAAAAACCGTTTCCTCTGTATTTGCAAGAATTCCGGCAGTTGTTTCGCCCGGTTTTCTTTTCAAAGTATTATTAGGTAGTGTTACTCCTAAAATAATATCGGTAATTTTATGCTCGCGGCTGGTATAAAGAATACCGTTTGCCACATTGGCATCAAAACGCGTAATCGGTTGAATTTGAACATCTGACCCTGCACCCAGATTCACCACTGCATTCAACATCTTTTCGGAAGCCTTTCTGTTTTCTCCTTCGCCTTTTTCGGCTTCCAAAACATTTAATGCCAATAATTTTTCATTATTCCTTTTTTGGGTAAGCATGATTCCCAATTCTACCAAACTGTTTATCATCCCCGGATTATTTATGGCAATCAAGGTTTTATTGTCCGACTCAGTACTATTTTCATATTCTTGCAACCCTTCTTCTGCCACCAATTTTTTTGAAGCGCGCTCTACCAAAAAAGAACTTACCGTGCAGGAAACAAGAATTAACAAAATGGCTCCATTTAATATATTTTCATCAAGCAAGCGTATCGGTTCGCCGGCCGGCGTTTCACCCAAAATTACATTATAACCAACCAATACCGCAGCAAGGGTAGCTGCTGCCTGAGCGATGCTCAGTCCGAATACCATCTGGCCTTCGGCACGAGTGAGTTTGAAGGTTTTTTCGGCTAACAGACAGGAGAGGTATTTTCCTAATAAAGCTCCGAACACCATTACCAGCGCCACTTTTATGGTTTGTACACTCGAAAAAGCCACCTTGATATTAACCAACATACCCACGCCGCCCAGAAAGAAAGGTATAAAGATTGCGTTTCCCACAAAGCTTATTCGGTTCATCAATGCAGAGTTGTGTGGGATAAACCTGTTGAGTGCCAATCCTGCCAAAAAGGCGCCAATAATCGCTTCAATACCGGCCACCTCAGCCAAAACGCCACCTGTGAAAACCATTGCCAACACAAAAATAAACTGGCTCACGCCATCCGAAATATTTTTAAAAAACCAACGGGCAATCAATGGGAAAACAAAAATGATGATTGCCGAAGCAATGACAACTGATATGGACAATTTTATCCAAAAAGCAGAGTTCACCGTACCCTGAGACATACCCACAATTACTGCCAAAACCAAGAGTGTAAGAATATCTGTAACCATAGTAGCGCCAACCGTAATGGCAACTGACCGGTTATTGGTGAGTCCATATTTGCTTACGATGGGGTAAGTAACCAATGTGTGCGATGCAAATGTACTTCCCAAAAGAATGGAGGTAAGTAATGGATAGCCCAAAAAATAATAACTAACCAAAAAACCCAATGTAATTGGAATGATGAACGCATAAATACCTAATAAAAAACTCTTTAAACTGTTTTTCTTAAACTCCTCAATATCAATTTCGAGCCCGGCCAAAAACATGATGTACAACAAACCCACCGTACCAAACAAAACGATACTGCTATCGCGTGAAAGTAAATTGAAACCGTAGGGACCGATAATCATTCCGGCAAGGATTAACCCGATAATATGCGGAACCTTTATCTTATTGAACAATAATGGTGCAAAAAGAATCATGAAGAGTACCACCGAAAAGATGATTACCGGATTGGTAAATGGAAGCGAAAAATTTAAATCAGCCGTTAAAATCGTCATATTTCTGGATTTCCTTGTTTTGTGATAAAATTAGTTTTGCTTTTTTAAGCCTAAACTATAGACGACACGGCAATTGTCAGACTGAATAATTTCTCTTTGGCCCTCCATGCTATTATCACCTTTTTTCTCAAGTAAAACGTTGATAGTAGTCATTTTATTATCAGGAGAGTTGAGGTCAATTCTGCTGGTTTGAAGAGAAATTTGACCATTTTCATTCATTGTGCCTGTATAAATTCTTGAAATCTGCATTTTATTGTTCATCGCCTGCACTATCACAATTTTATTCTGCGCCGAAATGAGCCATTGCTCCACTTTCGTATCTCCCAATACAGAACCCGAACAGGAGCTTTGGGTGCATACCATTTTTGTTGTCCACATACCCAAAATTTCCTGAGGAACTACTGAGGTGCTGTCATTGAGGGAAGCGCTGTCTCGCAATGCAATCATTAGTTTTAATGAATCCTCCTTCAATTGCAGGTCTTTTTGCCATAATAGAAGTTCCTGTTCCTTTTGATTTAATTCTTGTTCGCGCTTTTCTATTGCAGACTGCCGCTCATTCAATTCGCAGCCGGGTAGATGAACCAAAAGGAGTAAGAAAGGTAATAAAAAACGGTTGTTCATAACTGTATTGAAAACTAAACGAAAAATTAATAACAGACAGGCAATATAATAAAAAATGAAGAATATCCGAAAAACAATTTAGGAACAGCAGCAACTGTTTACACCAAAAAAAATCCCGGCAACTATATTACCGGGATTAACTGTATTGGAATTAAAGTCTTTTATTTTACTTCTTCGTAAGGAACATCTGTTACATCATCTGCTGCTGAGGCGCCTTGCTGGCCACCACCGGCATTAGGATCAAACCCCTGACCACCGGCCTGTGCTCCTGCATCCTGCCCCTGCTTGTAAATATCTTCACTTGCAGCAGTCCATGCGGCATTCAGCTCCTGTGTGACGGCGTCAATCGTTGCAATGTTTTGCTGCTTGTGCGCTTCTTTCAGTTTTTCAACAGCCGATTCAATAGCCGACTTTTTATCGGCAGGAATTTTGTCGCCATACTCCTTCAGTTGCTTTTCCGTTTGGAATACCAAACTATCGGCAGCATTCAACTTGTCAATTTTTTCTCTTTCTGCCTTGTCGCTCGCCTCATTGGCTTTTGCTTCGGCTTTCATTTTTTCCACTTCATCTTTCGACAAACCGCTACCTGCTTCAATGTGTATTTTTTGCTCTTTACCGGTTCCTTTGTCTTTGGCGGTAACGTGCATGATGCCATTTGCATCAATATCAAAAGTTACTTCAATTTGGGGAACACCGCGTGGTGCCGGCGGAATACCATCCAGATTGAAAATACCCAGGCTCTTATTGTCTTTCGCCATCGAGCGTTCTCCCTGCAATACGTGAATCTGCACTCCGGGCTGATTATCGCTAGCGGTAGAAAAAACCTCTGATTTCTTGCTGGGAATAGTAGTGTTAGACGGAATCAAAGTGGTCATCACACCGCCCAATGTTTCAATACCCAATGAAAGCGGCGTTACGTCCAGCAACAATACATCTTTTACCTCGCCGGTTAATACAGCTCCCTGAATAGCAGCGCCTACTGCCACCACTTCGTCGGGGTTTACTCCTTTATTTGGTTTTCTGCCAAAGAATTTTTCTACTATTTCCTGCACTTTCGGGATACGGGTACTACCACCCACAAGTATCACCTCCTCAATTTCACCGGCATTCATCCCCGCATCTTTCAATGCCGCTTCGCAAGGTTTCAGGCAGCGTGCAAACAAACTGTCGGCCAATTGTTCAAATTTGGCACGGGTTAATTTCTTTACAAGGTGCTTGGGCACACCATCCACCGCAGTAATATAAGGCAGGTTTATTTCTGTTTCGGTGGAGGAAGACAGTTCTACCTTGGCTTTTTCGGCAGATTCTTTCAGCCTTTGCAATGCCATCGGGTCTTTACGAAGGTCAATTGCTTCATCTGCTTTAAATTCTTCTGCCAGCCAGTCCATAATCACCTTATCAAAATCATCACCACCTAAGTGCGTATCTCCATTGGTTGATTTTACCTCAAAAACGCCATCACCCAACTCCAGAATGGAGATATCAAAAGTACCGCCGCCAAGGTCAAAAACGGCAATCTTATGGTCTCTGCCACCTTTGTCAAGGCCATAAGCCAGCGCTGCGGCTGTAGGCTCGTTTACAATACGGCGAACAGTTAAGCCTGCAATTTCACCGGCTTCTTTTGTTGCCTGCCTTTGCGCATCATTAAAATATGCAGGTACTGTAATCACCGCTTCGGTTATTTCCTGACCCAGATAGTCTTCAGCGGTTTTCTTCATTTTTTGCAAAACCATTGCCGAAATTTCCTGAGGCGTATAAAGCCTGCCATCAATATCAATTCTAACGGTATTATTGTCGCCTTTTGCTACTTTGTAGCTCCAGTGCGTAATTTCTTCGCCTACTTCATCAAAACGACGCCCCATGAAACGCTTCACAGACATAATTGTATTCTGCGGATTAGTAATGGCTTGTCTTTTGGCAGGGTCACCCACTTTTCTTTCACCGTTTTTCAAAAAAGCTACTACCGATGGCGTTGTACGGCGACCCTCGTCGTTGGCTATTACCACGGGCTCATTACCTTCCATAACTGATACACAACTATTTGTGGTACCTAAGTCAATTCCTATTATTTTACCCATATTCTTAAATAATTTTATGTTTAAGGTTATTTTTTATGTCTATTTTACTTTCAATGATTGTGCCGCATTTAAAATATATGCTAAAATGGCAGTTGTAGTAATGATTCATTAGAGATGGCTACACATATCCGCCTGAAAATGAATTTTTTACATAAATATCCAATTTTTTTGATGAAATATTTCGGGCTTTAACCCTATCTTCGCCAACTTAAAATAGTTCTTGACTACAATGATCAGCAGAAGAAATATAAGGGTGAAGGTAATGCAGACGCTTTATGCATTTACAACATCAAAAGAGACCGAAAGACCTATTGACCCGCAAAAGATACTTCGTCAGCATTTTTCACAAACCAGATCGCTATTGGTATATTTAATACAGTTTATTACTAATATAGCCCGATATGCCGAAAAAGATGCCTACCAAAAATCGCATAAATTTATTCCAACAGAGAAAGACCTTAATGTAAATACCAAACTTGCAGGCAGCAACCTGCTTTGGCAAATACTGGAAGACAAATATTTCATCGAACAGCAAAAGAAAGAAAAGCCTGAGCTTTTGATTGACGAGGAATTAATTAAAAAGATTTATAATAAACTGATTACCACCAAAGAATATATTCATTATATCTCTATTCAACAGCAAAACAAACCCGAAGACCGAAAAATATTTACGTTTATCTTAAACGATTTGATGCTGAATAATGAGGACTTCATAAGCAATGTGGAAGAATTGTATGCCAACTGGAATGACGATGCAGAAATGCTGGTGCAAATACTGGTTTCTTACTTACACAAACCGGGCACTTCCGACTTTCAGAGGATTATTAGTGGCGAAAAAGAAAAATTTGCAACTGATTTGTTACAAACCGTTATTGAAAAGGAGGAATATTTACTCGAATTTATTAAACCCAAGTTAAAAAACTGGGATCCTGAGCGCATTGCTTTACTGGATATGATAATTATGAAAATGGGTTTGAGTGAGTTTTTGTATTTCGAAACCATCCCTCCCAAGGTAACCATCAATGAGTATATTGACCTGGCTAAAGAATATAGCACCGAACAAAGCGGTCATTTTATCAACGGTATTCTTGATAATATACATAAAGAATTATTGCTTGAAGGGAAACTTAAGAAAACCGATTTCAGAAAACATTGAAATTATTAATTGCAAATAATTTAATTTTGCACTCTAATTTTTAGAAAAATGAAACATTTAATTTTAATTCTTTCCGTTACTTTGCTATTTACAGCATGTAAAGATGAGCAAACCAAAATTGGGGCTATGTCAGGACCTGTTGCAGTGGACCAGCTTGGGAACGCGGTGTCAACTGATTCGGCAAATTTTACAACAATTGAATGGATTGACCCAATTGAAAAGGAAATTGGTAAGATAAAGAAAGGTCAGAAAGTGGAAGTTACTTACCATTTTAAAAACACGGGAGACAAACCTCTTATTATTAATTCAGTAAATCCGGGTTGTGGCTGTACCATCGCCGAAAAACCCGAAAAGCCCATTCTCCCGGGAAAGGAAGATAAAATAGTAGCTGTGTTCAATACAGAAAGCCAGGCAGTAGGCACACAAATAAAACAGGTGCATGTGAGCGCCAACACTACGCCTGCTACCGAGCACACACTCACCTTTAAGGGAGAAGTGTATGAATAATTTTTAAAATCAATAACAGCGTAATAATGATAATTAATTTACTACAAGGAGCAGCTCCCGCGGGGCCATTTGGCGGTATGTCGTCAATGATTTTTATCTTAGGAATGATACTGGTATTCTGGTTATTCTTTATCAGGCCTCAATCCAAAAGAGCAAAAGATCAGAAAAAATTTATCGAAAATCTTCAAAAAGGCGATAAAATAGTAACTATTGCCGGCATCCACGGAAAAATAAATCAGGTGAATGAAGATGGCACCTTAAGTGTTGAAATCAGCCCGGGCAATTATATCAAGCTTGAAAAGTCGGCCATAAGTATGGAATGGACAAACCAATTGAATAAATAGAAGTTAAAAAAATATCTTAATTTAGCAATTCCAAAAGTGTTGGTATTTTAAACCGCCTTTTGGAATTTTTGTTTTGATTTTTACAAATCATAGCAATATAAATTAACGATCATGCTTAAAATTGGATTGACAGGAGGTATCGGCAGCGGTAAATCTACTGTGGCCAGAATTTTTTCAAGTCTGGGAGTACCAGTTTATGACGCAGATAAAGCCGCGAAAAAAATAATGAACACCCATCCGGAAATCAGAGAAAAAATTATTGAAAAATTTGGCGCTGAAGCCTATAATAATGGCGCCCTAAACAGAGCATTTTTGTCTTCAAAAGTTTTTAATAATGAAGAAGCTTTAAGATTTTTGAACACGCTTGTTCATCCGATAACCATCGACGACGCAAATAATTGGTTTCAAAAGCAAGAGGCAAAATATGCCATCAAAGAAGCGGCATTGATTTTTGAAAGCCATAGCAACCAATATCTCGACTATGTGATTGGAGTAAGTTCACCCACCGAACTAAGAATTAAAAGAACCATGGACCGGGACCATATTAATGCCGAAAAAGTATTAGAACGTATGAAAAAACAAATGGATGAAATTGCAAAAATGGAGCGATGCGATTTTGTAATAAATAATAATGGCAAAGAATCGGTGATTTCGCAAGTGCTCAATCTGCACGTTAAATTATATGGGTTGCCCTCAAAGAGTAGCAAATAATTTGGCGTCTTTTATCGGAACCTCAAGGCTTATTTTTGTTCCATTACCTTGCGATGAATTTATATTAAAAACAGCATTAATGCGGGTTGCACGCGCTCTCATATTTTTGAGGCCGTTACGATTGGTTGTCATTTCGGGGTCGAAACCAATACCGTTATCTGTGATTTCAAATAAAATATTATCATCAACGATTTCAGCATTAATTCCGGCCTTGGTACATTTGGAATATTTGATAAGATTGTTAACAGATTCTTTCAATATCAAAAAAATGTTCCTTCTTACTTCCATTGGCAAAGGCAGCTCAGCTATTGAATCAGGGAAGTTAACATTAAAATCGATTTCTTTTGACTCAAACAAAGGAATGGCATATTCGTTGATATGTGAGCCCAGATTGCTGAACTTGTCATTAGAAGGTTTTACCAGCCAGATAATATCATCCAAGGCTTCCAGTGTGTCCTTGGCATTGGCTTCTATCTTATTGAGCAAATCTTCCGAATTACCACCCGATTTTCGTAAAAGCTCACTGAAAATATGGATGCTGCTAAGTGTGGACCCCATATCATCATGCAGGTCTGTGGCTATTTGAGAGCGAATTTCCAACTCCCTTTGAAGCACCTGATTACGCTCAATCAATCTTCTTCTGAGATAATAAAGCACGCCGGAGGTTAGCAACAGAACAATTAAAACAACGGCGCCCAAAAGAATAATCCAGTCTTTTCTGCGCTTTGTTTCTAAAAAAGCAATTCTGTTTTGCTCCTTTTCGTTTTGATAAATAGCTTCCATCTGCCGCACATAACGATTATTGTTTTCCAAAGCCAGACTATCCCCATAAAGTTTAAAAAGCTTACTATACTCCAATGCCTGTGACAGGTTCCCTTTCATCTCATTTACCTTCATTAATCCTTCATAAGCCGTCTTTGCCTCTGATTTTGAACCAATTTCATTTGCTAATTCAAGCCCTTTACGAAACATTATTTCAGCATCCTGAAGTTTTTTTTGAAGAAAATATACTTCTCCCAGCCTGTTGTAGGTGATGGAAGTATATATCATATCGCCAATCTCTTTATTGATATTCAAAGCCTTTTTATACAAATCCACCGCTTCGCTAAATTTCTTTTGCATTCTGCTTATATTTCCCAGCGAATTGTAAGAAATCGCTATCCCCTTCATGCTCCTGATTTTTTCATTATAGCCCAGGGACTTTTGATAATACGACTCTGCCGAATCTAAAATACCAAGACTCTCATAAGCCTCCCCAATATTATTGAGGTTCATGGCAATCCCCAGATTATTATTTGCCTTATAAGCAAGTGGGAGGCATTGTTCGAAATATTTAATAGCGTCAGCATAATTACCTAATGCAATATGAATATTACCGATGCTGTTTAATGACACACTTGCGCTATAATCATCCTTAACTTTTTCCGCCAGTTTTAAAGCCTGAAAATGGTAATTCAAAGCGGTGGTATTTTCGTCCAAACGGCGGTAAACCACACCCATATTATTAAGGGCGTAAATTTCTGTTCTTACATCATTGGCTTTTCTGGCCAGTTCCAGGCTTTTCTTATGCAGTTCAAGCGCCTCCGAATATTTTGAAAAATCTCGCTTAAACACACCATAAATATCCAGCAACCTTGCCCTTACTTCATTATAGTGCAGTTCATCCACTAATCTGAATGCTTCATCAAAAAGCACTTCGGCGCTGGCTTCTTTTCGATGGCGTGAAGTATATGCGATAATTGAATCCACCTTGACTTTACTGTCTGGCAGTCTGAGCAGGAAATTGATTCCAATGGAATCGGCTGAAGTTTGAGAATAAGCATACGGATTTGAAACAACGCAAAGCATCATTACAAAAAAGAAAATAAATATCGATATTTTTCTTACTGCATTGGCCATGAATCAGCTTGAGATACCTTCATCCAACAATACTACCTAATAATTTACCTGAGAGCATTTCATTATGAAGAATTATAATTAGTGCAATATAATAAAATATAAATTAAAGATTTTGAATAATCAATAAAATCTTTAATACTATTTCATTATTCGCAGTCATTTTTAATAAAATCAGAAGAGCATTAATTTTCTTACAAATAAAACAAATCAGCGCTTGTGCATAATTTAAACTTTTTCATTCGCTGTGCAAATTCTAAATTTGCGCAATGCACTATATATCGGCAGAAGAACTGACCAAAAGCTATGGCATTCAGCCATTGTTTCAAAATATTTCATTCAACATAGAAGAGGGGGATAAGATTGCCATTGTGGCCCGAAACGGCACCGGTAAATCTACCTTGATGAAAATACTTGCCAATAAAGAAACTGCCGACGAAGGTAAATTATGGATAAATAAGGAGGTGGATGTGGTGCTCTTTGAGCAAGAACCCGACCTGATAGAGGAAAATACCATCGCTGACAATATTTTTTTTTATAATAATCCGGTAATAAATGCTATCAAAGAATATGAATCAGCCATTGAAAAAAACAATTCCGAAAACATTGCACGGTCATTATTAAAAATGGATGAACTGGATGCCTGGAATTTCGAATCGAAAGTGAAGCAGATTCTCGGCAGGCTGAATGTGCACCACCTCCAGCAAACAGTGAGCACACTTAGCGGAGGACAGAAAAAAAGAGTGGCATTGGCCAGAACCCTTATTGACATTGGATTTGAACACAAACACGTATTGCTGCTCATGGACGAACCCACCAACCATCTGGATGTGGAAATGGTGGAATGGTTAGAGCATTACCTGAACAAAGAAAATATAACCCTCATGCTGGTAAGCCACGACCGGTACTTTATGGATAATGTGTGCAACGAAATCTGGGAAATGGAAGATGGCAAATTATATTTTCATAAAGGAGATTATGAAAACTATTTAGAGAAAAAGGCAGCACGAATAGAAAGCACAGCAGCCACCATAGACAAAGCCCGAAATTTATACAGGCGCGAACTGGAATGGATGCGCAAGCAGCCTAAAGCCAGAACTACTAAATCGAAAAGCAGACAGGATGCTTTTTATGATATAGAAAGAACCGCAGGCATGAGAATAGAAGACGCACAGGTGCAACTGCAGATGAAGATGAACCGATTGGGCGGCAAGGTGGTTGAAATGAAGAAGGTGAATAAAAATTTTGGTAACAAAAAGATATTACAAGGATTTGACTATACCTTTAAAAAAGGCGAACGGATAGGAATTATTGGCAAAAACGGCACCGGCAAATCTACTTTTATTAACATTTTGCAAGGAAATGAACCGGCCGACAGTGGGAAAATCAATATCGGCGATACGGTAATTTTTGGCAACTATTCTCAGGCAGGATTGGAAATAAAAGAAAACCTGAGAGTTATTGAATTTGTAAAAAATATAGCCGAAAATTTTCCGTTGGCAAAATTTGTCTGTTGAGAGTTCAAAAGAAGATTGCGT
>ENA-UOUJ01001144-UOUJ01001144.1-activated-sludge-metagenome-genome-assembly--contig:-NODE-1144-length-14762-cov-4.329231_pt1 | contig 14762 bp, 18 predicted proteins | sample MGYA00249839_ERZ747224 | MGnify/ENA primary metagenome ERZ747224 (study PRJEB28782, sample SAMN03220277) | activated sludge metagenome | biome: wastewater; feature: sewage sludge; material...
CAAGATGTAAAATATATACCGTAAAAAATATGCTTCAGCGCAGGGGTCTCATAGCCCTTCACAGCGGCACTTTATGAAGACCCCAGCGCGACTTGAACCCATATCAATTTATTAGCAGATCATTTTAATTTGTCCCCAAAGGATTTCTTACCAGATAACGTTCTCTTGAAGAAAAATAAAGTTCAGAAAAAGACCAGCAAACCCTAAGCCACAAGAAAACCGGCCGAGAAGCGACAATCTATGCGGTTAATAAATTTTGTAAACAGATTGGTATTCCTTTAAGTAAATTCTTTGATGATCCAATCTTTAAGGAAAAATAGAATTGTCATTATTTTATTTATTAATGAGGGGGAGCTGAAGCTTGTTATAAACCAATATATAATTGATAACTGTCAAAGATCATTACATTGAAGAAAAGTTTGCCAGAAAGATTGCTCCATTTGAATGGGTATATAGATATTGGCATTCTTCAGCTCGTCTGTCCTTTCATAAGCAGCAAAATTTTTCATGGGTGTAATAGGAAAAATATTATAAGGAATTAAACAAAAAGTTACTACTCTTTATATCAATTGGGTTTGCAGGTTTTAATTCCGTTAAATCTGACTTATAATGTACTTCCGAAACATTATCAGGAATATGGATTTGCTCTATTTTTTTAATATCCTGGTGCTTGTAAAATCGTAATGATTGCTTTGCAATCTCGTAATCAAACTCTATTCCAATTGAATGTTCTAAGGCGTTCGCAAGTGTTTTGCAAACTATATTGTTTAGTTTGTCTATTAGGTTGTAATCATTACTAATTTTGTCTGAAATGCTGTCTATTAGCTGTTGGATATTTTTACCTGAATTATGCTGCTTCACAAATACAGAAGCTATTAAAACTTGGGTGTCTAATGGTGGATTTAGCTGCTCGGACGAAAAAGTGTGCTTGCGTTCAAAAGTTGAGCTACTTTTGACTTCTATTCTTTCTGTTCCTGCATTAAAATCAAATTTTTCTTCGGGTATACTGTGCCAATAACCTAAAAGCACATTCGGGTTTTTAGCATTGTCAATTAAAAACAATTCAGACCAAAGCCCATTTATCGTGTTTGTTGGCGTATCTGTTAATGATTTAAACACTTCAACAAACTTTTTCAAAGAATCAACAACTTGTTGTTGCATAGGGCTTTTACCAATAGCTTTTACGAGAGTTTCTGATATTCTTAAAAAGTATTCTCGCAAGTTTCTGTCAGCACTTCTAAAAGTGATTACAGTAAAAGTTTGCAATCTGCTTATTCCATTTTCCCAAATATTACACTCAATGTTCTGCTCAAGCTGTAAATATTTTAAGCGAAAATTTTTTAGGCTAATATCTTTTATTCGTTTAGTAACAGACAACAGTAAAACAGCATTGCCTTCAAAATCTATCGCAATCCTAAATTCAGGGTATTCTGGAATTGGAATAGCACTGAAAATCCTGTTATCACTATCTGGAATAGAAAGTGTATCGTATAGATCAATTAAGTTCATGCTTGCCTAATTATATCTGTACCGATATGTTCGGGAACCCAAATTGCCAAACCGGGTACTCTGGTAAAGTCACTACCTCTAATATTAAACAAATGAACTTGAATAGTAAGCATGTTTTCATCTTTAATATTCCTGTCACCTGGATACACCTCGCCTTTTCTAAAATCACCATCTTTGGTTGGCTGTTCTCCTTGAAAGTATTCTTGAATTTCATTATTTCTGTCAAGCTTACGAGTTCTTCCTACCCAATTGTTAATAGAGTTGGCACTCATCAAATAAACCAAACATTCATCGTCAGGGTGCTCCTCGATATATCCTTTCAGGATACCGCGCAGGCTTGAATATGTTGCAGAATCGCTTTCTCTTGTATAACGTAGCTTGTTCAATAAATGCTCTAAACAATCCTTAATTGTAATTCTTGCAACTAAATGCTTTTGCTCTTCAGTTCTGTTTAAGTGCCCTTCATCCTGCGTAAAGGCTTTATCATTTGATTGTAGAAATGCAAACAAAGCTTCTCTGTTTGTGGTAATAAGCTTTTCCGTGTCGTGGGGGGCATTTATTCTAAACCAATCATTACCGAACGTATCTCTATCTAAATTATCATAAATAACTGCTCGCCTCGTAAGATTTAACATTTGGTTTAGTACAGCTTCCCTATCCCAATCATTTAGATGCCTATTGCTTAGATCAAACTCCAGAAGTCTGTTTCTAACATCTTCTTCATGCTCAATAATGAAATTGTATGAATCAATTGTGACTTGGTCAAGAAATACACGGCAATAGCCTAAATAATTTCTTTTGTAGCCAAAAAATCTTGCTCGTTGCTGAATAGTATCAACATTCCCTGTTCCTATATTTCTTGGCATATAGGTAACAGTTAATCCTTCAACCGTAAAACCTCTGTCCATTGATTGACCACCTACCAAAATCCAAGAATAGAAATCATTCCAAGTTATCTGAGGTGTTTCTCCATTGCGTGAGTTCACTTCAATAACTTGTATATATCGAAGTACGTGAATTAGATTATTCCCTGTAAGAAATTCAAAAGCTGGTAGATCGGGAACAGTAAGCTGTAGCTGATTATAGGATGCTCTAAACTCACTTAATAGCTCTTGCTTATCATCATCATTGCCTGATAACAATCTTTGCCAACTGTTACAAGTGTTGCGTATCCAATTTGTAAATTCGTTATGGTCGCCTTGTAATCTTGAAGGGTGTACAAGCATTGTCCTGTTTCTATGATTGTTCTGCATTTCCCCTGCAACAACTCCTAAAAAGAAAATTCTCAAAGCACTTTTTAAGCTTTCAGGAATTTCATACAACGGGTTATTAGCCGAAGGAATTTCGTTTGGTGGGATTTCTACAATCAAATTTGGATTGTTCCTAAAAAATTCTATTCCTCCCGTATACTCTCGTCCCGGCGTAAGCAACTTTATGAAGTTTGGGGATAACCTATCCATTATGTTGATGAATAAATTAGCTTGTGGTGTCGCCGTATATTGTAAGAATGTATGGTGTGGAAAAACTGAACGAAGTGCATTTATTCTCCTATAAATAGTAGAGACTTGATTTTCTGTTAAATTTTCGATATCAATATTTTGTCTTGCTGCCCACCTTGCTCTTGTGTTTAAGCTTGCCTGGTCACCTTCATCGTCAATAATTAGTGTTGGTACTCCATTCAAGCTTTGTCCTTGGAGCATGCTAACCAAATTGTTCAGATGGGATGTATTTTTCATTACTGTAATAAGTAGTGTTCTACATCTATCATTAGTTGGGTCAGTCCATTGTGCCAATGTTGTTTCAATGGTTTCCGCTTCTTCTCGTCTGCTTGGGTTTTGCAATAAAGTCCACTTTCTGTCAAAACGGGTATTTAATCTTAAATCATTAGCTAATCTTTGTGTAGATTGATTCACCAAGTTAGATGAAACTCCTGCAATTACAATTACAACTTGATAATTGTTATCCCTTGCCAACGCTGTAAGCGTAGTAAATGAGAGTGTTTTACCACTTTGCACATACCCGATAACAATTCCTGTTTCATTATTGGTATGATTATTTGGGTTACCGCAAACTTGCATGATGCGATATGTTTCGTCCAAAATACGTTCACCATTTTCGTTTAGCGTTCTGTCCGTATTGGTAAAACCTTTGCTTCGCAGCAGCTCATTAGTTTCATCCCCAACAAACGGTTGCCATTCTCCATTTGCAGCATTATTATTTTGTATTTCAATTATCTCTATCATAAAATTTAATTAACAGTTGGCGTAGCCCAAGCTAAGACTTCATTCCTGAGGTTTTGCTCTACATCTGTCTGGTATAATGTATTGTAAATACGGACTCTATCCATCAACATGCCAAAGGATGAATTTTGCTTTTCCCAATCTTTTTGACTAACGTAATCAACTGTAGCAATAGATGAGATAATACATTCTGGGTACCAAAAAATGTATTTCGTCCAGCGATTAAGCTCAATTTTTTTCTTTGTTCGCCAATGAATACCCGCTGCACATTGGAGAAGTATATAAAGATTGGCAGAACGCTTATCCTGAAATAGCTTGAAACCAATCACATCAACTCCGTCATCTTTATAATCCCCGTTAGCCCGAGTTCCTCTTGTTTCGAAACAATAGCTGATAAATTCATCTAGATAATCATTCAACCCTTTTCCTTCAGGAAACCCTAAGCTATATACATCTCCCCCAATGAAGTTTTTTAAGGATTGTGCAGAAATTTTTTCAAAAAGTTTAGTGCCAATTGACACATCTCCTGCTCCAAAATAGGAATAATAGACACATAAGTAATATTCAGGCATATCAGACCAAATATTCAAGGGAGTTATTTTATTATGCTCTACCTTGTAATAAGGATTATTATACAAAGTGCTCCTAAACTCTAATTCTCTAATCCAACTATCTATTTCTTCCTCCGGCACTCCATCTGCCAATGAAGAAATTAGTGATTTGGACATTCCTTCACCTGTTCTTAGAACGTTTAGCTCTAACCATTCAATCTCTCGCCCTTTTTTAAATTCTAAATACTTACTCATATTAGGATAAGTTGGATTTTAAAGCTGATAACAATTCTTCCAATTCTTGAACTTGTTTTAGAAGGTCTTCGTCATTCTTGTACTTATATGCAAATTGAAGAGAGGTTTGAATAGCTCTTGCGGCCTTCATTAAGTTTTTACTTAAAAATTCTTTTTCACCATTTGTATGCTCAAATGCACCGTCCAAATCTTTATATTTAACCAAGTAATTTCTGGCAGATTCATTATTAACAACATAGCTTAGCTTATTGGTGATATTTCTGGAATCTGTTAATACTGCTTGTTCTCCTGTTTTGGAATTGCCAAAAATCCAAGTCAATACATTTTCAAAATTTTTCAAATTTTCTGTTGGAACAATCCGCTCCTTAAGATTAACCTTAGAATAAGAATTTACATTCATATACTCTCTTATTCCAGGCGAATTATAAAGAACTGTTACAAGCGAAAAGTTATTTATTAACGGTTTTACATCGAAGGCAAGATCATCTCTTGCCTCTAAGAATAGCTTGTAAGCTACATATTGCTTTCTTATTGTATCGGAGCGATCTCCCACGATATCTTGTACCCTTTTTACAGCTTCGCTGTCTTCCGTTCCTTTTTTGATTTCATTCTCAATTGTTTCGTTGATATAAGCAGCTTTTGCGAATGCCTCCCATTTCAATAATCCTGCTATGTGCCTTACCCCTAAGTATGTAGAAACATCATTTCTGTTTTTATATATAATACAAGGAATTTTCTTAACATCTTCAAGTATATTAGGATTTTCAATGGAAGGATACGATTTTTCAACTCCTATTTTCTCTCGCAACCCTTGATCCAATAATAACTTAATAGTGCTAACTCTTCTGTTCCCTTCGACAACTGTAAAATGTATCAGCCCTTCCTTCACTAATTTTTTTATTCCTGCGGCAAGTGTATCAGGGTCAGAATATGCTTCAAAAAAAAATTCTTCGGGCAACGAATTTGGTACTACAATAATTGGCTCTTCATCGAAATATCCGTTTGCAGCTAAAGACATCGCAACAGTTTGTGTGTCGAAGTATTCATATAATATTGAGGTCAAATCAATTTGCGATAGCTCTTTGTTCCCGTTTGTGTAAGATACAATTCTGGGATTTAAAGGGTCTAAATCAATTAGCTCAACCGGGATATCAAGTTGAGGTTTTCTACGTCCTTTGCCTGCAAATTCTTTGTTCATATTACCGTATTTAATTAGGTTATTTTGATAAATTGGTAATCAGTTCGTTGAAATTTTGACGAACTTCACCTTGATTTTTATAGCTGTCTTTTGCAATTATTTCTGAAAGCCCAAATGCAGCAGCAATACGAAGTATCGGCTCAATTTTATTAGTGTCTACTCCTACAAACTCCACCATAAAAGGATGAGTAAGAGAAAGCCTTATCCCAATTTGACGAGCTGATGTATTGCTAATTTTTTCTTTTATAAAGCTGTCGCTAACTTCAATCAACTCTGTTAGTGACGGATCATAAGACAATTCAATAGATATTTTCCAGTCGATTTTATTAAACCGTATGTCAAACTCACGATGTAAAGTTTGCTCGGTTTGAGTTAAAGCTTCTTTTTCTGGCGCTTCAGCAGCAGAAACATTATTGACAATATCTGCAACGGCCTGAGGAGCTTTCTTTTCAAAATCATCAACTGTTTCATTAAGAGCTTTAACGGCTGCTTTGTATTCTTTTTCGGTTGCTCTAACTCTATATTGCTCTGCTTGCTGTAAAAGAGGAAAATCTTTTGAGCTAATATCATCTTTTAAAAGCCTTAGGAATATATCAAGGTTTTCGTCCCATTGAATTCCTTTTTTTGTAAAATTTACATTAAAGCCTTCCAAATGTAACTCTCCAAAAACTCTTTGATAACGATAGCTGTTCGGTGCCCCAAAAATAAAGACAGGTCTGAAGCCATTATCAAAGCTTCCTTCAATAACACGTCCTCTCCGAAACAGGGCAAAGCCTGCTTCTGACGTAGATGCTTTTTCACGAATAGCAACAAAACCGTGAACGCATAATCCTTTTTCTATATCAAAATTGATTTGCTTTCTCCAAAGAGTTGGCTTTCCGTTCTGCTCATCATATTTCGGAACATCTAAAATTTTCGGATCGTCAAACTTTAGCTCTTCATTGTTTAAAGTTAATTTTAGAATACCTTTCCGGATAAATTCTCTGTAAATGCTTCGTAAATGGTCTTTTACTTTTGCAACACCTTTACGCCTTGGCATTCTGTTTACATTATACAGCTCTACAATTGTGTAATGATAGTTTTTGTTGCAAGGCTTTGTGTTAACATCCAACTCTTCCAACTTATCTTCAAAAATTCTCTTCATATCAAAAAATACTTTTTTGATATACTCTTCTCCTAATGCTGTGGTTGTAACACACCAATTGTCAGCAAACCAACAAGCCGCAGATTTCATGCCCATTCCAAACTCTGACAATCCTGAATTGTCAGGTGGTACTTCCGCTGCTCTAAATGCTCTAGGATAATCAATTTTACTTATGCCTGCTGCATTATCACGAATAGTAATTTTATTCTCTGGCTCGTTTATTTCAACTTTAACTTCGAGCTTAAAATCATTTCCTTCTATTTGTTTTATTGCATTTTCATTTTTCAAATAGCTATCAATCGCATTATCAATAAACTCAGCCAAAGCATACCACATTTCATATTCTATGTGTTTTAGAACTGAGAGCATTGTTACTTGTGGTCTTATATTTACTTTATCCTGCTGGCTCATATTCTTTAGAAATTAAGTCAAGCTGCTTGTGCTGCTGTTCAGCACCATTTAACTTTTTTGTTTTGGAATTTTCAACTATTAGCTTCTCCGCAATCAATCTTACAATTTTTGCATTAACGGCATTTCCCAAGGCTTCAAAAGCCGCATTATCGTTCGTAGGCAATCTTATGCCCTCAAGCGATTGAAGCTTTAACCCTTCTTCTTTTGTAATATACCTATTCTGCCAACCAATAATTGGAATTTGAGTATTGGTGCAAACAAGAGAAGGAAAAAAATCTACTTTTTTTACTCTAATTCCCGATGCTCTGAACTGTAAAATGTAATCTGTTATTTGTCTGTTACCTTCTCCAACATTCCATTCCAATTTCTGCCAACTTTGAGACGGATATTTTGCTATTTCTTTTACCACGTCTGATACATGCTTTTTATTATCTCGGTAAAACTCTCTGCTTTGTCTTATATAGCTTCGTTTCCAACTTGGGAATGCCTTTTCAACTCTTGCATAGCTTGGTAAATTTGCTCGTTGCTCACTTTTTGTTAAGCCTTTCAAGCTACAACCAAAATTTCCCTTGTATTCACTTAAATCTGTTGCGGAAAGCTTTAGCGGATAAGAGGTTTCAAACGGGTAAGTTGCTCCAAATTCCATTCCCCAGATAGGGAAGCCAGGCAATTTTGTTTCTTTTGGAATTTGATCAATAAACATTTGCCATAGCCTTAAGCATTCCTGATTTGCTTTCGGAAGCTCTTTGAATTGTTTTGGATTTTCTTCAATAAACTGATGAATATTTATCAGCGATGTTTTTTGCTTGTCAATGTCGGCAAAAGAAAAATGGTCAAGCCCTTTCAGAGAACCAACAATAAAAATTCTTTTTCGGTGTTGTGGGATGCCAAACTCTTGTGGTGAGTAAACTTTATGGTCAACTGTATATCCCAAGCCGGTAAGCTTTTTGTGCATATATTTCCATGTTTCCTCATTATCGTGCTGTTTGATAAATGGAACATTTTCAAGAATAAAATACTTAGGTGTTCTATATTCAAGAATTGTTACAATCTCATCAAAGAGTGTCCCTCTATCATCTTCTCGTCCTAATTGCTTACCAGCTTTAGAAAATGGCTGACAAGGGAATCCTGCGCATAGAATATTGTGCTCGGGTATGCTGTCAATTTCATTAGCGACTATTTTTTTTATGTCACCCTTGGGTTCAATCCCCCAATTTGTGTTATACACATCCCGTAAGATTGGGTTAAGCTCGCTGGCAAAAACACATTCGTGTCCAAGATTATGTAATGCCTTGTGAAAGCCTCCAAGTCCTGCAAATAGATCAATGAATTTCATCTAATCTCTAATTCTGTTATTTTTTTATATAGGCTTATTAATGTCTTTTCTCTCTTCTGGCTGCTAAGCTCACATTCCCAAATTGTAAGAACATGCCAGCCAAGCTTTTTTAGCTCCTTTTTATTTCTTTTATCTCTTTCAACGTTTTTCAAAATTTTGGGTATCCAATATCCTGTATTGCTTTTGGGCAATCTGTTCAACTTGCAGTTTTTATGGGCGTGCCAGAAACAACCATTCACAAACACTATCATTTTGTATTTTGGAAGAACAATATCAGGATTCCCGATTAGATTCTTGTTGTAAATGCGAAAACGTAGCCCTTGACCAGAAAGATATTTGCGAACAAGTAATTCAGGCTTTGTATTTGTCTTCCTGATTTTGCTCATTATTTCGCTACGTTTCTCTTTTGAGAACTTATCTTTCATGTTTCTTGTTTAGGAAAGAGAGATAAATGCTTTGCATAGCACACTTTAGCCGATCAATTTCTCCAACCTTACCATCGTTTCTTCCTTGTCCTTCAGCATTCACTATACAACTTAATTTTTTCTTCATGAAGTTGTGTTAACTTATTAATAGGATTGAAAGGAATGGTGTCGTAATTAAAAGCATTGTCAAAGACGCTTCCATTGAAAAGGATAGCAATAATCACAGCCTCTTCCTCATCAGAATTCTTAAAAGCTTCTGTTGGTATTTTTGGAGCGATGGAGATATGCCGTAGCAGGGAAGGCCCAATGGTTTCATTCTGCTTCTCTTCCTCTAAGAATATTTTTTTCTGATTCCAGTTGTTGCTCATCTCCGGGGCAAGGCTTTTCTCCTTGATGACCGACATTTCGTGGAAACGCTTTACATTATGGCTTTTGTGTATTTTTTGTTGCATATGAGTCAGTACGCTATGGAGTAAAGATACGCTTTTAAGGGCTAATGGGTTATGTTTTCAAGATAAGTAATTACCAGTAAATAATCTCGTGTGACAGATAAAATATCTCTTTGCCGACTAGGATAGCTCCTACTGTTGGTCGCATTCTGTACCCATAAAAAGCGACGACCATTACTATTATCTTTCCAGCAGCCCAAGGATACCGAACCTAGAAAAATGTATATCAACAATCGCTATTTTACCTGTACATTGAGCCACTACGACTTTTTTCAGAGATTCGGCTAAGCACCGCCAACTGATAGAAAGTAGCTTTGCTTCCGGACTATATGTTCTTATTTTTATCAGTGTCAGAAGATTGAGATTATAGGTCGCTTCTAGTAAAAGAAAGCAGGATGGATTTGGAAATATAGGCTGCGCTTTTAAAAATGCCACTTTTATGTGACGAATATCTAGCAGCAGATTCGACCTAGAAGTTGAGAGTGGGTTGAAGATATGATTGATATCTTAATTCAAATGATTGCTCAAAAGGAAATTTTTTTTTGAAGTAAAGTAATATCAATATCTTTTTCTATTAGTTTATAGTTATCGACTTTTACTTTTGTTCTTGAATGGTAAATAATCCTATAGTTAGCTGTATAACTATACAGCACATTCTTTCCATTTACTATTAAAATTTTTTTAAAAATCAAAAAGCCTTCTCCTTTTTCATAATTTCCCTTTTTATAATTCAGAATGTCAATATCAAAAACCTTTAGCTTATCCGTAATTTCCTTAAGCTTCGTTTTCAGCACCTTTAAAAAATATTCATCGGCACTTATTTTATTGTAAAAGTCAATAATAAAATAAATGATATTTTTTAAGCAGGATAGAAAAATCATTAAACAATTGACTACCTCCGTATATTCGAATCCATATTACTATATAACGAAACCTTCCAGTTTTCGTTATATTTAATTGGCTTTTGTGAGAGTGAGTTGAAGCATTTAGGAGATTATAAAATTTACCTACTTCAGTTATTTTTAATTTTTGGTCTGAGGGAACTTCGCGCTTTAAGATTTTTATTGTGTCATAAATATTTTCAATTCCTCTTTTTCTAGTTAGCCATTTACTTTTTTCTTGCTCATTTCTCTTTATTAAGATATTATTTAGCAAAAGCTGCAATAAAAGCTCTTGAGTATTCCTTAACACTTGTCTAGAATTTTTAAAATATCCTAGCTTGAGCAAATCAAAAGAACACTGTAAGTCTTCAAAGATTTCTGAAAAAACTAAAGTAGAATTGAAACCAATACTTTCATCTAACTTAATTGCTCCGCTTTCATCTTTACTCCCATTTTTAATATCTATTTCGGTCCCAACCATCCCGATAAAAAAATCCAATGAAAAGAGTTCCCTCAAACATTCGTTAATTATGGATAGCTGATCTTTATAAAAATATTCTATTTTTTCCGCAATCTCATTTCGCATAGAATAGATAGTAAAAAGGAATAAGCTTTAACCCACGTAAAGCCTTTATTGTTCATTTAAGTAGATGTTTTATCAATCTCCGCCGTGGTTCGTGTCTTACGAACCCCTTCTTCTTAAATAAATGTACTGTCTTTTCAAGGCTTGGGCGATTGAGAAACTGTAAAAGCTCTTTCTTGTAACACTCTTTTGCATTTGCTCAAAAACGAATATACAAAGAGACACCACTACTCCAGTTTACATTTAGAGCACAGTTACAAAGCCACTAATATTTTTTGAATTTGAGTTAGGGTATCGGCAGGCAGTCAAAAGATTGAAGGATTAAAAACGCATTTCAAGGTAAGATGTTTTTTGATAATGTTAAATATTTTATAGGCGAGTGTTAGCGCTAATATAATAGGAGGTTACTATTATATAGCAATTGCTATTTGCTACCTACAACTGCGATTTGCATAGGCAAAATAAAAAGATCATATATTCACCAATACAATCCAAACTAAATAATCTTATAGTGAGAAATCCTAAATGGCATAGAGACGAAATCATTCTTGCCCTTGATCTTTATTTCGATGTCAATAGGGGCAGTATAGATGCCCGTAACCCTAAAGTGATAGCATTATCTGAAACATTAAATAAACTACCGTTGTTTTCTATACGGCCAGATGAAAAACGATTTCGTAATCCCAATGGAGTGTGCCTTAAGCTGTCTAACTTCTCGGCTATAGACCCCGATTATATAGGTAAGGGTATGAAAGCATATAGCAAATTAGATAAGAAATTGTTTGACGAATTTTATAATGATCGCCAACGGCTCAAGCAAATTGCTCACCAAATAAGGCAAGGAATTTCCAGTGAATCGTTATGATGGTCGATGTATCAAATTGAAAAAATAGTAGCTGTAAAAAAGGAGTGTTGAAGTTCACGGACAGACTACTTTGCTCCGTATACGTTTGTGGGTTTCCATAAAGAGTTAGCATACTTTTTAAATTTATCTATTTGTAAAAAAGACTTTTTGCTTTATACTTCGTTCATGCTTCATATTGAACTGAACTACTGCCAATATTCATCAGGCTGCTTCATGAGCAGTTGAATAGTATTGTTGCAGTACAAGAGTGCGACGCCCGTCCGACTGGTGTCATCCGGGCGGACAACAAAAGCTCAATAGAAATCCAACTGCTGGCTACCCAAATAATAATACACTACTCATTCAGTCCCGTAATTGTGTTTGGCAGCAGCTATAACAATTCCCTTTACTACCAGGGCAGATAAAATACCTGTCAGGGGCTGCATAATATATCGCCATGCTGTTGCATACCGTTGTATACCGCCGGGTATTTACCGCTCTGTTTTTTTTCTGTTACTTTTTTGCGGAAAAAAGTAACGCCCGCCTGAATGATTCAGTCGGGCAGGCAAAATGCCCCGCCCGAATGGCTTCGTCGGGCTGGCGTGCCGGTACGGACGGGGGCAGGGATTACGGCCCGATTTCGGGAAGGAGCCTTGATTGAGCTTTGGTACTACTGTGACTTCGGCTGTGGGAATGCTACTGCGGGCATGGGTGCAAAATGCTGATTAATTTATCGACAGTTCCTCCGTGTTCGCTGCTTCTTTGCGTGAAAATCTATGTTTCCGGCAAGGCGCTTCGATTGAGCTTTGGTACTACTATGAATTCAGCAACAGCACCCTGATGCGTTTGCTGATAACTTAGATTCCCCGGAATACTTACAACCGCTTGCAGTCTTTGCGATCCCGCCCGCAAAGCCCGGCGGAGGGAATGAAATCCCTACTTACTTTTTGGTTTGTGGTGCTGGTATTAAAAGGGAAATAAGGATAACAGTTGTAATATTCATTAAATGGTAAGTAAATTTATGAGCAGGAAGCAGTAAGTGGGAAAAATTTCTATACACAGCTTTATGACCGGTGCAGCAGGAGGGTTTTGAATTTTAATAAAAAAGGAGGATGTAATGGGATCAGGTATAAAAAATAATATGCAAGCTTCCGGGTTCAGAGACCGGAAATCATATTCCCCGGAAGAAATATGGGCTGCCGGCGGCACTACCGCTTTCGGCAAAAAGAAAGGGCAAAACAACGAAAAATTGATTGAAGCCCTGGAGGCAAGCCCGGAGATAGAACCTTTTAATGAAGAAGAGCGGAAAGAAGCATTGAAGCAATTGGAGCAAAATAAATGACGGGTATGCATTTGCTTTTTGACACAAAGGCGTAACCCGTTATTCGGAGAATATAATTTTCTTACACCCAGAAATATGGGTAAAAACGACCTTTGGATAGCATCACTTGCCGGGTTACTTGATCTGCAACTTGTAACAACCGATAGTGATTTTGATCATTTGAATGGCGTATTTTTTGAAGTTAGAAAAATAGAACTCAATCAATTATCTGATTTCTTTTAAGAGGTATAAGCAAAAGCTCCGTTATACTGCTCTATAAGGCTGCCTTCAAAAGTTTTGTCGTCCAGGCAAACAGTATTAGTTTATTTAAGCTTAGCCCGATTTTCCTAATTAAAGCTGACAGCAGCGAACGGGGGATAATGGAATTATTTTGTAAAAAAGCATTTTATGAGAAGCAAAGTTGCAAAGAAAATACAAAGCGAAACACCGGAAGAGTTGCGCATTTTTGTGCGTCAGTATACCGATATTGTTATAAGGATCAACGAGCTTATTAAGGCTAAAGGCTACACCCAAAAAGACCTGGCCGAAAAGCTGAATAAGAGACCATCAGAAATCAATAAATGGCTTAAAGGCAATCATAATCTTACACTTAAAACGATTGCTAAACTGGAGGCTCAGTTAGGGGAGCCGATCATTTATGTTAAGAAGGCTTCTTAATGTATTCGATATGTTTTTCTGTACCGCCAGCCTTTTGCTTTTTTCCGTTACTTTTTTGCGGAAAAAAGTAACGCAAAAAGCGGGATTGATTGAGCTTTGGTATTACCGTGAATTCGGCTGTGGGAATGCTGCTGCGGGCGCAGGTGTAAAATGCTGATTACATTCAATTATAGCTCCCTGCGTCGTTGCTCCTCTGCGCGCTTTGCCCGCCGGGATGAAACGGTCGGACGGACGTGAAACATAGCTGGTTGAATCCTTACTCCCCCGCTTTACCTTATCAATAGCATCCAATAACCCGTCTCTCAGCTTATCTTCCGCCAGTTGCCAGAACATAATGTATTCCGTTTTTAGCCGAACAGAGCGGGCATCATCGTAAGAAGCCAGTAATTTTCTTTGCGGGTTAAAGGAATAGGGCGCCCGGGCAGTGCTGATGAAGATACCACGCCAATAAAAATCGGTAATGATTTAGTTTAGTCGCCGCAAAATATACGGCAAATATCAAATTATGCGGTAAATAAAGGCTATATTTACCGCAAATGCAGAGGTCGGCAACCTATATTTACCAGTTAAAAGAATGGCCGCATTTCAGGTGGGATGCTGCTGTTACGGCTTCTTTGCTGGCTGAGCTGAGGGTTAAGCAGGCATGGCTGCTCGGTCGCATGTCGGCATTGGGGTTTGCTTTGCAGGCAGAAGCCAACCTGCAAACGGTAACGCTTGATATTATAAAGTCGAGCGAAATTGAAGGCGAAATACTCGATGTGGCACAGGTGCGCTCGTCTGTGGCGAGAAGACTTGGGTTGGAAGCCGGCGGTGTTGCTCCTGCAGACCGGCATGTGGAGGGCATCGTGGATATGATGCTGGATGCTACCACTCACTACGCACAGCAGCTCACAGCAGAGTGATTGTTCTACTGGCATGCGGCGCTTTTTCCTACAGG
>ENA-UOUJ01001145-UOUJ01001145.1-activated-sludge-metagenome-genome-assembly--contig:-NODE-1145-length-14754-cov-14.870535_pt1 | contig 14754 bp, 10 predicted proteins | sample MGYA00249839_ERZ747224 | MGnify/ENA primary metagenome ERZ747224 (study PRJEB28782, sample SAMN03220277) | activated sludge metagenome | biome: wastewater; feature: sewage sludge; material...
ACCGAAAAACCCATCTTGGGCCGGTACAGCAGGTCGTGCGGCAGCAGCGGTTCATAGGCCTGCTTGAAGATGGCCTTGCCCTGGCCGCCACGGATCTTGAAGTCGCTGGGCAGCGTGGCCAGCCATTCGACCAGCAGGTGATCCATGAGCGGCTCGCGTACCTCCAGCGAGTGGGCCATGCTGGCGCGATCGACCTTGGTGTTGATGTCGCCAATCAGCCAGGTCTTGTAGTCCAGGTACTGGATGAGCGCCAGCGGGTCGTCGGTCTGCGCCCGTGCCGCGTGCTGGCGGAATACCTCCAGCGCGTGATAGCCCCCCAGGCTGCGCTGCAAGCCAGGCGAAAACAGGGCCTGGCGCTGGTCACCGCGCAGCATGGACATGCTGTGGCAGTAGGCCTGCACGCTGTCCATGGCCAGCGCCTGGAAGGTGGTCTTGGCGCGCAGCGAGCGCGGCGCCCAGTCGGCCTTGGGGTACCAGCGCCCCAGCGGGCCGAACATGCCGCGGCGCAGCGCCAGAGGCAGGCGGCCGCGCACGGCCTCTTCGCCCAGGTGCATGCGGTAGCGCCGGTAGCCGCCCAGGCTTTCATCGCCACCGTCGCCCGACAGGGCCACGGTGACATGCTTGCGCGCCATCTGGCAGACGCGGTAGGTGGGGATGGCGGAGCTGTCGGCGTACGGTTCGTCGTAGAGCCAGGCCAGGGTGTCGATCAGGTCGAAATCATCGCTGCTGACGATCTCCATCCGGTGGTTGGTGCGATAGCGCTCGGCCACCTGTTTGGCGTAGCTCGATTCATCAAAGCGCGGGTCGTCAAAACCGATGGAGCAGGTTTGCACCGGCGCGCTGGACAGGCCGGCCATGGTGGCCACGACAGCGCTGGAATCCACCCCGCCAGACAGAAAGGCGCCCAGCGGCACATCGGCAATCATGCGCAGGCGCACGGATTCGGTGATGCGCTCGCGCAGCTCGGCCTGGGCATCCTGCAGCGTCATGATGCTATTATTAGTGAAGCTAACATCCCAATATGGACATGCGCTAGCCCTGTTTTTTTCACCACGTTTCAGCGTCAGCGTATGGGCCGCTGGAAGCTTGTGCGCATGGCGGTAGATGCAGCGCGGGTCTTGCACATAGCCGAAGGTGAAGTACTCCTCCACCGCCAGCGGGTCGATGTCGCGCGCAAAACCGGGGTGTGCCGTGAGTACCTTGAGCTCTGAGCCAAAGACAAAACTGCCATCAGGCAACCAGGCGTAATGCATGGGCTTGACGCCCATGCGGTCGCGGGCAAGAAACAGGGTCTGACGGTCGCGATCCCACAGCGCGAAGGCAAACATGCCGCGCAGCCGGTGCACGCAGGCCTCGCCCCAGGCCGACCAGGCATGGACGATGACCTCGGTGTCGCTGCGCGTCCTGAAGTGGTAGCCCAGCGCCTTGAGCTCGTCCGTCAGGTCGCGGTAGTTGTAGATCTCGCCGTTGAAGACGATGCCCACCGTGCCGGCTTGATTGAACAAGGGCTGCTGGCCGGCGGCCAGATCGATGACGGACAGCCGCCTGTGGCCCAGTGCCAGGCCAGGTTCGAGGTGCACGTCGTGCTCGTCTGGGCCGCGGTGGGCCTGTGCGTCGTTGATGCGCACGATGAGTTCGCGCGAGTAGGCGCGCGTGCCCTGCGTGTCAAAGATCCCGGATATGCCGCACATGCTCAGTCGCGCCCTCTTGTTTGCTTCAGGGCTGCCGCCAGGGCATCACCCTGGCTATCCAGGTAGGCCTGCAGGCGCGCCGCCGCGTCGGCCTCGGCCTGTTTGACGTCCATCTCTGCTGACAGCGGGGCATAGATCACGATGTTGGCGCCATCGTCACCCCAGCCGCTGATGCGCCCCAGGGCACCCTGGAGCTTGCCCACGTAGTCACTGGCGGTAAACACACCATGCACCCAGTAGAAGCGCCAGGCCAGAAAACGCTCGCCACCGGCGGCCATGCCACGCGTGTTGTTGCGGATCACCGCGCTTTCGACCTGCAATGGCTTGCCTTGCAGTTGCACCACCGTTGACCCGCCGGTCACGCGCGACCAAGTCGGGTCATTGCTGAAGACCAATACGTTTTCGGAGCTGATGAGCTTGCGCTCATAGTCCTGCTGGCGGTAGTAGCTGATATGCAGGCCTGCTGGCCTGCCCTGCGCGTCCAGCAGCCCCATGTTCAGATCAGCGGATGCATGGCGAAACATGGGTACCCAGGTGTTGGGGGGCTGCGCTGCGGCAGTCCAGGGCGCGGCAACCTGGGGTTGCACCAGGTGGACAGGTGCTGTCTGGGCCGTCAACCCGATCATGGCGTGTACGCCGTAGGGCGCCAGCACCACCACAAGGGCCAGCGCCAGGCCAAGCCATGTCGCTTGCCTGGGCACATCTGCTTGTGCCAGCGCCATGGCCTTTGGCGCCGGCGCCGGCGGATCCACCCAGCGCGCACCAATGAGAAACATCACGCCAATGACCAGGCCAAAGAACAACCAGCCATAGATGAGGTGATCCACGCCGGTGGCAATGGTGTTGCCCGAGAGGTGCCCCAGCATGACGATGAGGTAGGCGCGCACCCAGTTGGCCACCAGCGGAACGACAATGGCGACACCGATGAACACCGCGCGCTTGAGCATGCTCTGGTAGCTGAGATAGGCGAACAGGCAGCCGGCCGTGACCGACGCGATCAGGTAGCGAATGCCGCTGCAGGCCTCGACCACCGACCACGCCCCCGACGGGATGATGAACTGCAGGCCTTCGCGATAAACCGGAATGCCACTGGCACGCAGGGCGAGCACCGTGAAATCGGCAGTCCACTCCATCATGCGTGGCAGCAAAAAGTCGCCAATGGGTACGGCAAAGAACAGAAAAGCCAACGGAAAGGCCAGCGCCCGGGTGACCTGCCAGCCCAGTACCGCGGGCACCGCCAGTACGATCAAGGACACCAGCGCGAGCTGGGTGGCTGCATTCACGGCCACCAGGTCACCTGCCAGCCAGAGCGCCGCGGCCCCTGCCATGAGCAGCCACGCCAGACTGCCCGGGCGCGGCACCATGCCAGCCAGCACGGCACGTTGGCGCCACACCAGCCATAAGGTGATGAGGGGTACGACAAACCCATGGGCATAGGTCTCGGAGCGCGTCCAGGTCATGGCCATGGCCCAGGCCGAATGCCAATAGGCGGCCAGAATCACCACCAGCAGCAGCACGAATGCGGCCAGGGGGCGGTGCCAGTAGGCGGGTATCAATGGCTTGCTGGCCGTCATATCGAGCCTGTCATGCGGTGGCAGTTGCAGTGGAGCTTGCGCTGGCGACCGAAGGCGCAAGCGTGCTGGCCAGGTCGTGATCGATTTTCTTCAGGTGGGCTTGCCAGCTGCATTCTTGCTCGACGTAATGCCGGGCACACTCGCCCAGCGCAACCCTGTCGGTGGGCGACTGCAACAGTTCCAGCAGCGCAGCCACGAATTCTTCGGCTGTGTCGGCACGCAACAAACCCTGGGCGGCAGTTGCGCCAATGGCGTCCGCGCAACTGCTGACGGTGACCACCGGCTGCTGCATGGCCATGGCCTCCAGGATCTTGTTCTGGATGCCGCGCGCCACGCGCAGCGGAGCCACCACGGCGCTGGCGTGCTGCAGGTAGGGTCGCACATCGGGCACGGTGCCCGTGACCACCACATTGGCTCCGGCCAGGGCCTTCACCTGCGGTGAAGGGCTGCGGCCCACGATATAAAAGCGCAGGCCGGGGTGCCGGGCAAGCAGGCGCGGCAGCATGTCGGCCACGAACCAACTCACGCCGTCGATATTCGGCCAATAGTCCATGGCGCCGGTGAAAACCAGGGCCTGCTCGCCCTGGTCAAAAGGGTTGGCTAGTTGTGCGTCGGGTTTGAAGAAATCGCAATCCACCCCATTGCCCATGGATTGGACGCGGCCCTTGGCTTCGGGTGCTTGCGAGACAAACAGGGCTGTCTCATTCGGCGTCACAAAATACGAGCAATGCGCCTGCGTGGCAACCGCACGCTCATAGGCCAGGAGCCGACGCCCTTCGCGCCGGTACACCATAGACAACGGCCAGCGATGCGCGGGCGCGTACTGGGTCCACTTGGCGGAGTCCACATCAACAAAATCGACCAGCATCGGCAGGTCCGGCAGCAGCGGCTGGGCGTACTGCGCCATGGCGGATGAAAACACGACACAAGCCTGCAATTTGTGCTCGGCCACGGTCTGCTGCACCCACCGTTGCATGCCGGCATTTCTGTAGTAGGTCAGGGTCAGCGGCTCACCGGTCAGCAGGCCGCTCAGGCTTTTGATCTTGGCGCTGCGCGGCTCAATGTGCTCCACGTGCAAGTCCTTGCACATGGCTTGCAATACAGGCAGGTGCTGCACATCGTCCGGGTCGTCGATAAACGTGCCCAGAAATACCCTGTGGTTCTTCTGCAAATGACGCAGCAGGTGGTAAGAGCGCACCTTGTCCCCCTTGTTGGGCGGATAAGGCAGTCTATGCACCAGAAAAAGAATGTTGCTCACGGCGGCCATGCCTTCCAATGCCTATCCAAGATTGCGCACGATCTTGGGCCCGAGCCAATTGGCCAGCTGAATCGGCATGCGGCGCCAGGTGGCGATCAGCAACCGATACTTGGCATTCGCGGGGTTGTTTTGCGGCACGCTGTCTGTTTTGTATAGCTGATATTCGTAGTGCAATGGCGTGGGCTCGAAACCCCAATTCTTCTTGAACGCATACGAACCCGTATTCAGTTTGCTGCGCCCATAGTCAAACACCTTCAGGCCACGCGCGCAGGCAAGCCGCATGAGCTCCCAATACTTGAAGTCATTGGCAGCCAGATCACGCGCAGCCTCGGCATCGCCAGCGTAATAAGGCAGCACCTCATCGCGAAAATAAAAACTCAGCACGCTACTCACGGGCTTGCCATCGGTATCGCACACCGTCAGCACCTCGCAATCAGGCCCAAATACGCGCAACAGCTGGTTGAAGTACGCCCTGGACAACGCAGGCGTGCCGTGGCGATGCACGTTGTCGGCATACAGCGCAAAGAATCGATCGGCCGTGGGATCGATCTGCGACGTCAAGCCGTTCTTGATGCCCTTGCGCACCATCGCGCGTTGTTTGCGCGGAATGGCCAGCAGATTTTCCTCTTCGGTTGCCTCGATGGGCTTGCGAAAGGTGACGTAGAGATCCTGCAGGGGCCAGTCCGCGTGCCGGCGCTGCACATTGCGCAACTCCAGGTGATCCACGCCCAGCTCTCGTGCCAGCTGTTGCGCCCTCAGTTCGAGCGCTGTAGCCGTCTCTTCATCGACCGCAGCCACACCGCCGTAAACCGAGAATGGCAAGCTGGTCAGTGCCTTGCCAAACAAACGGCTTTTGACATGCCCCAGGGGCAATACCCCACGGATAACTCCGCCGCTTTCCGCATACAAAAAATAGCTGTCGTGACCAAAAATATCCTCGATCAGTACCTGCCAGCCCGAGCGATGAAAGAACGTAGCCTGGGGGCAGGCCATGACAAATGCATCCCACCGGGCGACATCGATGCTATTGCGCCGATCAAGCCTTTGAATGGATAGCGAGGTAACGACATCAGACAAGGGAAGCTTTCTGCACAGATTGGGGTAGAAATATATGATCCATCCGCCCCCATCTGAAATCTCGTAACAAACACCCCAGACGTTGCTCCATGCGACCAATGTTCACATAGTGCCTGAACCGTGTCTTGAGGCCCACTCCCTCCACACGTGGCTGATTTTTGTCAATTTCCCAAGGGTGAAAATAAAACACTGCCGGCGATGCATCCTTGCTATTGACCTGGCGCAGCATCCAGCGCGACAAGGCATAGGGTAGCAAACGGAAATACCCACCACCACTCGACGGAAGATTGCGATTGAACATGCGCATGGTGGTTGGTGGCACCTCCATCAACCCATCACGCGCCTCGTAGGCGAACCGCGGCGCATCCGGCATACCATAATGATCATGCTGAATGGGGTAGATGCTGGAACTATAGCGATAGCCTGCACGCTGCAAGGTATCAAGCGCCCACAAATTTTGGGAGCCTATGGAAAAACTGGGGGCGCGGTAACCTTGAACCTCCACCCCGCCAATATCTTCAAGCAAGCTCTTGGCGCTGTGAATATCGTCAAAAAACTGCCGCTCGGACAGATCACTCACCCGCTCGTGCCCATAGCCATGACTGGCAAGCTCATGCCCGCCATCAACAATGGCGCGCACCAGCTTCGGGTATCTTTGCGCAATCCATCCAAGAGTGAAGAAAGTGGCTTGCACATTGTGCTCGGCCAACAGTTTCAATATTTGATCGACATTGCGCTCAACCCTGCACTCTCGAGAATCCCAGTTGCTGCGTTGAATATACGGAGCAAATGCCGACACCTGAAAATAGTCTTCGACATCAATAGTCAACGCATTGGTGATAGGTGGTGTAATACTCATGGCACCATCTAACCATTGCTGGACACGTTGCTATCAGGTCGTGGCCGCCGGCTTGCCGCCACCAGTTTTTGCAGTGTCATCAATATTTCCAGGCTGGCACGCTCTTGTCGCAGCACGCTGCGTTCTATGCGCAACAAATGCGCGCGCAGTTGCTCAATTGTCATTTGCATGAGCTGATCTGAAATTCCATCAGCCACATCTGCATCCAACTCAATAGAGTCCAAGCCGTATTCGGCATCAACGGATGTATCGTAGGCAGAAGATCCCCCCGTGGCTCTCAGTGGTGTATTCCACGGTGGCAACGTCTTTGGCGGAACCTGCATCTCAGATTGAACTTCGTGAATTATTCCAATCACCAGTTCAACGTCAATATGCGATTTGTCAGCGAGGAAGCCCTGAAGCAGCACTCTATCCATCAAGGTATTGATGCGACGCGGCACCCCGCCAGCAAACCGATAGATTTCATCGAACACTTCGTCATCAAACGTTGGCTTTTCTGCAGCACCCGCACATTTGAGCCGGTGCAAAATGTATTCTCGCGTTTCCTCCGCATCCAGGGGGCCGAGATGACAGGTCGCAATGACACGCTGGCGCAATTGCAGCATTCCAGGACTTTGCAGGATTTCTCGAAACTCTGGCTGCCCAACCAGAAAGGTTTGCAGCAATGCATCCTGCCCGTTCTGGAAGTTCGAAAGCATGCGCAGCTCCTCAACCGCCTGAGGTTGCAGGTTTTGCGCTTCATCAACCACCAGCAGGCAGCGCTTGCCCTGGAGTGTCTGGGCCACGAAGAACGCCTCCAGCGACATCAGTAAGTCGCCTTTGGACATCCCATTCACTGGGACACCAAACGCTGCCCCCACCAGCCGTAGCGTGTCATCAGCCCCCAACTGGGTACTGACCAAATTAGCGGCCACGACCGAATCGGAATCAAGGCTATCGAGCAAACCACGCACGATGGTGGTTTTGCCTGCACCCACCTCACCGGTGATGACGATGAACCCCTCGCAGCACATGACACCGTACTCGAGATATGCTCGAGCACGCTGGTGTTGCTTGCTACTGAAATAGAAACCCGGATCAGGATTGAGCTGAAACGGTTTGCTGGTCAGCCCGTAGAACGCTTCATACATGAATCAAAATCGGTGCGTAATAAAACCCATAATCGCCGACTCGCCATACTGACTGACGTTTCCATCAGAAAGCACGCGGCGCAACTGAAGCCCAACGCTGGTGCGTCGTGCGACCAGACTTGTCCAGGAAAATATAAACGGCCTGGTCCGCGTCTCCAATCCCGTATCAACACCCAAGTTGCGCATTTCGCCAAAACTGAGAGTGACACCTGAGCTTGGTGTAAGACGGTGACTCGCCGATATATTCCAACCCCGTTGCCTGATCTTGCTGTCATTACTGAAATCATCGCCAAGCGAGAAAGCACCTTGTAGCAGCCTGCTATCAGATCGCATCACAGCCACTGTCAATGTACTGCGTTGACCCAATATTGCGAATGATAAATTTTGTAATCGTTGCAGTTTACTGGACGATGTCAAAAAATCCTGGAAGACCTGCATATCCGCAGGCAATCCCATCCGCTCTATCTCCGCCTGCACCAACTGCATACGCCGAATGGCATTGGGCTCGGTTCGCATATAAAATCCGTCCAGCAGATCATATAGAGGGCTCGGCGATCCAAACTGATCTCCCAATCCATTAACAACGGATTTTTTATCCGTGTACCTCCATACAGTACGCCCCGTGCGATATTGGGCAACGGCATTGTGCGACTCGCCAAAATAACGTTTTACACGTTCAAAAGACACGCTGGTACGCTCTGACGGCCGCCAGTCTACGCCAAATCCAAGAATACTGCTGGTTTCACGTATTGGTGACAACTGATTGGTGGATTCTGCACCGCCTATCGCCACAAGACGCAAACCCGATCTGGGCATGTAGCCCAAACGCCCGCGCAAGGCCGTTGTATCTATATTTCGCCCATTGGTATATTCGGCATTCTGTTGCGCGGCTTCGACAGTCCACGACATTAATTGACCCAACGGCCGTTTTTCCAACTGAAGAAGCCAGTCATGCACCATCACGTTGGAACGCGCTGCAGTGGCGTAGCGCGTGTCCGTCATGCGATACCGCGCCTCATACGACAATCCATCAGTTAAATCTCCTTTGATGTAAGGAGAAACACTAAATGATGTGGCCTGCGTCAGATTGGTGTTTGCGGTGTTAGCGCCGCCAGCGGGGCCGAATGCAGATATTGGCTGCAAAGCAGCTCGGCCGTCCACATCGACAAATACATGGTCTTCGACGGCTTCCACCGTCCCTCTGGCATAAAGGTTATGCCAAATTTTGTCTGGACTGGTGTCACGCGCATAGTTGACCGCTCGCAGCGTATAGTCAACAAAGCCCTTGAGGCGCGCCGTGTCCCTTGCCAAGCGAAAACCTGGCATTACTTCGGTTATCTGGTCGCCGCTGCCGTTGTGGATAAGGCGTGAATTATTGGTAACGGTGTGCTGCACCGAAATGCGTGGCTCGAACCACTGGCCTGACGCCCGCGGCTCCAGTTGATCACTACCAGACCGCGCCGCCACGCCACCACCCGCTGGCGACTGCGTGGAAGGGGTACGGGATTGTGGATCGGAGCCCAGATCAGGAACCTGCGCTGCGACCAGCCCAGGAGCGGAGGCCAACACCCATGCCGCCCAACCAATCGCGGGAATGCGTACCAAACCTACATGCGGCAAATACATTTCAGACGTCCTCTTTCTATGCGGCCGCTGCCGGCATGCGCTCTTCCGTCGCCCTTCCATAACCGCCATGCCCATAGCCATAGCCATAGCCATGTGCACCCAGGCCCTGGGAGCGCACCTGATTCAGCACCAGAAGCTTGATGGGGCAGGCCTCGATGGTGGACAGCGCATGCTCCACTTCTGACTGCAGTGTTCTTTCTGCTCGAACCACAACGACGACCTGCCCCATGTGATTGGCGAGAACGCGCGCCTCTGTCGTCAGCAACAATGGCGGCGAATCAAAAATAATGATGCGGTCGCTATAACGCTTGCTCATTTCGTCGAGCAAGTCGGTCATTGCGTCACTGGCCAGGAGCTCGGTTGCGCGGTCGTGGGGTAAACCCGCGGGCAGCAAGGTCAGCCCCTCCACGTTGGTTCGCAGAAGCACGTCGGCCAGCTTTGTTTGTCCGCCCCGCAGCATGTCCAGCAATCCCGCGGCAGGCGGCAGGCCCAGCTTGGACATCACTGAGGGACGAGTGACATCGGCATCCACCAGCATGACGGTGTGATCCAGCTCCATGGCCAGGCTCATGGCCAGATTGATAGCCGTAAAGCTCTTGCCCTCCCCTGGCAAGGCGCTGGTCACCATGATCAGGTTGCCGTTTGTCACCAAGGATGCGCCCTTGCCCATGGCATTTTCCAGGAGTGGGCGTTTGATCACACGGTACTGATCCGTCGTGACCGAGCGCGGAGAGCCAGGAGTCACAAAACCGCTGGCACTCAGGGCTGTCAAATCAAGCTGCACGGTTTTCGAAACCGCCCTCAGTTCAGGAGCTGCATGATCGCCATCGGCTGCAGGCGCAGCAAACTGCGGCACGTGATTCAAGGGCTGGGATTCATCTGGCATGCCCGGGTTCTGCACCCGTGGTTTGTCGCCGGGCAACACCGCGCCCGCCTTGCGCAGTTGTTCCAGCCTCTGGGCTGCTTTTTCAATTGAGCTGGTCATGATTGCTTGTCACCCCAAGGCACCTGTACGAATGGACAATGCGGCCATACCGCCCGCGTAAAGCAGCAAAAATGCAACGCTCGCCACGATGAAGCGCTTCAAGCTGCGCGACTCGCGTCGGCGCTGCTCTTCGCTCGGGATCAGCCCCACCACCCCCAGCAATGGCAACTGGGTCACCTGCCGCAAGGTGGCGCCGTCAAAGAACACCGGCCTGATCTGACTCATCACAAAGGCAATGCCAAGCCCCGCTGCGACCGCCGCCAGCATTGCTCCCGGCATCAACAGCAGGCGATTGGGTGCAACAGGCTTGGGGGCCACACGCGGAGGATCGATGACGCGGAATTCGGCCACATTGGAAGTGTTTTCCAACTTTCCCGACATCAGAGCGGATTCACGGCGCGCCACCAGATCGGCATAGTTCTTTTGATGAATTTGATAGTCACGGTTGAGTTGTGCCAGCTCTGCCTCGAGCTGCGGCGCCACCTTCAATTGCTGGTGAACACGCTGCACACGCGCCTCATACTCAACCACGCGCGCGCGCAGTGAAGCCACCTGCACCTGGGCTGCGGAATAAATGCGGCTCAGCTCCACGGCTGCGGGATTGACCTGGGCAATGGGCACCTCGCCGGTTTGCTGGAGCTTGCGGCGCAATACGTCGATTTCCTTGCGCTTTTGCCCTTCCAGATCGGCGATCAGCGTCCGCGTCCGGATGACGTCGGGGTGACCGTCGGTGTAGCGCTGCAGCAGTGCGTCCAGGTTCTGCTTTTGCGCAAGCAAGCGTGCATCGAGCTCAGGCGTCTGCACGTCGGGCGCCGGGCCCGCCATTGATTTGGCGGTTTGCGCACGCATTTCTTCCAGCTGCTGTGCTGCGGCAGCCCTAGCGCTTTCGGCTTCACGCAACTCAAGCCGTGCCTGGCTCAGAGTGTTTTCTATCTGGGAGGCACGCCCGGCGGAATCCAGCCCCCCCTCAGACTGCATCTCAATATTGCGCAGCTTGAATGCCTTGAGGCGCCCTTCTGCCTCGGTCAGTTTGGTCTCGTAGGTCTTGATCTGGTCGTCCAGAAACCGGCGTGCGCTGTCTGAATCCTGGCGCGTTGCTCCCAGGCTGGATTCCACGAAAATGGTCAACAGCGACTTCACCACGAGTTGCGCCTTCTCAGGGCTCTGGTCGCGGTAGGACAAGGTGTAGAGGTTGTCACGCCCCGTGGATTGGATCTTGATGGACTGGGTGACAGCATCCACCACGGCATCCGTTGAGGCCTTGGTCGTGGAGCCCAGATCAAGGTCGGCCATGCGCACCAGCCGCTCCACGGTCGGCCGGTTGATCAGCGTGCGGCTCAGCATCGACACCTGCTGCTCGATATTGGGCTGCACGGCAATACCGGTCATGAGTGGTCGCAAGATGGACTGCGTATCCACGAACACGCGCGCCGAAGCCTGGTAATAGTCCGGCATCGTGAGTACCACGCCAGCGCCTATCGCACCAACCACCCATATTGTCAGCATCGCCAGCCGGCGATAGATCCACATGCCACGCGCAGTGGTAGTGATCTGACTTAAAAGCTCATCCATTCCACTCCCCTTGACCAACTCATCAGCGACTCACTAGCGAGCAGGCCGATTAAAACCACCCTTGAGGAATGATCAGAACATCACCGGGCAACACTTCAACATTGGCATCAATGTCACCGCGCTTGATGAGGTCGTGCAAACGCACCTTGTAGCGCTTGTTGTCCTCGGCCGCGCGAACCAGGGTGGCGCTGTTGCCGTCGGCAAAATCGGTCAGGCCGCCGACGGCAATCATCACGTCCAGCACCGTCATTTTTTGCTTGTATGGCAGGAATTGCGGCTTGGCCGCCTCGCCCACCACACGTATCTGTTCACTGTACGGACCAACGAAGTTGGTGACTATCACCGTGACAACCGGGTCGCGCACGTACTTGGCCAGCTCTTTCTCGATGTCGCGCGCGATCTGTGCCGAGTTCTTGCCCTGCGCCTGAAGGCCGTCAATCAGCGGCAAGGACACCTGGCCGTCCGGGCGCACCGGCACTGACAGGGAAAGGTCAGGATTGCGCCAGACGATGATGTTCAGGGTATCGCCAGGCCCCACGACGTAGTTGTAGTCCGGGCTCGACGCCTTGACCGGCGCCGCAGGGTAGTTGCCGGTACCCGCACAGCCCACGGCAGTCACAGCCACTGCAACCACGGCCGCAGCGCGACCCACAGAACCGACGAGCCTTGAAAAGAATCCACGCATGGTACAACTCCGATACATATTTAACAGGTGATTTCATCAAATGCCGCTGCAGCATACCGTGGATGACCGCAACACGTAAATACTCTGATTAAGGGATACCAAACCGCCGGCTGTGCCAGCCATGCACCCCGGCGGCGTCTGAACCGGATCAGCGCCCATACACATCCCCCAGACGCACGATGTCATCCTCCCCCAGGTAGGAGCCGGACTGCACCTCGATCATCTCCAGGTCTACATGGCCGGGGTTCTCCAGCCGGTGCGTGACGCCGAGGGGGATATAGGTGGACTGGTTCTCGGTGAGCAAAAAAGCCTCGTCACCCTTGGTCACGCGCGCCGTGCCGCGCACCACGACCCAGTGCTCGGCACGATGGTGGTGCATCTGCAGCGAGAGCTTGCCACCAGGCTTGACCATGATGCGCTTGACCTGGAAGCGCTCGCCCGCGTCCACACCGTCGTACCAGCCCCAGGGGCGGTACACCTTGCGGTGCAGCATGCCCTCGGCGCAGCCCTCGCGCTTCAGGCGATCGACGATCTTCTTCACGTCCTGCGTGTGGCGCTGATCGACCACCAGCACCGCATCCGGCGTCTCCACCACCACCAGGCTCTGCACGCCCACGCAGGCCAGCAGCCGGCCCGAAGAATAGGCCAGGGTATCGTCGCAGTCCTGCAACATCACCCGCCCCTGACTCACGTTGCCGGCCTCATCCTTGGGCAGTATCTGCCACAGCGCATCCCATGCGCCCACATCGGACCAGCCCGCGGACAGCGGCAGCACCACGCCCTGCGGCAAGCCCTCCACCGCCTGCGCTCCGGCCAGGCGCTCCATCACCGCGTAGTCGATCGAATCGCTGGGGCAGGCGGCAAAGGCCTCGGCATCCACCCGCACAAACGACAGGTCGGAGGTGCTCTTGTTCCAGGCCGCCTCGCAGGCCTCGAGGATGTCTGGCCGGCATAGCCGCAGCGCATTCAGCCACACGGACGCCCGCAGCACGAACACGCCGCTGTTCCATGAATAGTTGCCTTGCTTCAGATAGCCCTCGGCCGTGGCGCGATCGGGCTTTTCCACGAAGCGGGCGATGGCACAGGCACCACCGGCATCCAGCGCCGCACCCGCCTGTATGTAGCCATAGCCCGTCTCCGGTCGATCCGGGGTGATGCCAAAAGTGACCACGGCTCCGTTCTGGGCAAGGCGCGCGGCGTGGCGCACGCATTCCTGAAATGCCGCCACCTGGCTCACCACATGGTCGGCCGGCATGACGAGCAACACCGGGTCGTCGCCAGCCGCCCGAGCAGCCAGCGCGGCCAGCGTCAGCGCCGGTGCGGTATTGCGCCCCACGGGTTCGAGCACGATGCGGCCCTGCAGCCCCATCAGCCTGAGCTGCTCGGCCACCACAAAGCGGTACTCGTCGTTGCAGACCACCAGCGGCGGCGCGCAGGTGGCGCCATCGATGCCCTCCAGCCGGCGCAACGTGGCCTGCAACAGCGAATCCTGCCCCACGAAGGAAAGCAGCTGCTTGGGGTACTTTTCACGGGACAGCGGCCACAGGCGCGTGCCCGAACCTCCCGACAAAACGACTGGCTGAATCAACATGATGTGCTGGCAATCCGCTTTTTTGACAGGCAAGAGGGTAATCCGGGTTCATGGCGACCCGTCAGCGATCGAACCCTGATGCCCATGCCGCCAGAGTTTGGCTTTTCCTATCGGCAATGTAGATTGATTGTTTGTTGCGATGCAGCATACCTGATCGCTACGTGGCCCAACTCCTATATCGACCGCTTCTGGCATAAATGGAAACAATTTCACGATTCGAGCCTGTATGCCCACGCCTGGCTGCAACCCATTGACTTGTAAAGAGACACAAATCATTTTCCGAGCGGGGGCGCCGGTCATTCGATCGTCACGCTCTTGGCAAGGCTTCCGGGCTTGTGCCGCCACATAACTTCGCTGCGCGAAGTGAGTGGCGTCCAAACCGCGCCATTTGGGCGCTACGCGCGGCGGCTGCGCCGCCCCAAGAGCGCGCCGGTCATTCGACCGTCACGCTCTTGGCCAAATTGCGCGGTTTGTCCACATCCGTGCCGCGGGCGCAGGCGGTGTGGTAGGCCAGCAGTTGCAGCGGCACGACATGCAGCAAAGGTGACAGAGAGCCGTAATGCTCGGGCATGCGGATCACATGCACACCCTCGCTGCTCTCGATATTGGTGCGGGCGTCGGCCAGCACATACAGCACGCCGCCGCGCGCGCGCACTTCCTGCATGTTGCTCTTGAGCTTTTCCAGCAGCTCGTCGTTGGGCGCCAC
>ENA-UOUJ01001146-UOUJ01001146.1-activated-sludge-metagenome-genome-assembly--contig:-NODE-1146-length-14749-cov-3.344154_pt1 | contig 14749 bp, 12 predicted proteins | sample MGYA00249839_ERZ747224 | MGnify/ENA primary metagenome ERZ747224 (study PRJEB28782, sample SAMN03220277) | activated sludge metagenome | biome: wastewater; feature: sewage sludge; material...
GGCATCGATCCGGGCGGGTCGGCGCAGGCGGTGGCGGCCGGTGTCGCCGAGGCGAATCGCCGCCTTCAGCGCGCCGGCTGGCCGCTCGTCGGACGGCTGCACTTGATCGAGCTGTACCTGGATCGTGCGACCGAGGCGCACCGTGCACTGACGATGCTGGCCGAATCTCGGCCCGGCGAATTCTCGATCGGGCCGACGATCGAAACCGGCACCGGGCCGCATCGGGCGCCGCCGGAAGGCAATTACCGAGGCGCCGGCTACGATTTCGTCACCGCGGTCGAGCGCGGCGATTCCCGCGGTTTGCCGCTGATCGAATACACGCTCGACACCCGGCGCGCGCGCAGCGAGGTGCGAGGCTCGGCGCCGCAGCCGCGGCTCGTCGATCGCCTGCTGGCGGTTGCTGCCGGCAGCGCGACGCTCGACGAGCAGACCGGACGCAGCCTGTTCCAGTTGCTGGTACCGGTCGAGCTGCGTCCTTTCCTGTCGGGCTCGACGGCCGTCGTGCTGCAGCTCGACCCGCGCACGGCGCGTTATCCGTGGGAGTTGCTCGACACGCCCGACGGCGCCGAAGAGGAACCCTGGGCCGTGCGCACAAAGCTGATTCGCAAGCTGCGCACCGAGGTATTCCGCGAATACCCGGTCGCGGCCGGCAGCGATGGCGGCGTGCTCGTGGTCGGCGAGCCGCAATGCGATCACACCCGATTCGCCGAACTGCCGGCCGCTCGCGCCGAAGCCGAGGCGGTCGCCGCGATCTTCGGCGTGCAGCCATTGCTCGGACCGGATGCCCTGGCCACCGTCAACGCACTGCTCTGCGGGCCGTTGCGCATCCTGCACATCGCCGGACATGGCGAGCATCACGACGACGGCAGCGGCGGCGTAATCCTTTCGGGTGGCGCCGTGCTCGGTCCGCGCGAAATGGCTGCGATGGATCGGGTACCCGAACTGGTGTTCATCAATTGCTGCTTCACCGGCCAGGTGAAACCGGAATCCGGTGTCAAGGCCAATGCGCTCGGCGTACGGCGCCTGCCATTCGCCGCCAGTCTCGCCGAGCAACTGATCCGCAACGGCGTACGCTGCGTGGTCGCCGCCGGATGGGCCGTCGAAGACACGGCAGCCAAGGTCTTCGCGCAGACCTTCTACGAACGGCTGCGGCAGGGCGAGCGCTTCGTCGATGCGGTCGGCGCGGCACGCCGGGCGGCCTGGCTGCAGAACCGCGGCGGCAACACCTGGGCCGCCTACCAGTGCTACGGCGATCCCGACTGGCGCTATGAGGCGGCGCCGGAGGGCCGCCCCCGGGCAGCCGAGCTGCCGTCGGTCGTATCGGCGCCGGCGCTGGCGCGGCTGCTGGAGTCGGAGGCCATCGGCGCCAGGTACGAGGATCCGCCGGGCGCTGCGGGCGTCGAATCGCGACGGCAGCGGCTCGAACGTATCCGCGCGCTGGAGGCCCGCCATGCCGGCACCTGGGGCGGCGTCGGGGCAGTCGCCGAGGCCTTCGGTCTTGCTTATGCGCAGAGCGGCGACGGACAGGCAGCGATGCGGTGGTATCGGGCAGCGGTAACGGCTGCCGACGGCAGCGCCTCGCTCGCCGCCGTCGAGCAACTGCTCAACCTGATTGTGCGCGAAGCGCAGAAGAGCGGCGACGCCGAGGACCTGATCAAGGAGGCGGTCGCGCAGCTCGAGCGCTTGATCGCACTCGGTGCGACCGTCGAGCGATACGCGCTGCTCGGCTCGGCGTGGAAGCGGCTCGCGATGATCTCGGCAGGCGAGGCAGGTGGCCGGACGGGCGAAGTCGAAGCGCTGCAGAAGATGCTCGAAGCCTACGCCCGCGCCGAAGAGCTCGCGCGCACCAGCAGCGCGGCGAACCTTTACTATCCGGCGCTGAACCGGCTCGCCGCCGAGCTGCGGCTTGCTTTCCTGCAAGGCGGCTTGCCCGCGCTCGACGATTCGCGACTGGTGCAGGCGCGCGAGTCACTGGCCCTCCAGGCCAGGCAGGCGCCCGATTTCTGGTCGGTCGCCGCACAAGCGGAGCTTCCGCTGCTCGAAGCGCTGGTTGCCGGACGGCTTGCCGACGCGCTGCCGGCCATCGAAGCGGCATGGGCCGACCTGAACGCGCGCGTGCCTGCGCCGCGCTTCTGGGACAGCGTCGAGGCGCAGGCCCGCTTCGTGTTGGCGCACTATCCGCGTGTCGAAGCCGGCCGCGAGGCGGCCGAGAAGAAGGCCGCGCAGCGGCTGCTGGAAATACTCGAGCGCTACGCTGCCTTCACGCGGGCCGCGGCCCGCAGCGCTCGCGCGCAGGCGCCGACCAGCGCAGGCCCTTCGTAGATCAGCCCGGTATAGATCTGCACGAGCGTGGCGCCGGCCTGAAGCTTGGCGCGGGCGTCGGACGGACTCATGATCCCGCCGACGCCGATGATCGGATAGCCGTCGGGCAGTCGCGCGCGCAGGTGCCGGATCACCCGGTTCGACATCTCGAACACTGGGGCGCCGGACAGCCCGCCGTTTTCCTCTGCATGGCGCAGGCCGGCCACTGCTTCGCGCGAGATCGTCGTGTTCGTGGCGATCACGCCGTCGATGCCGTGGCGCTCGAGCAGCGCGGCGATCGCGTCGATCTGCGATTCGTCGAGATCGGGCGCGATCTTGACCGCGAGCGGCACACGGCGGCCGTCGCGCGCGGCCAGCGTCTCGCGTCGCTCGGCCAGCGCGCCGAGCAGCCCGTCGAGCGCGTCGCCGCCTTGCAGTTCGCGCAGGTTCTTCGTGTTCGGCGACGAGATGTTGACCGTGACGTAGCCGGCGTGCGGGTAGACGCGCTCGAGGCACAGCAGGTAGTCGGCCGCGGCGTCCTCGATCGGCGTGGCCGCGTTCTTGCCGATGTTCAGGCCGAGCACGCCGCGCCAGCGCGAGCGTTCGACGTTGCGCACGAAGGCATCGACTCCGTCGTTGTTGAATCCCAACCGGTTGATCAGCGCGCGGGCCTGCGGCAGCCGGAACATCCGTGGCTTCGGATTGCCAGCTTGCGGCTTGGGCGTCACCGTCCCGACCTCCACGAAGCCGAAGCCCATCGCGGCGAAGGCGTCGATGTGCGCACCATTCTTGTCGAGGCCCGCCGCCAGCCCGACGCGGTTGTCGAAGCGCAGCCCCATGACCTGGACCGGATCGTCTTCCGGGCGACCGGACAGCGCGGCGAGCGCGCCGCTGCGCTCGGCATGATCGAGCGAGCGCAGTGTCAGTTCGTGTGCGCGTTCCGGGTCGAGCGCGAACAGAAAGGGGCGGGCGAACGGATAAGGATTCATGCGGAAGGAGTGGAGCCGTCGTCGTCGAAGGGCTCCCAGCGGCCGTTGACCAGCCGCTCGAGCGGACGGAAGTTCGCCTTGTAGGCCATCTTCGGACTCTGTGCGATCCAGTAGCCGAGATAAAGATAGGGCAGGCCGAGCCGGCGGCACTGGTCGATCTGCCAGAGGATGTTCCAGGTGCCGAAGCTGGCCGCCGGGTCGGGGTCGAAGAAGGTGTAGACCGAGGACAGGCCGTCGTCGAGCACGTCGATGATCGAGACCGCGCGCAGCACGTTGCCGGTGTCGCGGAACTCGACCAGGCGCGTGTTGACCTTGCTCTGCAGCAGGAACTGCGCATACTGCTCGCGGCTGTCGTGGTCCATGCCGCCGCCCGAATGCCGGCTCGACTGGTAGTGCAGGTACAGCTCGTAGTGTTCGGGTGCGAAGCCGAGCCGGGCGACCAGCGGGCGCAGTGCTGCATGCCGGTTCCACGCGCGACGCTGGCTGCGCGTGGGCGCGAAGCTGGCGGCCGGCACGCGCACCGGCACGCAGGCCTTGCAGCCGTCGCAGTGCGGGCGATAGGTGAAGATGCCGCTGCGCCGAAAGCCCGCCCGCACCAGTTCGCCGTAGACGTCGGCGTTGATCATGTGGTTGGGGGTGGCCACCTGCGAACGGGCTTGCAGCCCCTGCAGGTAGCTGCACGGATAGGGCGCCGTGGCGTAGAACTGGAGTGCCGCGAACGGCAGTTCCTTCAGGTGCGTCATGCCTCAGGAAACCCGATGCCGATCTTCCGCCAATCGGGGCCGGCCTGCCGGCTGAGCCGGGCGAGTTCGCGCGAAACCTCGCGCGCGCCCAGCGAGGCCAGGTGGCGGGTGTTCTGCTGGCAGTCTATCACGCTGAAATCGTGCCTCCGCAGCGTGTCGACGAGGGCGGCCAGCGCCACTTTCGACGCATCGGGCGCGAGCGTGAACATCGATTCGCCGAAGAACATCCGGCCGATCGACACGCCGTACAGCCCGCCGACCAGCATTTCGCGCTCGCCGTCCTGCCGCCAGATCTCGACCGAATGCGCGTGTCCGAGGCGGTGCAGCTCCAGGTAGGCAGCGAGCATCTGCTCGGTGATCCAGCTTCCGCCGTCGGGATCGTTCGCTCGCGGGCCGGCGCAGGCCCGCATCACGAGCTCGAAGGCGCGGTTCGTTTCGATTCGCCACGAGCCGTCGCGTCGTATGCGGCGGATCGTCTTCGCCAGCGAGCGATGCAGCCGGAATTCGTCGAGGTACAGCACCATCCGCGGATCGGGCGACCACCAGAGCACCGGCTGGCCGTCGGTGTACCAGGGAAAGATGCCGCTGCGATAGGCTTCGAGCAGGCGCTGCGCCGACAGGTCGGCGCCGGCTGCGAGCAGACCGCTCGGTTCGCGCCAAGCCCGCGCCGGATCGGGCAGCGGTTCGCCGACCCGAACCCAGGGCAGTGGCATGCGCATCTGCCGACTCATCGTCGTGCCTGCTCAGGCACAGCGCATCAGCTGGCGCGAGTACGCCTCGATCGGCTGCACGACGCAGGTGTCCGCGCTCGGTTGCATTGCGCGATCGCCGTGCTCGAGCGACAGCTTCATCTCGAAGCTCGCAAAGAAGCGTTCGAACAGCTCTCCGCCCTGGGTGGCCGTCGCGTAGAGGTGGTCGGTCGCCGGCTCGTGTTCGAGGACGATCGCCGCCAGCGGCTGCTGCGCGGGGCCCGACACGACGCGGGCGCCGTCGGCCGGATCGTACTGGCTGTGTTCGGCGCAGCAGTGGATGACGTCGGCGTGGCGCGATGCCGGCGAGGCCCCTGCGCGGAAATCGATGAAGCTGATCTCCCGGGTCGGATACGCGAGCTTGTGCGCGCAGATCGCCGAGAACGCCACGACCGAGCCACGGGCGCCGACGCCGCCGGCCCAGGTGTAGCTGTCCTGGTCTTCGGTCTGCAACGCGACTGCACGTCTGGTCGGACGGCCCAGGTTCAGCAGGAAGGCGGGAGTGCCGATGAACGGATAGTGGAACAGCAGCGTGCGGCGCTCCGGCACCTCCGCGGCTTTCAGCGCCTTACCCTGCGGGTCGACGAGCAGCGAGCGCGTCCAGGCGCGGGCTGCGTCTTCACTTCGGGTGCCCGATCGGCGATCCGCGCGCGCTTCGATCGAGCGCGCCAGCGCCACCGAATCGCAGGCGCCGAGCGCCGTGCAGCCGAACAGGAATCCGCGACGATGCATCGCTTGTCCTCGCTGGCGCCAATGGGTCCGGCGAATCGCCGAGGGCGCCACCTCAGCGGTTCGCGCGCCGCGCCGGATACCGAATCGCCCCGGTGTGCGTGCCGAATGCACCGCGGCGGCGATCCTCGAAGTACCAGCGCAGCGTCTGCTCGACGGTGCGAAACGCGATCTGCTCCCAGGGGATCTCGCTTTCGTCGAACAGCCTCGCCTCGAGGCTTTCGGGCCCGGGGTCGAGTTCGGGGCCGAGCATCTCGGCGCGAAAGAAGACGTGCACCTGGTGCACGTGCGGCACGTCGAGCATCGAGAACAGCTCGCCGATCTCGATCCGCGCACCTGCTTCCTCGACCGTTTCGCGGGCCGCGCCCTCTGCGGTCGTTTCGCCGTTTTCCATGAAGCCGGCCGGCAGCGTCCAGAAGCCGTAGCGCGGCTCGATCGCACGCTTGCACAGCAGCACGCGGTCGCCCCAGACCGGGATGGTTCCGAGCACCATGTTCGGATTCTGGTAGTGGATCGTGCCGCAGCTCGCGCAACTGTAGCGCGGGCGGTTGTCGCCGGGCGGAACGCCGAGCGAGACTTCATGGCCACAGAGCGAACAGAATTTCATTGAGTCGATTCGGGGATCGCCGCAGTGTAGCAGCGGGGCGGGAGGCCGCGTTCGCAGCGGCCGCGCCGGGCGCCCTAGATAAATCTGGTGAACTTCCCGGCAAGGGAATATGCTGCACCGACCAGTCCAGGCTGCATCGGAGGCGCGTCGACATGAACGGATCGATCCGACTGACCGTGGCCGCTGCGCTGCTTGTCGCTGCGGCGGCGCATGCGCCCGACGTGCGTGGGCAGGCCGCTGACGGTGCTTCTGCGCTCACACTGTTCCAGAATGTCCGCATCTTCGACGGCAAGGGCAGTTCGCTGTCGGCGCCGTCGAACGTGCTGGTCAAGGGCAACATCATCGAGCGCATCTCGACGGCGGACATCGTTGCCGAACCGGGTACGGCGGTGATCGCAGGCGGCGGGCGCACGCTGATGCCTGGCCTGATCGATGCGCACTGGCACGCGATGATGATACGGGCCAACCCGGCGCAGGCGATCGCCGGCGACGTCGGCTACAACACCCTTGCGGCCGGGGCCGAAGCGAACGATACGCTGCTGCGTGGCTTCACCACCGTTCGCGATGTCGGTGGACCGGCGTTCGGCCTCAAGCGTGCCATCGACGAGGGGCTGGTCAACGGCCCGCGCATCTACCCATCGGGCGCGGTAATCACCGTGACGAGTGGACACGGGGATTTCCGCCAGTTGTCCGAACTGCCACGAAAGATCGGCGAGCTCAGCCGCATGGAGCAGATCGGAGGTTCCATGGTGGCGGACAGCCCGGACGAGGTGCGCCTGCGTGTCCGTGAACAACTGATGCAAGGTGCCTCGCAGATCAAGCTGACCGCAGGCGGCGGCGTATCGTCCCCGTTCAGCCCGATCGACGTGTCGACCTTCACCGAGGACGAGCTTCGCGCAGCCGTCGAAGCCGCCGACAACTGGGGGACCTACGTCGCCACCCATGCCTTTACCGTAGCGGCCATCCGGCGGTCGATCGCGGCCGGAGTGAAGGTCATCGAACACGGATTTCTGACGGACGAGGAAACCGCTCGCCTGATTGCCGAAAAAGGGATCTGGTTGAGCCTGCAGCCGTTGCCCGAGGAGTTGAAGCACGGCTTTCCGGTCGGCTCGGTCCAACGGGACAAGGCCGAAGAAGTCTGGCCGGGCATCGACAGGACATACCAGCTGGCGAAGAAATACGGGATAAAGACCGCCTGGGGCACCGATGTCCTGTTCTCGCAGGCGCTTGCACAGCGCCAGGGCGCGATCCTGGCCTCGCTCGTTCGCTGGTACACGCCAGCCGAGGCCCTCGCGATGGCCACCGGAACCAATGGCGAGTTGCTGGCCTTGTCCGGCAAGCGGAATCCCTATCCCGGCAGGCTCGGGGTCGTGGAGCAGGGCGCGCTGGCGGACCTGCTGCTGGTCGATGGAAACCCGCTGGAGAACATCGACCTCGTCGCCGATCCGGCGAAGAACTTCGTCGTCATCATGAAGGACGGCAAGACGTACAAGAACACGCTCTGAGTTCGCTCTTGCGGATTTCGGCTCGGCCGGATTTCGGCTCGGCCGGATCGGCTCGGCCGGATCGGCTCGCGATACGGAGCTGCAACGGGCTGGCGGTGGATGAGTCGCCAGCCGGGGTAGTCTCCGGGGTCGGGAAGCACGCAAGAGCCCATGTCATCGAGCACCTCCATCCGAGCGCAGGTCGGGACCCTCATCGTCGCCACCAGCGCGATCCAACTCGCCATCGGCTTCTTCAACACCTTCATCGCCCTGCGCGTGGCCGTGGAGTTCGACGCGGCCCTCGCCGGCCTCGTGCTCAGCAGTTATTTCGCAGGGTTCACGGCCGGCGCGTACTTCTGCACGCGGATCATCCTGCGCTTCGGCCACATTCGGGTCTACGCGGCCTTTGCCGGCATGGTCGTTGCGGCGACCGCGGTCATGCCGGAGCTGATCGCACCGCTGCCATGGCTGGTTTCGCGCGTCGTGATCGGGTTCGGCTGCGCCGGGCTCTTCGTCACCGTCGAAAGCTGGCTGAACGCCAAGGCGGCGCCCTCGCAGCGCGGCCGTGTCTTCTCGGCCTACATGGTGGGCCTGTTCGTTGCTCTGGCGCTGGGACAGCTGCTGATCGGCCAGATCGATCTCGAGGCCGGCACGGCATTCAGCATCGTCGTCGCCCTGTTCGCCTCGGCACTGGTGCTGGTGAGCACGACCCGCGCCGAGCCGCCGCAGCCAACCGTCACCGAGTACCTGCCCTTCGGGCGGCTTTCGCGCGCCGCGCCGGTGGCGGTCGTCGGCGTCGCGTCGAGCGGACTGATCGCCGCCGCGTTCTATGCGCTGATCCCGATCTGGATGCAGGGACAGGACATCCCGAGCACCACGATCGGGCTGTTCATGCTCACGGCCGTACTCGGCGGTCTTGCCTTCCAGGTGCCGGTGGGCCGACTTTCGGATCGGTTCGATCGAAGAACGATGCTGGTCATCCTGGGCGCCGGCCTGTTCGTTGCTTCGTTCGCGCTGCTTTTCCTGTTGCCGAGCTCGCTTCGGGTGGTCCTGCCGCTGGCCGCCCTGTTCGGCGGCTTCATGTCGAGCCTCTATCCGATCTGCGTCGCCCACGCGCACGAGCGCATGCCGGCAGACCAGGTGGTTGCCGTGAGCGGCAGGCTGATCCTGGCCAACGGCATCGGTTCGGTGATCGGCCCGCTCGTCGGCATGAGCCTGATGGAGCGCTTCGGCATCGATGGCGTGTTCTACCTGATGGCTGCCGCCGCGCTGATGCTGGCCGCCTTCGCAGCTCGCCGGCGCCGGCTCACCGCGTCGCCGCCGCATCTGGACCGGACTTTCACGATCCTGACGCCGCAGCCGACTCCGCAGGCGCACGATCCCGCCGGCGCCACCGACCAGCCATGAAAACGAAAAGGGCGGAGCCGTTTCCGGTCCGCCCTTTCTTCATCCTTGGTTGCGGGGGTAGGATTTGAACCTACGACCTTCGGGTTATGAGCCCGACGAGCTGCCAGACTGCTCCACCCCGCGTCTGAGTCGAAGACTATAGCACGCTCGACACCCCCAGCGCAAACCGCTGCAGCGCGTCAAACCCGTAACGCAACCCCCCAGCCAGCGTGCAGGAAGTGTTCGATGACCAAGCGTGCCGATTCTCGTGAGTCCCGATCGGGTCAGAGGGGTCAGAGCGACCTGGAGGGCCAGAGCGACCGGGGCGGGGGCGACCCGGCCGGCGAAAGCCAGGCGCCGATCCGCATCGGTGTCGGCGGCTGGACCTACGAGGACTGGCGAGGCAGCTTCTATCCTGAAGGGCTGGTGCAGAAGCGTGAACTCGAATACGCGAGCCGCCGACTTACGTCGATCGAGATCAACGGCACCTTCTATCGTTCGCAGAAGCCCGAGAGCTTCGAGCGCTGGCGCGACGAGACGCCGCCGGGTTTCGTCTTCTCGCTGAAGGCGCCGCGCTACGCCACGCAACGGCGCGTTCTGGCAGAGGCCGGCCCGTCGATCGAGCGTTTCGTCGCCAGTGGGCTCACGCGGCTGCAAGATCGGCTCGGTCCGATCAATTGGCAGTTGCCGCCGACGACGCGATTCGATGCAGCCGACATGGCCGCGTTCCTCGAAATGCTGCCGAAATCGTTCGACGGCCTTGCCTTGCGCCACGCGATCGAGGCGCGCCACGACAGCTTCCGCGCCCCCGAATTCTTCGCACTGGCGCGTGAACATGGCGTTGCGATCGTACTGGCGGCCGACTCGAAATACCCGTGCATCGACGACACCGGCGCTCCGCCGGGCACCGGCGCCGACTTCGTCTATGCAAGGATCATGGGCACGCGCGATGACGAAGCGGCAGGCTATTCGGCGGCGGCGCTCGATGCCTGGGCGGCGCGCGCACGGCAGTGGGCGACCGGGCCAGCGGCGCGCGAGGTGTTCCTTTACGTGATCAGCGGCTTCAAGGCACGCAACCCGGCGGCTGCGATGGCCCTGATGGAGCGCCTCGGCGCAGCCCCGCCCGAGATCCGACTTACGCTCTGAGTGCGTCGGTCGAGTCTTCGTCGGCGCCGTTTTCGTCTGCCGGGTTTTCGTCGGCCGACGGCGCCCTCGCCTGGCCGGCCTGCCGCTGCCCGAAGCCCTCGAGGTGGGCGGCGAGCTCGCTGACCAGCTTCGGCAGCTCGACGTCGGCGCGGCTGACGATCTTCATCTGGCGAGTCGCCCAGGCGTCGGTGAGCGCAACGATCCGGACCTGCATCGTTCGGGCGTGGCGCAGTGCCGAGGAGCGCGGAATGACGCCGATGCCGACGCCGGCCTCGACCAGCAGGCAGATCGCCTCGAAGCTGCCCACCTGGATGCGGAATTCGAGGTTGCGGCCGATCGCGCGCGCGATCGGGGGCAGGAAGCCGGCCAGTGCGCTGCCTTCCTGCAACGAGATCTGCGCTTCGTCGAGCGTATCGAGGAAACTGGTACTCGCTGCTGCGGCGAGCCGATGTCCGAGCGGGACCACGACCACGAGCTCGTCGCTCGCGAAGTCGCGCACCGCCAGCCGGTCGGTATCGACGTTGCCGGCCACGATGCCGATGTCTGCGCGTGCCTCGTTGATGTCGATGACGATTTCCTGGCTCAGGCGCTCGTGCAGGTCGATGCTGACGTCGGGCCGGCTGGCCAGGAAGCTGGCCAGCGCTGCCGGCAAGGCGCTGGTGATCGAGGTCGTGTTCGCGAGGATGCGCACGTGGCCCTTCTGGCCGCTCGCGTAGTCCTTCAGTTCGCACTTCAGGTGATCGACCTGCTGCAGCACGCGGCGCGCCTCGTGCAGCATCGCGGTGCCGGCGGGCGTCAGTTCGACTCCGTGCGCCTTCCGGTACAGCAGCTTGGCGCCGATGTTTTCTTCGAGCTGCTTGATGCGCGTGCTCGCCGCCGCCAGCGAGATGCAGGCACGCTCGGCGCCCCGCCGGATGTTGGATTCCTCGGCGACGAAAACGAACAGTCGCAGGTCGAACAGGTCGAAATGCATGGTCGGAACAGCAAAAACGGCTCGCCCACGGCCACCGCGCCGGGCCATTATCGCCCGTGCGTCCGCTCTCCGCAGCCCGTGCCGAAACGGGGGTTCGCCAATCGCTGATTGCAGCTGTCACCGCTAGCGCCGATCCTATCCGGTCTGTGCCGCCGCAAATTCGCTTCGGCACGGTCCTTTCACGATCCGGCTATTCGATACAGGAGGAGACCGAGCATGACTTTCCATTTCGACCGTTCCGGCCTCGGCCGAGGCCTGGCGGCCTGCGCCGCCGGAGTATTGATTTCGGCGCTTCCGCTGCTTGCGCAGGCGCAGGCGCCCATCCGCCTGCTCGTCGGCTACAACGCCGGTGGCCCCGTGGATACCGCGGCGAGGACGATCGCGCCGGTGCTGGGCAAGGAACTCGGTGCCAACGTCATCGTCGAGAACCGGCCGGGTGCCAACGCGACGATTGCCGGCAGTGCCGTCGTCAACGCGGCCCCCGACGGGACCACGCTGTTCTTCGCCGCCAGCCCGACGATCACGATCAGCCCGAACGTGATGCGCAAGATGGCCTTCGATCCGGCCAAGGACCTGGCACCGATCGCGCCGGTCCTCAGTTACGACAACGTGCTGGTCGTCAACAAGGAGACGCCGTACAAGACGATCCAGGACCTGATCGCGGCGGCCAGGGCCAAGCCCGGCTCGCTGACCTACGGCTCGGCCGGCATCGGCGGCTCGAACCACCTGAGCGGAGAGCTGTTTGCCGTGCAAGCCGGCATCAAGCTGAACCACATCCCGTACAAGGGGAATGCACCGGCCATGACCGACGTGATCGGCGGCCAGTTGACGATGATGTTCGACATCGTCGCCAACGCGATCCCGCACATCTCGTCCGGGCGCGTGCGCGCCGTGGCCGTGACGTCGGGCGAACGCAATGCCTCGCTTCCCGACGTGCCGACGATGCGCGAGTCGGGCCTGCCCGATTTCGAGGTCACCGGCTGGTTCGGACTGTACGGCCCGAAAACGATGCCCGCCGACATGATCGCGCGCTTCAACAAGGCGATGCAGCAGGCGCTGTCGCAGCCCGAACTGGCCGCGACGCTGAAGGAACGCGGCTACGACCTGTGGATCGGCGAACCGGCGCTGCTGGTCGAGCGCGCAGCTCAGGAGCGTGCGATGTGGGCGACGGTGACGAAGGACATCACGGTCGATTGAACCCCCCTTCCGGATTGGCGAATTGCGATCGGCGGCACGCTTGGGCATGCTGTCGTCTGGTGAAACCAGCAGGGAATCCGCAGCCAATGCGACCACTCGACGGCCTGACCGTTCTTGCGCTCGAACACGCGGTCGCCGCGCCCGTCTGCACGCGCCATCTCGCCGACCTCGGCGCCCGTGTCATCAAGATCGAGCGGCCCGGTGTCGGCGACTTCGCCCGCGGCTACGACAAACGGGTCAAGGGGCTGGCCTCGTACTTCGTCTGGGCCAACCGCTCCAAAGAGAGCCTGACGCTCGACCTTAAGCATCCGCAGGCGGCTCCGGTGCTCGAGCGGCTCGTCGCGCGCACCGACGTCATCGTGCAGAACCTGGCGCCCGGCGCGGCGGCCCGTCTCGGCCTGTCGTTCGAGGCCTTGCACGACAAGCATCCGCGGCTCGTCGTCTGCGACATCTCGGGCTACGGCAATGACGGCCCGTATCGCGACAAGAAGGCCTACGACCTGATGGTCCAAGCCGAAGCCGGGCTGCTGGCGGCCACCGGCACGCCCGAGGCGATGGCGCGCGCAGGTTTCTCGGCGGCTGACGTCAGCGCCGGCATGTACGCGTATTCCAGCGTGCTGGCCGCGCTGCTGCAGCGCGAACGCAGCGGCAAGGGTTCCCACATCGACGTCGCGATGTTCGAATCGCTGGCCGAGTGGATGGGCAACCCGATGTACTACAGTTTCGACGGGCAAGCGCCGGCGCCGCGCACCGGCGCCTGTCACCCGAGCGTCGTGCCTTACGGCCCCGTCACCGCCAGCGACGGCCTGATCGTGATGATGGGCGTGCAGAACGAGCGCGAATGGCGGCGCTTCTGCACCGAGGTGCTCGAAGAGCCCGCGCTCGCCGACGACCCGCGCTTCGCCAGCAACACGCTGCGCACCGAAAACCGTGCCGACCTCGACGCGATCATCGCCGGCTGCTTCGGCAAGCTCACGCGCGACGATCTCGAAGCCCGGCTCGAACGTGCGCAGATCGCACTATCGCGCGTGAATACGGTCGCCGACCTGTGGACGCATCCGCAACTGAAGGCCAGGGACCGCTGGCGCGAGGTCGAGACGCCGGCGGGGCCGGTGCCGGCGCTGCTGCCGCCCGGTGCCAACAGCAGCTTCGAACCGCGGATGGATCCGGTGCCTGCGCTGGGCCAGCATACCGATGCGTTGCTCGGCGAGCTGGGCTTCGATGCGCCCGAAGTCGCGGCACTGCACGAACAGGGAGTGGTCTGATGGCAGGCGAATCGAAAGCCGGGTCGACCGGAGGCGAAACCGTTTCCTTCGAAGGCTTGCGCGACTGGATCGGCCGCAGCGAACAGCGCGAGGATGTCGTCACCGCGCAGCCGGTCGCGGCGTTGGGAGCGACCTTCGATCGCGACGAGCCCACGCCGCGCAACGGCGACGAACTGCCGCCGCTGTGGCACTGGCTGTATTTCCTGCCGCAACATCGGCGCAGTGAACTGGGCGCCGACGGCCACGCGAAGCTCGGCGGGTTCCTGCCGCCGGTGCCGCTGCCGCGCCGGATGTGGGCCGGCAGCCGGCTCGAGTTCCATCGGCCGCTGCGCGTCGGCGAGCCGATCTCGCGCGTCTCGCGGATCGCCGACGTCACGTCGAAGAGCGGGCGCAGCGGACAGCTCGTGTTCGTGAAGGTGCACCACCGGATCAGCGGGCCGGACGGCCTGGCGATCTCCGAGGAGCACGACATCGTCTATCGCGAGGCACTGGTAGCCGGCGGCGCCGGACAGCCGGCCCCCGCCCACGCCGCGGTGGCGGCGGCCGCTGTCGCACAGGCCGCAGCGCAGTCCGCAGGCGAGCAGACGGGCGATGCGCCGGCCGATCCGGCCTGGACGCGCGAGATCGATCCGGATCCGGTGCTGCTGTTTCGCTATTCGGCGCTGACCTTCAATGGCCACCGGATTCACTACGACCGCTCGTGGGCGACCGACGTCGAAGGCTATCCGGGGCTCGTCGTGCACGGGCCGATGATCGCCACGCTGCTGCTCGAGCATCTTCGCGACCGTCTCGCGGCGCAGGGCGGCGCACCTCGGCGCATCACGCATTTCCGTTTCCAGGCGCGCAACCCGATTTTCGATACCGAGCGCTTCTCGGTCTGCGCCGAAGCGCAGGGCGAACCGAACACGTACCGGCTGTGGGCGCGCAAGGCCGGCCAGGTGCTGTGCATGGACGCCAGCGCGACCGTCGCCTGAGCGGCGAGGGTCGCAGTTCCGCTGCGCAGACCGAAGGGCGCCCCGCAGATGCGTCCGTTCAACCCTTTACGACATTCGAACCCGTCATGAACAAGGCCACCGACAAGTTCCACGACATCCGCGACGCCGTGCGCGATCTGTGCAGCCAGTTTCCGGATGAGTACCACCGCAAGATCGACGCGCAGCGCACCTATCCGGAAGAATTC
>ENA-UOUJ01001147-UOUJ01001147.1-activated-sludge-metagenome-genome-assembly--contig:-NODE-1147-length-14742-cov-9.953632_pt1 | contig 14742 bp, 15 predicted proteins | sample MGYA00249839_ERZ747224 | MGnify/ENA primary metagenome ERZ747224 (study PRJEB28782, sample SAMN03220277) | activated sludge metagenome | biome: wastewater; feature: sewage sludge; material...
GGTCAAGCTGTGGTTCGTCTACCTGAGCCTGTTCGTCGCGCTCGGCCTGGAATACATCCCCACCGGGCGCACGCCCGGCCTGCCCGACTGGATGGCGCTGGTGCTGGCGTTCTGGTGCGTGCGCGAGCCGCGGGCGATCGGCATGGGCGCGGGCTTCGCCTTCGGCCTGCTGATGGACGTCGGCCTCGGCGCGGCGATGGGCCAGCACGCGCTGGCCTACGTCGTGCTCGCCTACCTGGCCAACGCGCTCGCCCGCCGCGTGCTGTGGTTTCCCGCCTGGCAGCAGGCCCTGCACGTGCTGCCGCTGCTGCTGCTCGCGCAGGCGATCATGGTGCTGGTGCGCCTGCTGGCGGGGGCGGAGTTCCCCGGCTGGGCGTACTTCCTGTCGAGCCTCGGCAGCGCGCTGCTGTGGACGCCGCTCTCCTTCCTGCTCCTGCTGCCGCAGTACCAGCCGGACGAGCGCGATGACAACCGCCCGATCTGAGGCCGGCGGGCGATGACCGAGTTTCGCGCGCCTGCGGCCGAGCTGGCCCGCTTCCGGCTTCGCGTCGTGGTGGCGGCGGTGTTCGTGCTCGTCTGCTTCGGCCTGCTCGCGGCGCGTTTCCACCACCTGCAGGTCAAGCGCCACGACTACTTCCTGACCCGCGCCGAGGACAACCGCATCGCGCTGCTGCCGGTGGTGCCCCACCGCGGCACCATCGTCGACCGGCGCGGGGTGGTGCTGGCGCGCAACTACGCCACCTACACGATCGAGATCACGCCCTCGCAGGTGCGCGACCTCGACGCCACGCTCGACGAGCTCGCCGGCCTGCTGCCGCTCGACGCGCGCGACCGCCGCCGCTTCCGCAAGCTCTACGAGGAGAGCCGCAACTTCGAGAGCGTGCCGCTGCGCAGCCGGCTCACCGACGAGGAGGTCGCGCGCGTGGTGTCGCAACGCTACCGCCTCCCCGGGGTGGACGTGAAGGCCCGCCTGCTGCGCGACTACCCGCAGGGCAGCACCGCCTCGCACGTGATCGGCTACATCGGCCGCATCACCGAGCGCGACGTCGAACGCATCGAGGAGGCCGGCAACGCGGCCAACTATCGCGGCACCCTGCACATGGGCAAGGCCGGCCTGGAGCAGTCCTACGAGCACGAGCTGCACGGCACCACCGGCTTCGAGCAGGTCGAGGTCAACGCCGGCGGGCGCGCGGTGCGCGCGCTGTCGCACACCGCGGCGACCCCGGGCAACGATCTCGAGCTGACCCTCGACATCGAGCTGCAGAAGGTGGCCGAGAAGGCCTTCGGCGATCGCCGCGGCGCCCTGGTGGCGATCGAGCCCTCGACCGGCGGCGTGCTCGCGCTGGCCTCGATGCCGACCTACGACCCCAACCTCTTCGTCGACGGCATCTCTACCCAGGACTGGAAGGCGCTCAACGACTCGCCCGACCATCCGATGCTGCACCGCGCGATCTACTCCACCTACCCGCCCGGCTCCACCTTCAAGCCCTTCATGGCGCTCGCCGGCCTCGAGACCGGCAAGCGCACCGCGAGGCAGGCCATGTACGACATCGGCTACTTCCAGTTTGGCGGCCACCGCTTCATGGACGACAAGATCGGCGGCCACGGCATGGTGGACCTGCACAAGTCGATCGTGGTGTCGTGCAACACCTATTACTACCAGCTCGCCAACGACCTCGGCATCGAGGGCATCGCCGGCTTCATGGCGCCCTTCGGCTTCGGCGAGCGCACCGGCATCGACCTGCCCGGCGAGGCCACCGGCGTGCTGCCCTCGCCGGAGTGGAAGCGCAATCGCTTCAAGAAGCCCGAGCAGCAGCGCTGGTTCGCCGGCGAGACGATCTCGGTCGGCATCGGCCAGGGCTACAACGCCTACACGCCGCTGCAACTCGCCAACGCGCTCGCCGCGCTGGTCAACCAGGGCAAGCTGTTCCGCCCGCACGTGGTCAAGTACGTAGTGGATTCGCGCACCGGCGAGCGACGCGCGGTCGAGCCCGAGCCGCTGCGCCAGATCCCGCTGCGCGACGCGCACCTGAAGGCGGTGCTCGACGCCATGGTGGACGTCAACCGCACGGGCACCGGCAAGCGTGCGTTCAAGGGCGCGCCCTACACCGTCGGTGGCAAGACCGGCACCGCGCAGGTGTTCTCGCTGCGCGGCCAGCGCTACGTCGAGGGCCGCGTGCGCGAGCGCCTGCGCGACCACTCCTGGTTCGTCGCCTACGCCCCGGCCGAGAACCCCAGGATCGCGCTCGCGGTGCTGGTCGAGAACGGCGGCTTCGGCGCCCAGTCGGCGGCGCCGATCGCACGCCAGGTGATCGACTACTACCTGCTCGACCAGCGCGCCGGCGCGCCGGCCGCCGAGGACGAGGAGGGGGCCGAGAGCGAGGAGGCCGCAGAGGGCAGCGGCGACGCGCTGCCCGCCTCGCGCGCCGTCGAGCCCGCGGCACCGCAGGAGGCGCCGCCCGCGCCCGTGCCGTCGCGCCCGACCACCCCGCCCGCCGCGGTGCCCGCGCCGCAGCCCGCCGCGGCGAGGAACGCGCGATGAACGACAACCGCTTCAACCCGCTCGCTCTCGTCCTCGGCTTCCTGCGTCCGCTCGACCCCGTGCTGATGCTGGTGCTGGCCACCCTGCTCGGCTACGCCCACGTGCTCATGCAGAGCGCCTCGCCCGAGCGGCTCGACTCGCAGATCACCCACATCGGCATCGCGCTCGCCGGCATGTGGGTGCTCGCCTGGCTCAAGCCGCAGCGCCTGCTGTCGATGGCGGTGCCGCTCTACCTGCTCGGGGTGGTGCTGCTGATGGCGGTGGAACTGTTCGGCGAGGTCTCCAAGGGGGCGCAGCGCTGGCTCGATGTCGGTGTGGCGCGCATCCAGCCCTCGGAGCTGATGAAGATCGCGATGCCGCTGATGCTGGCCTGGTTCTTCCAGATACGCGAGGGCCACACCCGCTTCATCGACTTCCTCCTCGCCGGCGCCCTGCTGCTCGCCCCGGTGGGCCTGATCCTGATCCAGCCCGACCTCGGCACCAGCCTGCTGGTCGCCGCCTCCGGCCTCTATGTGATCTATTTCGCCGGCTTGTCGTGGAAGCTGTTGATCCCGCTGGTGGTGGCGGTGGTGATCGGACTGGGCTCGATCGTCGCCTTCGGCGATACGCTCTGCCAGCCCGAGGTCGACTGGCAGGTGCTGCGCGAGTACCAGAAGCAGCGCGTGTGCACGCTGCTCGATCCCACCCGCGACCCGCTCGGCAAGGGCTTCCACATCATCCAGTCGACGATCGCGATCGGCTCCGGCGGGCTTACCGGAAAGGGCTGGATGGACGGCACCCAGACCCATCTCGCCTTCCTGCCGGAGCGTCACACCGATTTCATCTTCGCCGTGCTCGCCGAGGAGTTCGGGCTCGTCGGCGCGCTGCTGCTGCTGGCGGTCTATGTGCTGCTGCTGCTGCGCGGCTTCCACATCGCCGCGAATGCACCCACCCACGCTTCGCGCCTGCTCGCCGGCGCGATCACGATGATCTTCTTCACCTATGCCTTCGTGAATATGGGCATGGTGAGCGGCATCCTGCCCGTGGTGGGGGTGCCGCTACCCTTCATCAGCTACGGCGGAACCGCGCTCGTCACGCTCTGTCTGGGTATCGGCATCCTCATGAGCATCCAGCGCAGCCGCTTCGTGGACAAGACCTGAGAAGGCGCAGACCAACGATGACCCACGCTTCCGCCACCGTCCCGATCCGCCCCCGTGGCGCCTTGGCGCGCTGTACCCTGGCCGCTGCCAGCCTCGCCTGCGCCGCCGTGCTGCTGTCGGCCTGTGGCTCTGCACCCAGGCGCGAGGAGCCGGTCGCCGAGGTGCCGGCGCAGGCGACGACGCCGGGACGCAGCCCCGCGCGCCGTGGTGGGGGCTACTACAAGGACGATGGCCCGGAGGACGAGATCCCAGACAACCTCGACGCGATCCCGGACGCCGAGCCGCGCGACGAGCCCCTGCACCGCTTCGCCAACCGTCCCTACCACGTGATGGGGCAGAGCTTCGTCCCTGCCACGGCAGTGCGCACCTTCCGCCAGCGCGGCCACGGCAGCTGGTACGGTCGCCGCTTCCACGGCAAGCCGACCTCGAGCGGCGAGCCCTACGACATGTACGCGATGACGGCCGCGCATCCGACGCTGCCGATCCCGAGCTATGCGCGCGTGACCAACCTCGCCAACGGCCGCTCGGTGGTGGTGCGGGTCAATGACCGCGGCCCCTTCCTGCGCGGCCGGGTGATCGACCTCTCCTATGCCGCAGCGCATAAACTCGGCTATATCAACAGCGGCAGCGCCGAGGTCGAGGTCGAGCAGATCCTGCCCGGCGAGGCGCCGCTGGTGGTCGCGGCACGCCCGGTGCCGCCGTTGCCCGCGCGCGCCAACGAGGGCCTCGTCCCCGGCGCCGGACCCGCTACCGGAATGAAGCCGCTCGCCCCCCTGTCGGTGGCGCAGGCCCCGCTTGCCGTGCAGGTCGCGAGTCCGGTACAGCCGGTCGATACGGCGATCGCCCTCGCCCCGCCCGAGTGCGAGGACGAACCCGCCTGCGGCGCTGCGGGTGGACTCGCGCCACCAGTGGCTTCGGCCAGTGCGGGCATCTTCCTGCAACTCGGCGCGTTCTCCTCGTATGCCAACGCCGAGGGTTTCCGCGACACGGTGCGCAGCCAGGCCTCGAACCTGGCCGAGCGTTTCGAATTGTTCACCGATGGCGAACGTTTCCGTCTCCATGCCGGTCCCTATGACACGGTCGAGGAGGCACGCGATGCCGCAGCCCGCATGGGCAGCGTGCTGAAGCTCAAGCCCTTCGTGGTGGTGCGCTGAGCCTGGCGCACCGCGCCCGGGTTGCAACAAAGGCTTTCCATTTTTGGCCCGTCCCCGGGCGGCGCCTATAATCGACCGTTCCTTTTTCCGTCTCCCCAGGTTTTTCCGATGCGTTTCCTGATTGCCGTACTCGTCTCGCTGTTCTCGCTGTCCGCGCTCGCGCAGACGGTGCCGCCCCCCGCACTGGCTGCCAAGGCCTGGGCGCTGGTCGACCATGCCACCGGGCAGGTGCTCGCCGAGAAGGACGCCGACGCCCGCATCGAGCCGGCATCGCTCACCAAGCTGATGACGGCCTACATCACCTTTTCCAAGCTCAAGGAAGGCACGCTGAAGGCCGACCAGATGGTGCCGGTGTCGACCACGGCCTGGCGGATGGAAGGCTCGCGCATGTTCATCGAGCCGAACAAGCCGGTCAGTGTGGACGAGCTGATCCGTGGCGTGATCGTGCAGTCGGGTAACGATGCCTGCGTGGCCCTCGCCGAGACGATCGCCGGCAGCGAGGAGGCCTTCGCCGCGCTGATGAACCGTGAGGCGCAGCGCCTGGGCATGACCAACACCCATTTCACCAATTCGACCGGCCTGCCCGATCCGCAGCTCTACACCAGCGCGCGCGACCTCGCCCTGCTGGCGAGCGCGATCATCCGCGACTTTCCCGAGTACTACAGCCTGTACTCGCTCAAGGAGTACACCTACAACGGCATCAAGCAGCCCAACCGCAACCGCCTGCTCTACATGGATCCCTCGGTCGACGGCATGAAGACCGGCCACACCAGCAGCGCCGGCTACTGCCTGGTGTCCACCGCCCGCCGCGGCGAGCGCCGCCTGATCTCGGTGGTACTCGGTGCCGCCTCGGACACCGTGCGCGCGCAGGAGTCGCTCAAGCTGCTCAACTTCGGCTACCAGTTCTACGAGACGGTGAAGCTCTACTCCGCCGAGGAGGCGCTGTCGCAGTTCCGTGTCTGGAAGGGCAAGCTCAACGAGCTGCCGGTGGGCTTCACGAAGGACTTCGCGCTCACCGTGCCCAAGGAGGCCGCCAACAAGATCCAGGTCAGCCTGGAGAGCCGTCAGCCGCTGGTGGCGCCGCTGCAGCGCGGCCAGGAGGTCGGCACGCTGACCGTCGCGGTCGACGGCAAGCCGCTCGGCCAGTATCCCGTGGTCGCGCTGCAGGATGTCGAGGTGGCGGGTTTCTTCGGCCGTCTGTGGGATGCGATCGTGATGTTCTTCAAGAGTCTCTGAGCCCTTTACCGCAATCGCCGCGCGCCCCGCGTCCTCGTGTCGCCCGGCGCGCTGGCGGGTGGTGCGCCGAGAATGCGCCCCGACAACCAGGAATCGACGAATACGGTGATGAGCCATGGCTGACCAGCAGGACGCGCAGACGCGCCAGAGCCTGATCGAATATCCCTGCGACTTTCCCATCAAGGTGATGGGCGTGCGGGTGGATGGTTTCGCCCAGGCGGTGATCGAGGTCGTGCTGCGCCATGCGCCCGACTTCGAGCCCGCCGGCGCCGAGATGCGGCCCTCGAGCAAGGGCAACTACCTCGCGGTGACCTGCACCTTCCGCGCGGTGTCGCAGATGCAGGTGGATGCGCTGTACCGCGAGCTCACCGCACACCCGATGGTCAAGGTGGTGCTGTGATCGTCAAGCGCCTCGGCCTGGTGGAGTACGCGCCGGCGCTCGAGGCGATGCGCGTGTTCACCGCCGCGCGCGGGGTGGACACGCCCGACGAGATCTGGCTGCTGCAGCACCCGCCCGTCTATACGCTGGGGCAGGCCGGCAAGCCCGAGCACCTGCTGCAGAACCCTGCCGACATCCCGCTGGTGCGGATCGATCGTGGCGGGCAGATCACCTACCACGGCCCCGGCCAGCTGGTGGCGTACCTGTTGCTGGACCTGCCGCGCCGCAGGCTGAAGGTGCGGGAGCTGGTGTTCCTGATGGAGCAGGCGATCATCGACACCCTGGCCGACCATGGCATCGAGGCCGAGCGCAAGGATGGCGCGCCGGGCGTCTATGTCGCCGGCGACAAGATCGCCGCACTCGGCCTGCGCGTGCGCAACGGCTGCAGCTACCACGGCCTGGCGATCAACGTGGATGCCGACCTCGCGCCCTTCGGCTGGATCAACCCCTGCGGCTATGAGGGGCTGAAGACGATCCGCATGAAGGACTTCGGCATCGATGCCGGCGTGGACGCGGTCGGCGAGCGCCTGCTCGGGCACCTGCAAGCCCTGCTTCCCCCCATCGTCACTGCCGATGCGGCGGATCAGCCTGCGGGGGCTGCCGCGGGCCCGCGCGCCGGGCCATAATCCGCCACCGGAGCCGCAGAGCTCCACCGCCCGAGCCGATCGCTCCCGCCCTTCCTCCAGCCCTTTTCCCACCCGGAAACCCACAGAGATCCGCGAACATGGAAACCCCCGCTCGCAAGCAGCGCGGCGCCGACAAGACCGCCCGCATCCCGATCAAGATCGTCCCCGCCGAACGCCTCAAGAAACCCGACTGGATCCGCATCAAGCTCGGCGCCGGCATGGAGGCCGAGCGCTTCAACGAGATCAAGGCCACGCTGCGTGACCACAAGCTGCACACGGTGTGCGAGGAAGCCTCCTGCCCGAACATCCACGAATGCTTCGGCAAGGGCACGGCGACCTTCATGATCATGGGCGACATCTGCACCCGGCGCTGCCCCTTCTGCGACGTCGGCCACGGCCGCCCCGAGCCACTCAACCCCGATGAGCCGCGCGACCTCGCCAAGACCATCGCCGCGATGCGGCTGAACTACGTGGTGATCACCTCGGTGGACCGCGACGATCTGCGCGACGGCGGCGCCCAGCACTTCGTCGACTGCATCCGCGAGACGCGCGCCGCCTCGCCGAGCACCCGCATCGAGGTGCTGGTGCCCGACTTCCGCGGCCGCATGGAGATCGCGCTCGACATCTTCGACGCCGCCCCGCCCGACGTCATGAACCACAACCTCGAGACCGTGCCGCGCCTGTACAAGCAGGCGCGCCCGGGCTCGGACTACGCCTACTCGCTCGAGCTGCTCAAGCAGTTCAAGGCGCGCCACCCGGACGTGGCGACCAAGTCGGGCCTGATGGTGGGCCTGGGCGAGACCGACGACGAGATCCTCGAGGTCATGCGCGACCTGCGCGCGCACGACGTCGAGATGCTCACCATCGGCCAGTACCTGCAGCCCTCGGGCGGCCACCTGCCGGTGCTGCGCTACGTGCATCCGGACACGTTCAAGATGTTCGAGACCGAGGCGCTGAAGATGGGCTTCAAGAACGCCGCCTGTGGCCCGATGGTGCGCTCGAGCTACTGGGCCGACCAGCAGGCGCATGGCGCCGGGGTGGTGTGATCATGGCCGAGGGTCGGATCGGGATCGTTCCGGCGCTCATCCTGGCCGTCGGCATCGGCTTCGCAGGCATGCAGGTGGCGGGAGGCATCGAGCGCTTCCGCATGGCGGAGCGCACCCTCACCGTGAAGGGCCTGGCCGAGCGTGACGTGAAGAGCGACTTCGCGGTGTGGACCGTCCCCTTCCGCCGCGCGGAGAACGACTTCGGCAGCGTACAGCAGGCGCTGACCGCCGACCGCGAGCGCGTGGTCGCCTTCCTGCGCGAGCAGGGTTTCAGCGACGACGAGATCGAGGTGCGGCCCTTGCAGGTGCAGGATCTGCTGGCGCGCGAGTACGGCTCGGACCGCGTGGCCCTGCGCTTCACCGGGCAGGGGCAGGTCGTGGTCAAGTCGGCCCGCGTCGATCTCGTGGCCGCGGCGTCGAATCGGGTCGATCCGCTGGTCGAGGCGGGCGTGCAGCTGGGCGGTGATGGCAGCGACGGCACGCCGCGCTACCAGCTGCGCGGCTTCAACGACATCAAGCCGATCCTGCTCGAAGAGGCGACCCTGAGCGCGCGCGAACTGGCCAGCAAGTTCGCGGCCGATGCGGGCGCGCGCCTGGGCCCCTTGCGCAGCGCAAACCAGGGCGCGATCCGAATCACCGACGACGACGACTCCGACATGGACACGTCGCGCACGATCGGCAAGCGCCTGCGCGTGGTCAGCACCTTCCAGTTCGGCCTCGAGTAGGGCGCGCCGCGCGGCCCGCACACGCGCTGCCGAATCGTGGCGGCGGGCGCGGGAGACGCCGGGCACGCCCTGCCCGGCTCATTCACGCCGCCGCTGGACGATCAGGGGCAGCCCTTGCACCCGTCCGTCTGCGCGTTGAGGAAGATCGCCTGGTCCAGGTTGGCGCCGGTGAGGTCGGCGTTGCTGAGTTGCGCGCGGGTGAAGTTGGCGCCCTGCAGGTTGGCGCCGGCGAAGGAGGCGCCCGAGAGCTTGGCGGCACGCAGGTTGGTGCGAGTCAACTCAGCGCCGTCGAAGCGGCTGCGCTCGGCGCGCGCGTTGGTCAGGTCGGCGCCGCCGAGCTGGGCGGCGGAGAGATTGGCGTCGTGGAGATCGGCATTCTGCAGGATCGCGTTGCGCAGGTCGGTTTTCTCGAGGCTGGCGCCGGTCAGGCGTGCGCCGCGCAGGTTGGTGCGCAGCATCGAGGCGCCGTCGAGCGTCGCGCCCGCCATCTCGGCCTGGGAGAAGTTCGCCTCGTTCAGCGTGGCGCCGCGCAGGTTGGCGCCGGAGAGGTCGGAGCGGGTGAACTGCGAATTGGCCAGGTTCACCCCTTCCAGGTTCGCCCCGTTCAGGTTCAGGTTGGTGCACAGGGTGCCGCGGCGGATGTCGCAGCCACCGATGTTGCCGGCGCGCTGGGCGTGGGCGGGCGGGAGCAGGGCGAACAGGAGACTGGCCGACAGAGCGGCGTACAGCGTGGTGCGGAGCGTTGGCATGGGGTGCGTGGGCTTTCCTGTCAGGCGGGTTCGGCGAGGAGCTGGTCGAGCAGGCCATGCAGCTTGTCGAAGTCGGGTTCGCCAAGGATCTTCTGCACGATCTGGCCGCGCTTGTCGAGGATGTAGCTGGTCGGGGTCAGGCGCACGCCCTCGAAGCCACGCGCGATGCTGCCGTCGCGGTCGAGCACGAAGGTGAAGGGCAGGGGATTGCGCTCGACGAAGGCGGCGACCTGGGCGGGCGGGTCGTAGTCCATCGCCACCGCCACGGTCCGGTAGCCGCGCGCCTCGAACTTCTCCTGGGTCGCCTTCAGCGCCGGCATCTCCTTGATGCAGCTGGTGCAGGTGGTGGCCCAGAAGTTCACCAGCACCACCTTGCCGCGCAGGTCGGCGGTGCGAAAGCTCTGTCCCTGCAGCGTGGAGAAGGCCACGTCGGGCGCGGCCGGCTTCTGCGTGAATACGAAAAAGCCGGCGACGGCGAGGACGAGGACCGCGACGGCGGCGGCGATCTTGAGCTTCATGACAGGGTCCGGAACGGTTGAAGTGCGCGGCGGCAGGCGCTTTGCGGGCGATTTTGAGCGAGCCACCCGGGCTTGTCACTCTTGCGTTATCCGACAGACGCTGTCTGCAAAGGTGCCCGGCTTGCTAGACTGGATCCATCAGGACGCCGCGACCAAGGTCCCGGCCCCGTTTTTTGCCCCCGTTCAAGCCGAGGTAAGCCCGCAATGACCAACCCGCCCGTGTTCACCTGGAGTGACCGTTTCCTGCTCGGGCACCGCACGATCGACGACACCCATCGCGAGTTCGTCGATTGCGTGGATGCGCTGCTGCGCGCGAGCGACGCGGAGATCCCCGCCGCGCTCGACGCCTTCGCCCGCCACGCCGAGGCGCATTTCGCGCAGGAGGACGAGTGGCTGGCTGCGCCCGATTTCCCCAACGGCGGCGAGTGCCACATCGACGAGCACGCCAAGGTGATGGCCTCGGTGCGCGAGGTGCAGGAGCTCGTCGCCAAGGGCGAGGTGGAGATCGCCCGCGAGCTCGCGCAGGCGCTGATGGACTGGTTCCCCGGGCACGCCGACTACATGGACTCGGCGCTCGCCACCTGGCTGGTGAAGAAGTCCCACGACGGCCGTCCGCTGGTGCTGCGGCGCAAGGAACACCTTTGAGCGTCGCGCCGGCCGGGCGCACGCCGCGCATCCGGCGCGGCCCGGCCGACGCCCGCCGGCCCGGACGCGCGATCGGCTAGAATCGACATCCACGCCGCCCGGCCGGGCGGCTTTGCTTTTCTGCGATCCCGCCCACGATGTCCGCCCTCCTCAACGCGCCCCAGCGCGAAGCGATCCGCTATCTCGACGGCCCCTGCCTGGTGCTGGCCGGCGCCGGCAGTGGCAAGACGCGGGTGATCACGCACAAGATCGCGCACCTGATCAACGAGTGCGGCATCAGCGCCAACAACATCGCCGCGATCACCTTCACCAACAAGGCCGCCAAGGAGATGCAGGAGCGCGTCGCCCACATCATGGGCGGGCGCGTGCCGGGCGGGCTCACGGTGTGCACCTTCCACGCGCTGGGGGTGCGCATCATCCGCCAGGAGGCCAAGCACTGCGGCTTGAAGCCGCAGTTCTCCATCCTCGATGCCTCCGACACCGTGCAGATCGTCTCGGACGTCGCCGGCGACAGCGACAAGGGCATCGCCAAGCAGATGCAGTGGCAGATCTCGTCGTGGAAGAACGCGATGATCACGCCCGAGGAGGCCGCGCAGCTCGCCGACAACGAGATCGCCTCGGTCGCCGCCAAGCTGTACAAGGAGTACGAGCGCACCCTGCGCGCCTATCAGGCGGTGGATTTCGACGACCTCATCTCGCTGCCGGTCCGCCTGTTCGACGAGCACCCCGAGGTGCGCGAGCGCTGGCAGAACAAGCTGCGCTACCTGCTGGTGGACGAGTACCAGGACACCAACCGCGCCCAGTACCGGCTGCTCAAGCTGCTGTCGGGCGTGCGCGGCGCCTTCACCGCGGTGGGCGACGACGACCAGGCGATCTACGCCTGGCGCGGCGCGGATGTGGAAAACCTGAAGTTGCTGCAGCAGGACTACCCCAGGCTCAAGGTCATCAAGCTCGAGCAGAACTACCGCTCCTCGCGCCGCATCCTCGAGGCCGCCAACACCGTCATCGCCAACAACGAGAAGCTCTTCGACAAGCGCCTGTGGTCCGAGCACGGCCAGGGCGAGCAGATCGTCGTCACCAACTGCCGCGACGCCGAGCACGAGGCCGAGTGGGTGGCGACCAAGATCGTCGCGCACAAGTTCGAGCACCGCACCCGCTTCAAGGACTACGCCATCCTCTACCGCGGCAACCACCAGTCCCGCCTCATCGAGCAGCAGCTGCGCAACCACCGCATCCCCTACGTGATGTCGGGCGGGCAGAGCTTCTTCGACAAGGCCGAGATCCGCGACCTGATCGCCTGGCTGCGCCTGCTCGTCAATGAGGACGACGACCTCGCCTTCATCCGCGCCATCACCACGCCGCGCCGCGGCATCGGCGCCGCCACCATCGAGGCGCTCGGCGCCTACGCCGGCCATCGCCACAGCAGCCTGTTCGCCGCGGTGTTCGAGGAGGGACTGACCCAGCACCTCAACGCCAAGCAGCTGCAGGGCGTGCAGGAGTTCGCCGCCTACATCAACCGCCTGCAGTACCGCGCCCCGCGCGAGCCCGCGGCGCAGCTGCTGGAAGACCTGCTCGGCGCGATCCGCTACGAGGCCTGGCTGTTCGAGCACTGCGACACCCGCGAGGCCGAATCCAAGTGGAGCAACGTGCGCGACTTCGTCGGCTGGCTCGGCCGCAAGGGCGAGGAGGATGGCAAGAACCTGCTCGAGCTCACCCAGACCATCGCGCTGATGTCCATGCTCGACAAGGAAGACCCCGACTTCGACGGCGTGCAGATGGCGACCCTGCACGCCTCCAAGGGGCTGGAGTTTCCGCACGTGTTCCTGGTCGGCGTCGAGGAGGGCCTGCTGCCGCACCAGAGCAGTGTCGACGAGGACAAGGTCGACGAGGAGCGCCGGCTGATGTACGTCGGCATCACCCGCGCCCAGCGCAGCCTCAACCTCACCTGGTGCGAGCGGCGCAAGTCGGGCAAGGAGTTCCGCGCCTGCGAGCCGAGCCGCTTCATCGCCGAGATGGGCGGCGACATCCGCATGAACGACCGCAAGACCGCGCAGCCGGTGACGAAGGAAGAAGGCAAGGCGCGGCTCGCCAACCTGATGGCGATGTTCGAGAGCCGCGACAAGGGTTGAACGGTCTGGCGCCGCGTACCTTGGTGCGCGTGGCGCAGGCGTGTGCGGCGCGTGTGCACGAAAAAGGCAGCCCGCAGGCTGCCTCGTCCGTCGCTGTGCGCTCGCGCGCTTACTGCTCGACCGGCGGCTCGGTGTAGCCGGCGCCGGCGAGATTGGCCAGGTGGGCCACGGCGCGCGCCACCTCGGTGTCGGTGAGGTCGCTACCGCCGCCGCGCGGGGGCATCGCCCCCTTGCCGGCGATCACCGAGGCGGTCAAGCCTTCGAACCCGAGCGCGAGACGCGGGCCCCAGGCGGCGGAATCGCCGGTCTTGGGCGCACCCACCGCACCCGCGTCGTGGCAGGCGGCGCAGATCGACTTGTAGATCTGCTCGCCAGTGCGGGTGCCCGGCGTGATGGTCACGGCCTGGATCTGCACCCGTGCGACCGGCTGGATCAGCGTGGCGGTGGTTTCCGGATCGATCTTGCTCTGGTCGCCACAGCCGGCCAGCAGCACGGCTGCGACCAGGGCGACGGGCATTGCGAGGCGGGCGGGCCGCAGGGTGCGTGGGTTCGACATGCTTTGGTCCTCGGACGGTGGCGCAAGACGGGGTCTAAAAGCAGGATTATAGCGGGCTAAAAACCATTGTGGCAGCGCGCCATGGACTTTGCCGCCGAAGCGGGCTATGCTTCCGCGCCTTGTCCGGGCGCTTGCTCCGGACGCCACGCGCCCGTAGCTCAGCTGGATAGAGTACTGCCCTCCGAAGGCAGGGGTCGGACGTTCGAATCGTCTCGGGCGCGCCAAACAATTCAATGGGTTAGGTCTTAACGGGCCTGGCCCATTTTCTTTTTGGCCCACGCTTGGCCCATTTTTGGCCCATCCTTGGCCCTCGTCCTGACGGGCCATCACTTGGAGCCAGCGGTTTCGACCCTTGCTTCCCTGGCCCGGTATCACCGCCCAATTGACCGCTACTTCTGGGCATCCCCTACGCCGTCGTCGTCGGCAGGCTTCAAGTTGGGTAGATGCTCGGCAAGCTGCTCAAGCCGGCATGCGAAGTAGTCGCACAGCTTGTCCAGGTTATCCGTCACGGTGCTGTAGCCCGGGTGGTTGGCGATTTTCGACAGGGTCATCCGGTTGATACCCGTCTGGGCCGCGACCTCCGTCATCGTGATCACGCGACGTTCCCGAAACTCCTTTTCTGCGATGAGCTCCTTGAGTCGGAACCTGATCATGTGAGCACCTGAGTCTGTTTTCTAACGGGTGATGAAAAATATTATCGCCTGATGTTGACATCCTGCAAAGGCGTGATTAAATTTGTTATCAAGTGATCTTAAATATAGATCGCTGATAACCGATCAAATCAAGGAGGCTGTGATGTCGCTGACCTATCTAACCACCGACGAGCTCGCGGGGCTCATCAAGTACGACCCGCGGACGATCCGTGAGCGGTTGAAGGATTCGGTCCTCATCGAAGGAACACACTACATCCGCCCCTTTGGCGGCAGGAAGATCCTCTACATCTGGGAGCATATCGAGCGCGATATGGGGCTCACCTCGAGTGTCTCCAGCTTCGCAATCCCGATGGCAAACGGCGGGGTGTGTCATGGGTAGCATTCGCAAGCATAGCCAAACGGGGTTTCTCTTCTTCGACTTCCGTTATCAGGGTGTGCGCTGCCGCGAGTACACCGCGCTCCCTGAGACCGCTCCGAACAAAAAGAAGCTTGAGAAGGTTTTGAGCGCGATCGAGGCCGACATCGCCGCTGGCACCTTCGACTACCGCCGCTTCTTCCCCGGCAGCAAGAACGCCGCGAAATTCG
>ENA-UOUJ01001148-UOUJ01001148.1-activated-sludge-metagenome-genome-assembly--contig:-NODE-1148-length-14741-cov-8.355168_pt1 | contig 14741 bp, 11 predicted proteins | sample MGYA00249839_ERZ747224 | MGnify/ENA primary metagenome ERZ747224 (study PRJEB28782, sample SAMN03220277) | activated sludge metagenome | biome: wastewater; feature: sewage sludge; material...
CCGCCGTCGTTGTTGCTAGGTTGGGGTCATGCTCATCGTCGAAGAGACCTTCCTGCTGCTGACCAAGGACAACGGGGCCGCCGAGAGGGTCTCGCGATACCGCCGCCACGGGCTCGTCGCGGCCCTGCTGACGGACCTGGCCGAGGCCGGGGTCATCGACGTCGGCCAGGGCCGGGACCCCCGGGTCGCGGTGGTGCGGGCCGGCACCACCGGGGATCCCGTGCTGGACGCCTCGCTGCCCGCCCTGGACCGGTTGTCCGGGAAGAGGATCTCCGCGCTGCTGGCCAGCCCGGCGCTGGATCCGGAGCGGGCCGTGGGGCACGCGCTGGCCCGGCAGGGCATCGTGCAGGAGGTCCCCCGCCGGTTCCGCGCCCCTCACTACGTCATCACCAGCCCGGCACCGGAGATCGCCCTGCGCCAGCGGCTCGGCGAGGTCCTGGCCGGGACCCGTGAGGCCACCCGGGCCGACGGGACCGAGCTCGGCATCCTCAAGGCCCTGAACCTCGCCTACGGCCTGCTCGGCCCGGCCCGCGGCGACCTGGACCGCCGCGGGCTGGCACGACGCATCGTGGCCGTCTCCCAGGATAATCCCGCCGTGGCGGCCCTGCAGCGGAGGGTGGGCACCATCCCGGCCTCCACCACGGTCGCCGTGACCGCGGCCGGCGCGGCCTGAGCCGGTCGCCCCGACGCCGCCTGACCGCTCAGGCCGGATCCGTGGAGCCCTCTTCCACGGGCGTGACGGCCGGTTCCGGCGTCCCCTCCGCGGCCAGCGCCTGGTGGCGGCGGTAGACCTGGACGCCGATGGCCACGGGGATGGCCGCGACGGCGGCCGCCCGCATCCAGGGCCGGTCCAGGACGTGGCCGGTCGCCGCGTCCAGGGACACCCGCCCGGCACCGCCGACCGCGAAGGCCGTGGCGGCCAGGCCGAGCACCGCGGGGTACTCCAGGCCGCCCTCGGTGGCGAAGAAGCCCTGGGGGGCGTGCACGCTGGCCGCCACGCCCATCGTCGTGGCCGCTGCCGCCCCGGCGGCCGGCGTCGCCAGGCCGAGGGCCAGGGCCAGGCCGGCGCCGGCCTCACCGACCCCGGCGAGCACGGCGCTGGTCTTGCCCGGGCGGAAGCCCATGGCGTGCAGGCCCTGGCTGGTCCCCTCCAGGCCGCCGCCGCCGAACCAGCCGAACAGCTTCTGCGTGCCGTGGGCGATCAGTACTCCGCCGAGGCCGACGCGGAACAGCGTCCGGGCGGCGGTGGTCGCGTTGGGGGTGGGGTTCTCGTAGCTCATCGGGGTCCTTCCAGGTGGGCGAATGATGGCGCGGGTGCGCGCCGCCCACCCTAGCGCTCGGTGCGCGGCTGGTGCTGGTCGACCTGCGGCTGGTACCCGGAGGCGCGCAACCGGCCCAGCACCTGTTCGGAGTGGTCCAGGCCGCGGGTCTCCATGTCGATGGTGATCGTCACGTCGCCCATGCCCAGCGATCCGCCGATGCGCGTGTGGTCCACGCGGGTGACGTTCGCGTCCGTCTCGGCGATGATCCGCGAGATGGTGGACAGCTCGCCGGGCCGGTCCTGCAGGGACATCTTCACCGTCAGGTAACGCCCGGCCGCGGCCAGGCCGGACTGGATGACCTTGAGCATCAGCATCGGGTCGATGTTCCCGCCCGAGAGCAGCACCACGGTGTGCTTCGACTGGATGCCCAGCTCGGCCAGCTTGCCCTCCAGCAAGGCGGCCACCCCGACCCCGCCGGCCGGCTCCACGACCATCTTGGAGCGCTCCAGCAGGAACACCAGCGCGTTGGCGATGGCGTCCTCCGAGACGGTCACCACCCCGTCCACGAGCTCCCGGATGATCTGGAACGGGATCTGTCCCGGCTTGCCCACGGCGATGCCGTCGGCGATGGTGGACACGGTCTCCAGCGGCACCAGGGCGTCCGCGGCCAGCGAGGGCGGGTACGCCGCCGCGTTCTCCGCCTGCACGCCGATGATGTTGATGTGCCGGCCCTGGCGCCGGGCCATCTCCTTGACGGCCACCGCCACCCCCGCCAGCAGTCCGCCGCCGCCGATCCCCATGACCAGGGTGTCGACGTCGGGTGCCTGCTCGAGGATCTCCAGGCCGATGGTGCCCTGGCCGGCGACCACGTCCGCGTTGTCGAAGGGATGGATGAACACGGCGCCGACCTCCTCGGCGTACCGCTGGGCCTCGGCGAGGGCCTCGTCCACGTTGTTTCCGTACAGCACCACCTCGGCACCGTGGTCCCGGGTGGCCTGGAGCTTGGGCAGGGCCACGCCCAGGGGCATGAAGATCCGTGCCTTGATCCCGAGCTTGGAGGCGGCCAGGGCCACTCCCTGGGCGTGGTTGCCGGCCGAGGCGGCCACCACGCCGCGGGCCTTCTCCTCGTCGCTGAGCTTGGCCATCCGCACGTAGGCGCCCCGGACCTTGAATGATCCGGCGCGCTGGAGGTTCTCGCACTTGAGGTGCACCGTGGCGCCCGTGACCCGTCCCAGGGCCCGGGAGTGGTCCAGCGGCGTCGGGACGATGACGTCCCGCAGCATCTCGCGGGCCTGTTCGATGTCGGCCAGGGTGACGGGCAGGACCGGGCGGGTCCCGGAGGCCTCACCCACGGCGTCGGCACCGGCGTCAACACCGGCCTCGGCCGGCACGGTGGCGTCGTCCGGGGCGTGCTCCGGACGTTGGCTCTGCGGGGTCGTGGTCACTGGTGTCCTCCGTCCTGGTCCGGCCGGCGGCCGGAGCGGTCCATCCCCGTATTGTCCTCCCCCGGACCGGTCCCGCCGCGCACATTGCCGCCGTCGGGACTCACGCGGGCGGCGTCGGGGCCGTCGTCGTCCGCCGTGCCGGCGCCGCCGTGGTCACGCCAGCGCCGGGGGAGGAAGCGGGAACGGGTCTGGGACCGCTTGAGTTCACGGCGCGCCCGGCGTCGTTCCGTGACGCTGGTGCCGCCCCGGCCCTCGGCACCGTCGGCTCCCCCGGTGGCCTTGCGCACCACCCCGTCGATGGTCTCGTAGGCACGGCCCCACGGCCCCTCGAGCTCGGCGGCGCGCTCCTTCAGCGTCCCCTCCCGCGGGACGTCCGGTCTGGGTTCCTGGTCGCCCTCCAGCCACGGCCGGGCGTGGAAGTACTTGATGGTCGCGTTGAGGAACGCCATCAGCGGGACCGCGAAGACGGCACCCACGAGCCCCAGCACGGCCGTGCCCCCCGAGACCGCCAGGAACACGGCCAGCGGGTGCAGGCTGACCGCCCGGCCCATGACGAGGGGCTGCAGGACGTTACCCTCGATCTGCTGCACGAGCAGCACGACGCCCAGCATGATCAGCGCGTTGACGGGGCCGTTGGCCACCAGGGCCAGCAGCACCGCCACGGCGCCGGTCAGGAAGGCACCGACCAGCGGGATGAAGGACCCGAAGAACACCAGCACGCCCAGCGGCAGGGCCAGCGGCACGCCCAGGACCCAGGCGCCGGTACCGATGCCGACCGCGTCCACGAAGGCCACGAAGATCTGCACCCGCACGTAACTGCCCAGGGAGTTCCAGCCGGCCTTGCCGGCCCCGTCGATGGCCTCGCGGTGACGGCGGGGCACGAAGTTCAGGCAGAACCGCCAGATCCGCTGTCCGTCGTAGAGGAAGAAGATCAGGGCGAAGACGGCCAGCACGGTGCCGGCCGCGATGTTGCCGGCCGTGGAGCCGAAGCCCAGGGCGCCGGAGAGGATCTGCTGGCTGTTGTTGCGGACGGTGTCGCCGAGGTTGGCGAAGATGTCGTTCCACTGGTCCGTGGTCACGCCCACGCTGGCGAGCCAGGCGACGATGCCCTGGACGCCGACCATGATCTGGTCGCGCATGTCCGTGAAGCCCACGGTCAGCTGCTGGCCGACGAGGGTCAGCAGACCCACGATGATCGCCAGGAAGCCGATGATGATCGCCGTCACGGACAGGCCGGTGGGCACGCCCCAGCGGCGGAACCGCTGGTGCACGGGATTGAGCAGCGTGGCGAGCAGCGCCGCGATGATCAACGGGATGACCAGCAGGGACACGTGGCTGAGCAGCCAGATGCTCGCCCCGGCCATGGCCAGCACCAGCAGGACGCGCCAGGACCAGGCGGCGGCGACCGTCAGTCCGTAGGGGACGTCGGTGGCGACCCGGTTGGCCTGCTGGGATGCCGTGAGCAGGGGATCACGTCCCGGGACGGCCAGTTCGGCCCCGTTCCCGGGCGTCGGCTGGGGGGTGGTGCTCAAGGGCTTGCCTCCTGGTGGGTCACAGTCGCCCGGTGATGCCCCAGGCGGCTGCCAACTGGCCACCCGCGCCGATCCAGGCCAGGCCCTCGCCACTGTTGAGGGCGTTGGCCGGGGCGGTCATCGGCTCCACCGCCACCGCTCGGTGGCGGCCGGGGAACCTGTCCGTGAAGAACACGTGCACGTAGCCGTAGGCCGGTTCGGTCCACAGCTCCACGCTCCGGCCGTCCGGGGCGGCCAGCACGTGGTGGTGCAGTCCGTCCTGGCCGGGCACCAGGTCCGTGAAGGCGGCGTCCAGCAGCTCCGTGCCGACGCGCCGGCCGGCACGGAAATCCGTCGCGGTCCCGTCGACCGCGACGGAGCCGGTGGGGATCATGCGCTCGTCGGACTCCAGCCGGGTGCCGGCGGAGAGCGTGAGGGTCAGGTCCTCGCTGGGCACCTGGCCGATCCGCAGGAACGGGTGCGCACCGAAGGCCACCGGTGCCGGGCGGGGCGAGTGGTTGGTGAGCTGCTGGTGCACGGTGAGGGCGCCGGCGTCGTCCAGCGCGTAGTCGACCTGGTGCGTGAGCCGGAAGGGGTAGCCGTGCTGGGGGTGGATCTCACCGCGCAGGACCACCCGGTGCCCGGAGAGCCGGACGGCGTGCAGGGCCGTGTTCCGCAGCAGGCCGTGGCTGGCGTTGGACCGCGACGGCTCGGTCAGGTCCAGCTGCTGGGTGACCCCGTCCAGTTCCCATCGGCCGTCCCGGACCCGGTTGGGCCACGGGGAGAGCTGGATCCCGCAGGCGGAGGGTGGAAGCTCGTCCTCGTCGTAGGTCTCCACCAGGGCGGTGCCGTCCACCTCGTAGTGGCGCAGGGCGCCGGCCAGTGAGGTCACGGTCGCCTCGGCCCCGCCGCGGCGAATGACGTACTGCGTGCCGGTGGCCGCCGGCCCGCCGAAGGCGGGCATGGCGGCCACCGTGGATGCGTCGGTCATCGTGGGGATCGTCGGGACGGCGGTCCGGGACGGTCAGTCGTTGCCGCGCAGGATCGCCAGGATGCGCAGGATCTCCACGTACAGCCACACCAGGGTGACGGTGAGCCCGAAGGCCGCGGACCAGGAGTACTTCTGCGGGGCCCCGGCCTTGACGCCCTCGGTGATGGCGGTGAAGTCCATGACCAGCGAGAACGCCGCCAGGAACACGGCCAGGACGCCGATGCCCAGGCCGAGCAGCGGGAACTCGCCGCGCAGGCCGAACATGGCGTCGGTGACGCCGAAGAGCATCAGGAAGAGGTTGACCAGCGAGAACAGGGCGTAGCCGATCATCGCGATCATGAAGATCTTCACGGACTTGGCGGAGACCCGCCACTTCCCGGAGGCGAACAGCGCGAGGGTCACGGCGAACACGCAGAACGTGGCCAGCACGGCCTGGACGGCGATGCCCGGCCACATCTGCTCGAAGACCTGGGAGATGCCGCCCAGGAACAGGCCCTCGGCGGCAGCGTAGAGGAGGATCAGGACCGGCGACGGCTCACGCTTGAAGGAGTTGACCAGGCCCAGCACGAGGCCGACGATAGCCCCGGGGAGCATCAGGGCCGGCATCATCCAGCCGACCACCGCACCGACCAGGACGAGGCCCAGGGTGATGATGGTCTTGGCGATGACGTCGTTGTAGCTCATCCGCCCGGTGTCGGCGGGGCCGGCGGCCGGCTGGGCGTACATCTGCTCCAGCTGCTCCGGGGAGTACTGCGGGGTCCGGGGGGCCTGCTGGCCGTACTGCGGCTGCTGTCCGCCCGCGTACCAGCCCTGGCCCTGCTGGGAGCCCGGGCCGCCCTGATACCAGCCCGGTGCCTGCCGGGTCGCGGCGCCGCCCCGGCCGTCACCGGAGTGCATCTGTTCCTGGAAGTTCTTGCTGTTGAAGACGGGGTTGGCCACTGGCCATCTCCTCTGCTGATCGCGTGCGGTCCACGGTAGTGCGGCCTGACCTCGCGGGTCAGGCGTGGGGGGCTGGCTCCAGTCTACCGTCCGCATCCGAAAAGCAACCTGGCAGCGGGCGGATCCGCGGTCCGTCCGCTGTCAGCGCAAGGCGCCGTCAGCCGGTTCAGCCGGTTCAGCCCAGGAGCTTCGCCTTGGCGGCGGCGAACTCCGCGTCCGAGAGCAGGCCGGACTGCTTCAGCTCGGCCAGCTGCTGCAGCTGCGCGAGCACGTCCGCCCCGCCGGCGGCCGGTGCGGCGGGCGCGGCCTGTGGTGGCGGGGCCGGCACGGCCTGTGGTGGCGGGGCCGGCGCCGCGACGGCCTGGGCCGCGGCCGCGTCGGCCTGCGCCTGCTGCTGGGCGGCCGCGTACTGGTCCTGTTCGAACTGCGCCTGGGCCCGTCGGTCCCGGCGGTCCTGGACCCCACCGGAGACCGCGGAGGCGGTCCCGGCCACGACGGCGGTCCGGGCTGCGAGTCCGATGATGCCAGGGCGTCCACGTCGACGGAGGGGCATGTCAGTTTCCTTCCACTGGTTCGTACAGGTCGACGAGCGCGTTGACCACCGGCGCGGGGATGCGCTCGACCCGGAGCACCTCTCCCCCGGCCCGGGCCAGCTCCTCGGTGAGGGTCCTGGCGAAGGTGAGCTCGATGGCCATGACCACCGCGGAGGTCCCCGCCGCCATCGGCGCCACGAGGTCGGCCAGGTCCTCGTCCGCGACGATCCCCCCGGCCAGGGGGTCCGGCCCGGTGGCCAGTCCGAGGGGGTCCTCCCCCTCCTCCACCTCGACGACGTCGACCTCCCCGTCCTCCCTCTTGCTGACGAACACCAGGTCCAGCAACCGGACGACACCGGTGGCCAGCAGGTCGGCCAGTGCCCCGAAGGTACCGGCATCGGGTCGATCCGAGTCGAACCCCACGAGGTACAGCTCCACGGGTCCATAGCGGAACTCAGGCATCGTGTTCCCTTCCTCTTCCGTTCCTCTTCCCCGGCGTGTGTCCTGGCCTGCCGGTGACGGTCGTTCGCCGGCAGGCGTTCCCTGCACACCGGTCCTCTGGTTCGATGCTTCCCGCCCATGGACGGTGATGGTGGGGTGCTCATCCGGACCGGGCGAGCCCGGACGGCCCCGGGCCGGGACACCGGCAGCGTGGGCCGGGGGCCGCGCCCGCCCGCTCGCCCGTTCCAGGTGAGTCACCCCGACGGACCGTACGGGGACGTGTGACCCTCTGTGCGATCACCGAGGCGCGCCCTCGTGGTGCATCCCCCAGAAAGGCAGAACCATGGTCCCGAGGTCATCGTCCTGGCCGGGGCCCCTGGGGCCGGTGGAGTTCCTCGCCGCCCGGCTCGTCGAGGCCCGCCCGGACCCGGACCTGCTGCGGCGCCTGAGCGAATTGGTCCGTGCCGGAGGCGTCCGGGTGCTGGACTTCGTGGTCGCCAGCCGCACCGCCCACGGCCGGGTCTCCTGGAGCGACGTCGATGCCGAGGAGTTCTCCCTGGCCGGCGTCGACCTCCTCGTCCCGGGGATGATCACGGAACAGGACATCCGGGAGGTCCTGGCCATGGTCACCCCCGGCGGCTGGGCCATCATCCTCGTCGAGCACACCTGGTCCTCCCCGGAGCGCCAGTTCAGGCACCCGGGGGCGATGGTCGTTCCCGTGGCCCACGTCCCGGCGGCGGCCGCGGAGGCCGCTCTGGAGGCGGCCCTGTCCGATCAGGAGCGGACCGACGACGAGGACCCGGACGACGGCCCGGCCTGAGACGCGGCGACGGTCACCGTTCCGGGCCCGCCGTCACGGAGCCACCCTCTGGGCCTCACGCCGGCTCTGGACGCCGAGCTTGCGGTAGATGGCGCGCTGATGGGTCTTGACCGTGTTCACCGACACGTAGAGTTCCTCGGCGATCTCCCGGACCGTCCTGGAGGTCTGCAGCAACCGGAAGACGTCCCGCTCGCGCTCGGACAGCGCCTCCAGCACGCCACCGGCGGGGGACATCGTCAGGCACGCGGTGATGAAGCCCTCGTGCCGCGTCCGGCGCGAGAGGTGGTCCGCGAGCAACAGCCGCATGTCCAAGTCGCCGTCGCAGAAGGGCACCCGGATGTCCTCCGCCGTGGCTGTGTCCAGGGCAGACTCGCACAGTTCGTGCGCGAGGTCCGGCTCGCCCCGGTGCTTGTGCACGAGTGCGGCGGTGGCGCGGGTGGCCACCCGGACGTAGGAGATCCCGAAGGAGGAGCGGTGGTGTGCCAGCAGGTGCAGGGCGGCCGCCGGATCGCCGGCGCGCCGGAGTATCCCGGACAGGGCCACCCCCACGAACGGCGGGTCCGCGGTCCCGGCGTGCCTCTCGGCGAGTGCGACGGCCCTGACGCGGTGGCCGGCGGCCTCGTCCAGGACCGCCACAGCGGTGTCCCGGAACACCGCCCGGTCCACGCCGTGGACGTCTCCGGGGGGAAGGGCCTGGATCTCGGCTGCGGCCCGACGTCGCATCGCGGGGTCCTGGGAGGCGGCGGCGTTGAGCGCCAGCACCATCCGCGCGACGCCCGTGAAGGACATCCGCGAGTCACCGCTCTCGATCACCCGGAGCAGCTCGCGGTGCGCCGTGGCGTGGTCCGCCGACCAGTACGCCAGCCAGCCCGCCGCCAGGGCGCCCCCGCCGCTCCCGAAGTAGGCCCCGGTGAGCGTCGGGGGCTCGCGCTGGGCCGCCAGCCGGTCCAGCACCTGGCGCGCCCGCCGGTGGTTTCCGCTCCAGGCCGCCGCGGACGCGAGGTGACCGAGCGCGCGTCGTTCCAGGGCGAGGTCTCCCAGTGCGCTCGCCTCCCGTGCCGCTGCCGAGAGGAGCTCCTGGCCCAGGCCGGGAAGGACCTGCAGACGCAGTGCGTTCCAGCCGAGGAGGAAGAGCACGGGGGCATGCTCCCGGCGGTCCAGCGCCTGGGGGGTGGCCAGTAGCTCGTGACCGTCCGCGCAGGCCCGCAGGGCCTCGGCCTGGTCGTCCACCAGGAAGAGCCGGGCGAGGCGTAGCACCGCACCGGTGCCGCCGTCGGGACCGGTGCTGCCACCGGGACCGGTCCTGGCCGCCAGCCGGGTGGCCCGGGCGAAGCGCGTACGGGCCACCCGGTGCTCGCCGATGATGTCCTCGGCACAGGCCCACACCAGCAGGACGCGGGGGTCCTCGGCCACCCCGTCCGGCAGGCCGGCACACCACTGGGCCACGGCGGTGGCCTGGTCGTCCACCAGCAACCCGACCCACCGCCGGGTCAGGGTGTCCACCGCACGCTCCACCGCACCGGCGGCCACCAGGTGTCCCATGGATGCCAGCGGATCCGTGGCCTCCAGGAACCGGGCGGCCCGGGCGTGCGCCTCCCGCCACCGTGAGTCCTGCTCCGCGGACTGGATACGTCCGCACTGACGGGCGAAGACGGGGTGCCACCGGTAGGCCACCCTGCCGTCCAGGTCGAAGCGGTGGAGGAAGATGCCGCGACTCGCGAGGTCCTCGAGCAGGGTCCCCGCGTCAGGTCGCCCGGTCACCGCGACGGCGAGGTCCGGGGTGAGCTCGGGACAGGCGGTGGCCGTCATGATGAACGACGCCAGGTGCCCGGGCAGTGCCGCGAGCACGTGGTCCCGGATGTAGTCCCCCAGCCGGGTGTGCGCGTCCTGGTCGGCTGGAGCGGGGCGCTGCCCCCCGAGGATCGCCAGGCGGGTGGCGATGGGCCAGCCCTGGCAGTCCTCCATCAGGTCCCGGGTCCCGAGCCCCGACCCGAGGTGCGCGCACAGCCGGGACAGCTCCTCGACGTCGAAGGCCAGGTCCTCGCCGGACACGAGGGCCCCCGGGTCGGTGAGCAGGACCCTGGACAGTGCCACTTCGAGGAACGACGTGCCCACCAGGACCAGGCGCAACGGATCCGGCCTGCTCTCCAGGAGCAGGCCCAGCAGGCCGCCGCCCAGGCCCCCACCGGCCCGCTGGGCGTCGTCGATCACCAGGTAGACCTGCGCATCCAGGTCCTGGGCGGCCCGGCAGACCTGCCGGTACACGGCCTTGACGCCTCCTCCGGCGTCGATGCCGGAGAAGGCCCCGGAGGAGCGCACCCCGCGCGGCGGCAGGGCCTGGAGGGATTCCACGATGCCGGAGGTGAGCGCGGAGGGGTCGCTGTCCGCGGAACTGAGCGAGAGCCAGGCGACCGCACCGGCGTGGGAGGCGGCCCAGGTCGCCACCGCGGTGGTCTTCCCGTAGCCGCTGGGTGCGGCCACGATCGTCACCGGGTGCTGTGCCGTCGCTGCTTCCAGGGCCGCGTGCAGGCGGGGCCTGCCGATGGTACCGGCGGGCGGTTCAGGTGCGCGGTACCGGGCCCAGGAGGAGAGACGTGAGGGCGGGTTCGCCTGGGTCACGGTCCCGAGTGTAGGCCGGGACGCCCCCGGCCGGGAGGTCCCGGCGGCGGCTCGGAGACACCCCAGGACCGGCCCGGTCCCGTGGACGGTCGGAACCATGGTGCCCCCGGTGGGACTCGAAACCTCCCTTAGTCTTCCTCTAGCGTGGACTTCCCCGTAATTCAGGGGTTTCTGATGCGGTGAGATTAGTGGAATTCCGGCCAGTTGTGGGCAAAGTGTGGGCAAAACGTGGGCACGAACGCGACCGTAGATCATAGGTCCCTCGGTCGCCGACGTTTTGGTCCGTGGTGCTCACTAGGGATACGACGCAGCGATGGCTGCGTCCGAGACGCTGAGAACAGTCCTTGTGCTGTTAACCAAGTGACGCTAATCGTGCAAGTATCGGGAGGCTGTGTTGAGATGAGCGCGTAACGAAACCGCACGCTAGCAGCTTTTCCTGCCTTCGATCACTTGTTTGAATACGCGCGAAATGGGCACTAGACATACCCGACAAAATCAACAGGAAGGCGGACGGTGGCGCATAAGAAGTCCGATCATTACGCATCTTTGCGGGCGAACTGTGACGATCTTCCCGGCAGCATGGACGCCAGCCAGTACAAAGAAAGTCGTTGGGGTCAACGCAACGGCTCATCGTTGGCTGAGGAGACTTGGTGATGTTGACGCACATTAACTGCACGAGCATACGGCTCGTCTGCAGTTTGGAGTCGAAGTGAGCCCGAGGCCGGGTGGTGAAGCCGACAAGCTGGGCAACAAGTACGAGGCAGCGTGGGCAATTAGGCATGCGCTTTACTGCATCGCTGATGACCGCCATTCACTGACACTCGAAGATGTGGATATTGAAGTCGGCAAAGGGGCGGAGTTCACCTTCGTAAGCAGTACATCCACTGAGGTTCACCAACTCAAGCGTCAGAATGGAAGCAGTAATAGCTGGACGGTTCGGTCTCTCGCTGACCTCAGGGTTTTCGAGGCGGCGGCCGCTCATGTTGCGGCAGGCCGCAAGTTTCACTTCGTATCTCTAGTCCCTTGCCGTCCGTTGCAGGAGTTGGCTGAGCGAGCTCGGAAGTCGTCCGATCTGACTTCGTTCACTCAATCCTGGCTGACAGGCGAGCTCCGTCCTGTCTTTGATCAGGTGTCTGCCACAGGCATTCTTGGCAGTCCGCAGAACGCATGGGACACCTTGCGGGGCATGTGGTTCTCGGTCCAGGACGAGCACGACATCATCCGAATGAACGCAATGTTCGCCGGACGTCAGTTGGGTGGGGCGACGGGGCATTTGATTGCTCTCGCGATCGGAGACATCCTTCTCGACAACCTAGGCCGGCGTCTTACTCGGACTGAGCTTCTGGAGCTACTCACTCAGCAAGACATCCGTCCGCTCGAGGCTGCCTCGCACCAAAGCGCGCACGAGCAAGTCAGTGCTCTCACGAACAGTTGGCGCGAATCGGTCCAACGCGAATTGCTGCAGCCCCGAATTGAGCGAGCCGAAGCTCCTCAGCTTATCGACGCGCTTCGCGATCGCCAGATGGGCTTTGTGGCCGGTACGGCCGGTGGGGGTAAGAGTTCCGTTCTAGAGCAGTCTGTCGAGTCACTTGAAGCGTCAGGCGCCGAAGTGCTAGCGATTCGCCTTGACCGCCTCGAGTCGTTTGCCTCCACGACGGACTTAGGCCGACAGCTTGGACTAGAAACCTCGCCGGCGGTTGTGTTGGCACTGGCTGCCGAAAGCCGGGACGCGTTTCTTGTCATTGATCAGCTCGATGCGGTCAGCCTTGCGTCGGGACGAATGCCCGAGAGCTTCGACATCGTTGTGGACCTCATTGGAGAAGCGTTGTCGGTATCGGGCGTCAAAGTCATCCTCGCCTGCCGAGAGTTCGACATCGACAACGACCATCGGATTCGGTCTTTGGCTAACCGGCCCGACACGGTGAGGGTGTCGGTTGGCCCTCTCTCTGGCGACGTAGTCAACGCCGCCGTCAGTGAGATGGGTTTCGATGCGACGGTTTTGACTGATTCCCAACGATCGATCCTGCGAATTCCGATGCACCTCGTGCTACTTAGGACAATCGCAGGCCAAGAGGGAGCGCTGGCATTTCAATCCAAGGGCTCACTGTTTGAGGCCTATTGGGAGCGTAAGCGACAAACCTCTCGTGCAAGGCGAGTTAATGTGCGATTTAACGAGGTGATCAGTCGGGTCGCAAACGCGGCAAGCGACCGCCAGACGCTCTCCGTCCCGGTCGAGATACTTGATGACGGTGACCTGATCGAGGATGCGAACGTGCTTGTTTCGGAGCACGTCCTTGCACGTGACGGCGATCGGATCGCGTTCTTCCACGAGACGTTCTTTGACTATGCGTTTGCTCGGCAGTGGGTGTCGCGATCAGAGTCCTTGGTCGACTTTCTGCTTCGACACGAGCAAGAACTGTTCCGCAGAGCGCAGGTACGTCAGATCCTGCAGCACCTCCATGATCGCGAGCCTGGGCGTTTCCGCGTTGAAGCATCAGCCCTGTTGATGAGTGAACAGGTGCGTTTTCACATCAAGGCGACCGTGCTCGCAGTGCTCTCCAACTTGATCGTTCCGACCAGCGAGGATGCCGAGGTCATCTTCGAGGTTGCTGCAACGGTGCCGCGGCTTGAGGAGCAACTCTGGTTGCACACACGCCGCGCCCCGTGGTTCAGGAGGTTCTACGAGGACGGCACGATCACGGCCTGGCTTGATAGCGGGGAGCCGATTCTTGGGAAACGTGCGATCAACCTGATGATGAGCGCAAGTATGGAGCTACTGGGCGAGGTCGCCGAGCTTTTACGTGCACGTCAGGCTGCGCCTGAGTACCTCGACTGGCTGCGCTGGATCGTTCGGTTCTCCGACGCGCATCAGAGTCGCCCGTTGTTCGACCTATTGCTCGCGGCGGTGCGCGAAGGTGGCTTCGACGCCGCCGAGCATGAGCTGTGGCTGGCGACGCACAACCTTGCAGAGCACAAGCCGCTTTGGGCAATTGAGTTGATTGAGGCACGGGTCATCGACCACGCACAAGGACTTCAGCTCGACGAGAGGGGGAGGGTGGCTCTTCTCAATGTTCGCGAGTATGGCGCAGCTAAGCTGGCGCGCGAAGCCGCCGCAGCCGAGCCCCTGACCTTCGTCCAGACTGTCGTTCCGTATCTACGTCAGGTCATGGCCGCCACGGCCTACGAGCCGCGTCCCGATGATCCCATTCCTGACCGACACTTCTCCGCGCGATTTGATGTCGACGTGCTTGATGACAGAAAGCTTGATGATGCGCTGTTCACTGGCTCAATTCGTGCACTCGAAATGCTTGCTCGGACCTCACCGCACGAAGTCCGACCGCTTCTCGAAGAACTAGCCGCCGATCCGCACGATGCGGCTCAGTTCTTGCTCTACCGGGCGCTGACTGCTGGTGCTACCAACTTCGCCGATTGGGCGGCAACTCTGATTCTGGAAGGTGGCACCCGTCTTGATTGCGGTTACATGTCGGACTCCGACTGGGCCACGCGCGAGTTGGTCCATGCGGTTGCGCCGCACCTTAGCGACGAGGTTCACCGGCAGCTTGAAGACAAGTTCCGAGACCTGCACAACACAAACGAAAGTCGATACAGTTTCGGACGGTCCGCGTTCACGTTGCTTTCGGCTCTTGAGGAAGAGCGACTAAGTCTAGATGGCAGACGTCGGCTGGCCGAGTACCGCCGAAAATTCCAGGAACACGCGCCGTCGAAGCCGCGCGGCATCATTAGCGGCACGATCGACTCGCCAATCGGGCCGCAAGCAGCGAGCAAGATGACCGATGAGCAGTGGCTTAAGGCCATGAGCAGGTACAACTCTGACGAAACGAATTACGGCACCTTCACTGGTGGGGCCCGCGAGCTGTCGAGTGTCCTGCGTAAGGAAGCCGCTGCAAACCCGAGTCGCTTTGCCGGCTTAGCACTCCAACTAACGCCGGAACACAATGCAGCATACGCCGCTAATTTCTTGATGGGCTTCGCGGATGCCGACCGCTCTGACGAGACGGCACCACTCATTTACGACGCCGTTCGACACATCGCGTCCCTCGGGCATGATGAGGTCGACCGCTGGCTTGGTGACGCGCTGCAACGCTACTACCGCGACGTGCCGCTGGATCTAGACGGTATGTAGTGACCGCTCCGGCGTGGAGGGGTTGCGGGCCGGGGC
>ENA-UOUJ01001149-UOUJ01001149.1-activated-sludge-metagenome-genome-assembly--contig:-NODE-1149-length-14722-cov-7.473444_pt1 | contig 14722 bp, 17 predicted proteins | sample MGYA00249839_ERZ747224 | MGnify/ENA primary metagenome ERZ747224 (study PRJEB28782, sample SAMN03220277) | activated sludge metagenome | biome: wastewater; feature: sewage sludge; material...
CTGCGGGGACATTCCCCTCCCGGCGAGCTTGGCGTGCGGCCCCCTTGCCTGCACGCGGGCGCGCCGTGGCCTTGAACTCGATGGTCTCTGCCATGGCATTTTCTCCAATGAAAAAAGGGCCTTAGGAGGCCCATGTCACTGCCGTCGGCCTCCAAGGGTGCCGGGCAGGTCTCACGCGGTTGCTTGAGATCGGCGGTTTATAGCCGTGGCGGCCGGGCTTGGCAATCGCAGTTCCGCCGCGAGCCATGGCCGTAAAATGTGCCAAACCGTAGAGAAAAGGCTGAAAAACAGGTGGCTCGGCCTGCGCTTGCAGCAGTCCCCTGGGCGAGCCTCGTACTCTCCGCGACCTTTCTATGGGCCAATCGTTGCTTCAATCCGTATTCGAGGCCACATAGGAAGGGCCCTAGGCTAAGGTCTGCGAGACCTTTTACGATTCCCGAGAATGCGATGACCCGTAAAACTGGCAAGCGCCGTCCGGCGCAGGAGCATGACAATCTGATCTTCGCGGCGCTCCGCGAGACGGCCCGCCCGGTCTCGGCTTACGAGATCATCGACCATCTTCGGGACCGGGCTTCCCTCGCACCGCAGACTGTCTATCGCTCGCTGGACCGCCTGATCGCCTCGGGCTCCGCGCACCGTCTCGAGTCGCTCAATGCCTTCGTCGCCTGCTGCCATTCGTCCGAGCATGAGGGCGCAGCGGTGTTCGCCATCTGCGAGGAGTGCGGCACCGTTTCCGAGTTCACCGAGCCGCGCGCGGTGGAGGCGCTGGCCGCATGGGCCAAGCGCGCCAAATACTCCGTTCGTGCCATGACGCTGGAATTGCGTGGGCGCTGCGCGGCCTGCTCGGCCAAGGCCTCCTGATCCGCAAGCGTAACAAAAAAGGCGCGTGGCCGAATGCTGGACACGCGCCTCTGTCTATCTGCAAGCCGGTGAACGGATCAGGCAGCCCGTGCCTTGCGCGCCGGAGTGGCGGATCGCGACTTCGACGTCTTGCCGCGCCGATGCGTCCTCACCACGACCTCGCCCGCCTCGAAGGCGTCCTTGAGCACGGAGACGGTGCGTGCGGGATCGGCGCTTCCGCTCATGAACACGTCGAGCGCAGCGTAGCCCTCGGTGGGCCAGCTATGGATCGAGATGTGGCTCTCGGCCAGCACGGCAACGCCTGTGATGCCGCCCGTAGGCTCAAGCGGTTGAAGATGAAGATGGAGTAGCGTCGCGCCTGCGGCTTCCACGCAGCGCTTCAGAGTCCGTTCGACATGCGCGACATCGTCGAGCCGCTTGCCGCCGTATAGGTCAACAAGCAAATGCTTGCCGCCAGCAGGGGCAGTCCCTCGATCCTCACCAGTGCCCTTCATAACGGTGCGCGACACGCGCGCGGGCACACGAATTTCTTCCTTTTGGGCGGGGCTTGAACGAGTCAAGTCCATCCCCAATTGGAAGAGGGTGTCATTAAAGGCCATATGACCCTCCCCAACCAGCAGACAGATGTGACCCGTCCGCTCCTTACCTGGGGGTTTGGGGATCTTGTCCTTGACCTTAAGGGCAGGTGGTCGAACGGAGACAGCTGATATGAGGCAACAGCCCCCCTCCCGCAAGTAGAAAGTGTCCCCACGACTTCAAAAAATGAGGGCCGTGTTGTCGCGGCGTTTGAGCTTGAGGTCATAGGCTTCTGGCAACGCTCCAGAAGCGCATTTTCTGGCCCTGCTAGCGTGGACCGAGGAACTGCTCGAGCAACTTCTTTCCGGTCTCCCGCGCGTTGCCGCGAGCCTCTCCGTCGCTACCCAGCAAGCCGTCGACGATCTCGTTCGCGTTCTTGCCTTTGAATTGCTTTCCAAGCTCGCGGATCGCGCCAACGGCTTGGTCGGGATCTCTCACCAATCCGGAAAGATCCGGCGCGAACTTGGGATCTTCCCAGGAGCCCGTCACGCGCACCGGGATTTCGAGGCCGGAAAGATCCGCCGAACCGCCTTGGCCCGAGAGGCTCGCGACCAGCCTCGGCTTCAGCGTGTAGTCCACCTCGCGTTGGGGCAGGAGCACGCGGCCCGAGCCTGTGAGGCGCAGCAGCGGGCTCGTGAGCCTGAGATCCTGGTTCTCGGCCACACCGGCCGTGACGGTCCAGGTGGACGTCAACGCGCTGAAGTCGGTCTTGTCGGTCGGCGCGGTTGCGAGCCCGCTGAGATTGCCGCGGCTGAGGTTACGCAGCATTTCCCCGACGTTGACGCCGATCACGGCGCCGTCCTCGAACGCGAACTCGATGCGCCCCGCGAGCGTCTCGACGATCTCGCGCTCGCTTTTTCCGTCGCCCGTGAGCACGACGCCGAGGCGGCCCTTGCCCGTCAATTTGTCGATGTCGGCCGCATCCTTGAGAAGCGGCAGCGCCTCGATGCCCTCCGTTTTGAGATCCACGCCGAGTCGTGCGGTGGCGCCGCCCGAGCCGTCGAGCATGACCGTGCCGCGCCCGACGCCACCATAGAGGCGCACCTCGTTGAGCGTCGTCGTCATGACGCGGTTCTTGATGAGCACCGTCAGATCGGATTGGTCGAGCCGGATCGTGTCGACGGTGAGATGCCCGACGGAGAGCGTCGCGTCGGCATCGAGCCGCCCGAGCCCGTCGAGATCGATCGGATCGTTGCTCCACCCCGCGCGAGCCGTGTAGCCCTGTACGCGCGGCCCAGGGGGCGCCGGCTCTGTGCGTTCGAGGATGTCGTCGATGGAGTTGGCGTGAGGCTCGCTTGGACGCGGCGTTGGGGCCGCGGCTCCGCCTTTGGATCGGTAGAGGTTGAGGTCCAGCTCGCTGAGCTTGAGATCGGCTTTGACGAACGGTCTCATGCCGCGCGTGTCGAGGCTCAGTTCGCCGTGTGCGGTGGTGCGATCGAGCACGATCTCCGCGTTCGAGAACGTGAACTGTTCGCGCGTTCCCCGTAGAAGGCCTTTGGCCGATAGGCGGCCGAAGCCGTCAGAGGGCCTGAGGTCGGTTCCGAACCACGCGAAAAGATCGCGCGCGGACGTCGAGTTTGCTGAAAGAATACCCTCCGTAAGCAGCGCGTCTTGGAGCGTGGCCGACCCCTCGAATGTGGCTTCGACCGCATCGGAAGAAAGTGCCACCTTGAGCTTGGCGGGTTGATTGGCAAGAAATTCGCCAAGAGAGGTCAGCGTACCGTCGAAGCGCACGGTACGCTCCTTCCACGCCAGGTTGCCGTTTGCATGGAGCGGCTGAGTGAGCGCCGCCGCCGCGAGCGAAACGTTGATCGCCGAAAGTTGAGTGACGCCGCCGGTGAGTGCGTTGTGATAGGTGAGCGAGCCGTTGTCGATGCGCACGTCGTCGAGCGCGAGATCTCCAACGCGGAAGTTGGATCCGCGTGGTGCCGCGTCGGATGCAGGTGTGCCAAAACCCGGATCGGCGTCCGACACCGGGGCGCTCGTATCGGCTTGCGCAAGACGGATACGTGCAGGCGCGCCATCGTGTGCGGCGAACTCCCACGAGCGGCGCCCGTCGGCATCGACGGCGAGGTGGAAGACGGGATCGCGCAGCGCGAGCTTTTGAACGCGCACCTCGCGTTGGAACAGCGGCCACAGCGCGACACTGACATCGAGCGCGCTCATTTTTACGAGCGGCGCCGCATCCTCGAAGCCCGGTCCGCTAGAGAGCGACACGTCGCTGAGCGAGATTCCGACATGCGGAAAGACGGTAAAGGACGCAGGCCCCGCGATCACGAGATCGCGTCCCGTCTGTTCCTTGACGGCGACGATGATGCGGTCGCGCACGAAGCCGGCAGGCAGTGTGAACATCGCGATAGCGATTGCGCCGGCGGCCATCGCCATCAGGCCGAGCAGCGCGTAGAGCATCATTGTTGCGACGCTGGTGCGTTGAGGCTGTGGCGGCAGAGCGCGCCGCGCCTGGGGAGGCGGTCTGTGCTGACCTTGCGGCGGATATCCACCCTGTGGAGGATAGCCGCCTGGCGGCTGAAGCGGAGCAGGATGGCCCTGCGGGTGGCCATGATGACCGGGCGCGCGGAGGCCTGGACGCGGCTGCTGTGGCGTCGCCCCTGGCCGGTCCTCAGCGGGGCGATAGCTATCCAATCGTGGTGGCCGGCCCGGAGGCGGGTTTCTGCTCGTCATCGGCTCCTGACTTTCAGGCGGTTGGCCAGCTTTTGTGGCCACGTACGGCCGCAACCTTAAGCCCGTACGCAACAAATGTGTCAGGGCGCAGCCGGTTTTGCGCCCGAGAAGCCACGTTTATCCACGTGTTGCAGGCGGCCGGCCAGCTCGGACGTCGATCGCGTTTCCATTGCTATCTGCAACCTATGCGGGCACGGGAAGAGGCGAGCGGATCGTTCGAATTCATGGACTAGGTTGCCCAACAGCCAAGTCATTTTCCACTTTATGTTCCCCCGTTTCGCCATGTTTGCGTCTGCATTTCACCACGCGACTCAGGCATGAATGCAACCTATGAGTGAAAAAAGTCGCATTCTTCATCCCCTCTGGTCCGCCGTGATGGCCCTGTTCGCGGCCGGTCTGTTCGCGCTGCCATCGACGGTCTCCTCTCGCACTGCAGACACCGCTGAAAGCGAAACTGCAGTCGTCAGCGGCCGCGCGAAGGTTCTCGATGGCGATACCATCGAGATTGCGGGCACGCGCATCCGCCTCGAAGGCATCGACGCGCCCGAAAGCGCGCAGATGTGCAGCCGGAAGGGATCCGGCCTCTGGCCGTGCGGCAAGGACGCGACGGAGCATCTGAAGCGTATGACGAGCGGCCGCCGCGTCGTGTGTAACGACGTCGGCGAGGATCGCTATGGCCGCATGTTGGGATGGTGTGCCGTCGACGGCCTCGACATCAACGCCGAAATGGTCCGCAGCGGCTTCGCCTGGGCCTTCGTCAGGTATTCGAAGCGCTATGTGTCAGCCGAGCGGGAAGCCCGCCGTGCAGAAGCCGGGATTTGGCAGGGTGAGGCTGAGCCCGCTTGGGCCTTCCGTGAGCGCCGCCGCACGCTGAGATCCCGCGAGCAAGGCTGAATCTACGGCAGCCGCCGCAAGCGGTCCGTGATGCCAGATGGATTGACTTCCTCAGAACCCGGAGAGACAGTCGGCGTCGCCGGGAGAATACCCTGCGTGCGTTGCCGATAATCTTTCCGGTTCGGGTCGAGAGAAGGGAAGCGTCCCCATGGTCCGCCGTTCGGTGTTGCCGTCCGTTTTGCTCGCTGCAATCGTCGCGGCTGCGGCAGGGACTAGCGCGTACGCAGGCGACAGGTGGGCTGACATCCATGCCGAAGCATTCGGCGCACGCACGATCCAGGATGGGCGCGGCATCGTCACGCTCACGGCGCCTTATCGCCCGGAGGATGTTCGCAGCGTGCCGCTCGCGGCCGATATTGCGCTGAAGGACGGGCGCACCGTTCGCACCGTATCGTTCATCGTCGATGAGAACCCGTCTCCTGTTGCGGCCGTCTTCCGTCTTGGCGAAGCACGCAGCCAGATCCGCCTCGCGACGAACATTCGTCTCGACCAGCAGTCGGACGTGCGCATTGTCGTCGAGGCGAGCGATGGCGCGCTCTACATGGTCGAGCAGCTCGTCAAGTTTGCCGGGGGCCAGGCGTCCTGTTCCGCGCCCCCGATGGGAGATCCCGACGAGATCCTGGCCAACATGGGAAAGATGGATCTGACACCCGTAGGCGCGCCACCCAGTGCGTCGCGACAGGCTGCGCGCGCCCGCTTCGAGCTCAATCACCCGAACCATACCGGCATGGTGCTGGATCAGATCACGCTGCACTATGTTCCGCTCAGGATGGTGTCGCGCATCGAGGCCCGTCAGGGCGATGCGCTCGTGTTCGAAATGACAGGCTCGATCACGCTCGCGCAAAACCCTGTGGTCGAGTTCGATTATGTGACCGGCAACTCAACCGAACTGGTGCTGACCGCTGAAGACACGGATGGCGCGGCCTGGATACGGCGTTTTCCGATTGGGCCCGCAGGCTGACCATCGGATAATCTTACAAGCGCGTTTACCGTGCGCGCCGCGGGCACAGACTGGCATCCTGATTTTCTCAGTGCTTCCAAGAAACGCCAAGGAACCAAAGCTCCGTGGTGTGCGTTCATTCCCCGTCTAAGAAAAACCTTGGAACGTGGGAGTTGGTTCTTATGGGCAATCTGCTGCACTGGGCCGTGGTTTTTCTCGTGGTTGCACTTGTCGCGGCCTTTTTGGGCTTCGGCGGTGTTGCCGGTACGGCAATGGAAGGTGCGCGTCTCCTCTTCTGGGTCGCGATCGTCTTCCTCGTCGTCTCGCTGGTCCTCGGACTTATCCGGCGCGGAGCAGGCTGACGACGCCTTTAAGCACCGACACGACAGCTTCGTGCTGATGAGTTTTTCGCTCGGCGACAGCTGGCGCGGAGAAGCCCCGTCATGCCTCGAAGTCACGCAAACCACGTAGAAGAACTGACAACAGACAACGACGTTAACAAACACAGGAGTTCGCCATGAACTGGGACCGTATCGAAGGCAACTGGAAGCAGTTTTCGGGCAAGGTCAAGGAGCGGTGGGGCAAGCTTACCGACGACGACCTGACGGTGATCAACGGCCGTCGTGAGCAGCTCGAAGGCAAGATCCAGGAGCGCTATGGCTACGGCAAGGACCAGGTCAAGAAGGAACTCGATGACTGGTCGAACACGCTCTAATAATAAAAACAGATCCGGCCCCAAGCCGGGCGTGAAATAACTTTCAGCCGGTGCGCAGATTGCGCGCCGGCTTTTTATTTGATCCGTTTGACCGCCGCTCGCCGATCAGCCGCCGGGAAAAGAAATCAGGATCTTCATGCGCACGAGATCGGGAAAATAGGCTTCGAGCCCTTTGCCCGCGAAATAGAGAAGGATGCCGAGAAGGATCAGCGCGGGAATGGCCGCAATGACGGCTTTGAGAAAGAACGCCGCGAGTTTGATGAACGGCACGTCGAAGCGATGCACCGAGGCGGGGAACGGATCGTCGCCGTAAGCCACCGGCGGAGCAAAGGCGCGCGCAAGATAGGGCGGCGGATCTCCGAAAGCATCGAAGGAGGGGCCGTCGCGCTCCCGCTCCTCGCGGGCCTTTCGCTCGCGCGCTTCCTTGGCGCGCAACGCGCGCTCGCGTCTCAACGTGCGCGGAAGGTCGTCGAAGTCGCTGTCCGCCGTCAGCGCAAAGTTCGCATCCGTCATGTCGGGTCCTTGCCTAGAGAAGGCCGAGAAAGCCTTGGTTCACGCTATCCCTTCCCCAGGCGCGTTCTCCTATCCTCTGGCCGAGGTTATTGTTAAGTTGCGCCGCGATTTTGACGGGGAGGTGTCCGTGGGTGGACTTAAAGACTTGATCCGGACCATTCCGGATTATCCGAAGCCGGGCATCATGTTTCGCGACGTGACGACTTTGCTCGGAGACGCCAAGGGGTTGAAGACGGCCGTTGCCGCCATGGCCGAGCCGTTCGAAACGGAACGCGTGGATGCGGTCGCCGGCATCGAGGCGCGCGGCTTCATTTTGGGCGGGGCGATCGCCGACCGGCTCGGCTGCGGGTTCATCCCCATCCGCAAGAAGGGCAAGCTGCCGTGGAAGACGATCGGGCAGGAGTACACGCTCGAATACGGCGTAGACGTGATCGAAATCCATGAGGATGCGCTCGCGCCCGGCCAGCGCGTGCTGATCGTGGACGACCTGATCGCAACCGGCGGCACGGCGGAGGCGGCGGTGAAGCTCTTGCGCCGTTCGAAGGGGGAGATCGTCGGCGCGACCTTCATCATCGATCTTCCCGAGCTTGGCGGCCTCGAACTCGTCAGGAGCCACGGCATCGCCTGTCACGCGTTGATCGCGTTCGACGGGCATTGAGCGGGCGGAGCACCGGATGGGGCTGACGGCCGACGAGCTTCGTACGTCCCTTGAGGTCATCGCCGCGTGGCGGAGAGACCCGGATGCGACGTGCGACTGTCCGCGTTGCGGTGCGGCCGGCCTCGCATTGGCCGATCGCTCGGCTCGACCCTACGCCGAATGGTATCATCTCGCGTGTGCCGGCTGTGGGCTCGACGAGACGGTCCATATCCCATTGGGATCGCCCACGGTGGGCGAGTTCGACTGAGACGCGCAAGAGACATCCGCCATGAAGATCGACGGCACCCTCTATCGAACCATTTGGCCGGGCACCGACGGCGCATCCGTCGTGATCATCGACCAGACACGCCTGCCGCACCGCTTCGAAACGGTCACGCTCCGAACCGTGGAGGATGCGGCCCACGCCATTCGCGTCATGCAGGTGCGCGGCGCGCCGTTGATCGGCGTCACGGCCGCCTACGGCTTGGCGCTCGCGCTCGCCCGCGACGCGTCGGACGTGTCCCTCGGCAAGGCGGTCGAATTCCTGGCGGCGCAGCGCCCGACGGCGGTGAACCTCCGCTGGGCACTCGAAGAGATGCGCCGTGCGCTTCAGCCGCTGCCGGAGAGCGACCGCGCGTCGCGGGCCTTCGCCAAGGCCGCCGAGATGGCGGACGAGGATGTGGAGACCTGCCGTCGCATCGGCGGCCACGGTCTCGATCTGATTGATGAGATCGCGAAAACGAAGCCCGCGGGAGAGCCGGTCAACATTCTCACCCATTGCAACGCGGGCTGGCTCGCCTGCGTCGACTGGGGCACGGCCACCTCGCCGATCTATCACGCGCACAATGCGGGAATTCCCGTTCACGTCTGGGTGGATGAAACGCGACCGCGCAACCAGGGCGCGGCGCTCACCGCCTTCGAGCTCGGCGCCCACGGCGTGCCGCACACGCTCATCGTCGACAACGCCGGCGGCCATCTGATGCAGCACGGGAAGGTGGATCTCTGCATCGTCGGCACGGATCGCGTCGCTGCGAACGGCGATGTCGCGAACAAGATCGGGACCTATCTGAAAGCGCTTGCCGCCCATGACACGGGCGTGCCGTTCTATGTCGCGCTGCCGTATTCCACCATCGACTGGACGCTCCCCTCGGGCCGCGACATCCCCATCGAGGAGCGCGGCGCGGACGAGGTGCTGGTGATGCAGGGCCGCCTCGCGGACGGCTCCGTCGCATCCGTCGAGATCGCCGCGCGGGGCTCGCCCGCCGCGAACCCGGCCTTCGACGTCACGCCCGCGCGTCTCGTGACGGGGCTGATCACCGAGCGGGGCGTTGCGTCTGCGAGCCGTGAGGGCCTCACAGCACTTTATCCAGAGCGCCGGGAGAGCGCCGCATGACGAAAGCGAAGGCAGCCGCGCGCAGATCCGGTGGCAGCGAGGAGAGCCGCCTCCGCTCCGCCGTGATCGACACCGCGCGCGCGATGAGCGACAGCGGCCTCTCTCCCGGCCGTTCCGGCAACGTGTCGGTCCGCTTCGAAGACGGCATGCTGATCACGCCGACCGGCCTCGCCTACGCCGACATCCGCCCGAAGGACATCGTCTACGTCGCAGCCGACGGCACCGTACCCGGCAAGCAGAAGATCCCGTCGTCCGAATGGCCGTTTCATGTGTCGGCGTACCAGGCGCGCCCGGATATGTCGGCCGTGGTCCACACGCACTCGCTCCACGCGGTGGTGCTGTCGTGTGCAGGCCGCTCCATTCCGGCCTTTCACTACATGGTGGCCGTGGCCGGCGGCACCGACATCCCGCTCGTGCCGTACGCAATCTTCGGCAGCGCGGAGCTGGCCGCGCATGTTGCGCGCGGCCTCGCCGAACGGCGTGCGTGCCTGATGGCGCACCACGGCGCGATCGCCATGGGCACGACGTTGGCCGACGCGCTCGCGCTTGCGCACGAGGTCGAGGTGTTGGCGGAACAGTATGTAAAGCTGCTCGCGCTGGGAGAGCCGGCCTTGCTGTCGGAGGCGGACATGGCCGCAGTGCTCGAACGCTTCAAGACATACGGCCAGCAGCGATCCGACACCGACTGATGCGCAAGTGCGCCTACTCCGGCGGCAGTATCGTATTCAGGATGTGGTAGACGTTGGCCGGCCCGACGTATCCCGCGATGCGTCCGATCTCGACGCCATCCCGCACGAGCACGAGCGTCGGCACGACGGTGATCGGGGACGAGAGCGTGACGCGATCCGCCGCCGCGTCGTTGAGATCGACGAAACGGAGGGGCGCGGTTTTTCCGGCGCGGCTCTTGCCGTAGGTGGGCGCCACGTCGCGCCGAAAAATGGGACAGTAGGCGCAGCCCGGCGCTTCGAACGCGATCAGTTCCAGGCCCGCGGTCGCAGGCCCATCGAGAGCGCGGCCGGGATCGGGCGCGGCGCTGGCGTGCGGCGCGGCAATCGCCAGCAGAAGTCCCATCGTGAGACGGGGTGTGAGCGAGCGGAGGGGCCAAATCTTTTGCATGACGTGCCAGACGCAGTTTCGGTGCCATGAGGCACGCCGCAGCGGCGGGGTTTGAGATCAGGGTAAATTGTGCGCCGCTGTCCGCGACTGGAGGCGCGACTCCCGTCTGTGCGCCGATGTACCGTAGGTGTAATTCCGTAAGGAGTGCCGCAATTGGAACCCCTGGTCCAATTCGATGTTAGAATTGTTCGCGCATTTATCATTACTGGTGGTTCTCGGTGCTTCACGACACGATCAGCCTCGCCTATTTCCCCTCCGGCCGCTCCTTGCTGCTCGCTCTGCTGGTGCTGGTCGTCTTCTATATCGGGCGCGCGTTGTGGATCGCCCGGCACGAATGGCGCCAGTGCGGCACGGACACCAAGATCCTCTATTTGCTGGTTGCGCCTGTTCTCACGTTCGCCGTCGACCTTCTCGCGCTGACCGACCGCCTGTTCTGGCGCGGCCGCGATGAAAAAAAGCGCGCGCGCCGCCGCCCCGGCGAGGTGAGCGTCTCGCGCGCGGGTTGAGCCTCCGCGGGTATTTTCGAAGGTTGCAAAATCGTGCTGCACGCGGCCTCGGATGGCGTCCGCGCGCCGCCGAGCCGGTCACTCCCGGCCGGGCACCGAGGAATTCGGTCCTTTTGACATATCTCGCCGTGCGGCACGCGGGCGTATACGAGTGAGCCGAGCGGAGTGTTTCAGAGCTGATCGCTCGCGGCCCGGAAGACGGGGCCGTGCCGATCGGCTTTGTTGCGGAGCCTGCATGAACGCCGAACCCATTGACAGCCACGCGTTTCGCCGCCTCATGCGAAACGTCGCGGGACAGGTTTCGATTGTGGCCACGGGCGAGCCCGGGCGGCGCAGCGGCCTGACGGCAAGCGCGGTGTGTTCGCTGACCGATCTGCCGCCCATGGTGCTGGTCTGCGTCAACCGCTCGGCGAGCGTGCACGATTTCATCATCGAGAACGGGGTCTTCAGCATCAATGCGCTGGCCTCGGATCAAGAGGCCGTCGCCCGCGTGTTCTCAGGCGTGGAAGGCCTGCGCGGGGAGCAAAGGTTCAGTGCCGGCGATTGGTCGGTGGGGGTGAGCGGCGCTCCGATCCTGGCCTCGGCGGTGTGTCAGCTCGAATGCCGCTTGGCCGACTACAAGCACACGACATCGCATACCGTGTTCTTCGGCGCGGTCGTTGCGGGCGCCGCCACGCCCGATGGGAGCCCACTGCTTTATCATCGTGGAGCCTACGTCGGCCTCGCCCCTGCGGACGCCTGATCAACCGCAACTGTCCGCAGGATCTATGAGTTTTTCGGCAGCGCCAAGCTTCGCTGGGACTCGGCCCGACATGTGGGAAGCTAATCAAGCGCGTCAGCGCTCAGGCGCCAAGGGCGCCCGCGGGTCATGGCGAAGCCATGCTCTGCATGGACTGCCGCGGCTCCCCCCACGGCACCACGTCTCACTGAGCAAAGCTTCTCGCAGCTTGTGTGGGAAGGAACAACCGCAACGGCCCGCAGGGCCCGGGAGCAAGGCGACCCGGCGCAAGTGCGCCGGCCATCCACATAGCACCGCGCCTATGGCGTGAAGCTTCTCGCAGCTTGTGTACGGAATCAGGAAAATGGTGGAGCCAACCGGGATCGAACCGGTGACCTCTTGCATGCCATGCAAGCGCTCTCCCAGCTGAGCTATGGCCCCTGACCGTTGGGATCCGATGCTTGAGGAGCGAAGCTCCTGCCGCATGGTCTGGAAGACCGGCTCATTAGGCCGATCGCTTCGAAACTGCAAGTGCGAAGTTGTCCGCGGTGCACGGAAATCGCATTTACGTGCACCGCTCCTCGCGTTGAGCTCAGCGTTCTTCGTCGCCTTCCTTGACGGACCCGCCGATGATGTTCGAGACGTCGCCGCCCTCTTCCTCTTCTTCCTCGAGGAAGGTTTCGTCCTCGTCGGCCGAGATCGCCTCGTCCTCGCCGTCCTCGATCTCCAACTCCTCCTCGCCGTCCGCCGCATCTTCGGCCGCAGGCTTGTCTGCGAAATCGGACTTGCGGCTCCGGCGGCTGCTCCGCTCTTCGCTGGCGGCGACCGCGCCGAGCGGCGAGGAGGCCAGCTCGTAAACCGTGCCACAGATCGGGCATACGATCGGCGAGCGGTTGAGATCATAGAACCGCGCGTCGCATTCACTGCTCTGGCAGGTGCGCTTCGTCCCGCGCGCTTGCTTCGTCGCCATGGCTTTCGTGCTCACAGTAAATTCGGGATAGCGGGGTCTGCCACAGCAACTGGCGGCTGTCAAAACGAAATCCGAGCCGATCTGCGACGCGGGTGGCGCCGCCATTGACAGCCCCCGTCCGCGGCGGCTCTATGCAGACATTCCCGCATAAAAAATCGATGGCGCGGCGCCGGGTTCGGACGTCCGCTCGATACCAGGAAAAAGGCCCGTTCCAGTCCGTGACGCACCCAAAGCCCCATGTCGAATCCGCTGCGCCCCACGGCGAGCCCCGTCCCCTCGCGGCCCTGAAGTCGGGTCCCCTCAGGGGCGAGATCACGGTGCCGGGTGACAAGTCGATCTCGCACAGGGCGCTCATGCTGGGGGGGCTTGCCACCGGCCGGACACGCATCCGGGGCCTGCTGGAATCCGAGGATGTGATCAACACCGCCCGGGCGATGACGGCTCTGGGCGCTCCGGCCGAGAAAAAAGGCGATGTTTGGGAGGTGCTGGGACGGGGCACCGGCGGCCTGCGCAACCCCGAAGGCCCCATCGATTTCGGCAATTCGGGCACGGGCGCCCGCCTGATGATGGGCGTGATCGCGCCGCACGACGTCACCGTGACGATGGTCGGCGATGCGTCGCTCTCGAAGCGGCCCATGGCCCGTGTTCTCGGGCCTTTGAAGGCGATGGGCCTCAACGTGGACGGCGAGGGCGACCGCCTGCCGCTCACGATCCGGGGGTCGTCGAGGCTTGCACCGATCCACTACGTGCTCCCTGTGCCCTCGGCCCAGGTGAAGAGCGCCGTTTTGCTGGCGGGCCTCGGGACGGCCGGAGAGACGAGCGTCGTCGAGCGGGAAGCGACCCGTGACCACACGGAGCGGATGCTGCGCCATTTCGGGGCCGAGGTCCTCGCCGCGCCGGATCCCAAGGGGACGCGGATTTCGGTGCGCGGCTTGCCGGAGCTTGCCGGCCGCGAGATCATGGTGCCCGGAGACCCGTCGTCGGCGGCCTTCCTCATTGCGGCGGCGCTGATCGTGCCGGGCTCTGAGGTCACGGTGCACGGCATGCTCGTGAACCCGACGCGGATCGGCCTCTACACGACGCTCCAGGAGATGGGCGGTGACGTGGTCTTCCTCAACGAGCGCGAGGAGGGGGGCGAGCCGGTGGCCGATGTCCGCGTACGCTATTCCGAGCTTTCGGGCGTCACGGTCCCGGCGGAGCGGGCGCCGTCCATGATCGACGAATACCCGATGCTGGCCGTCGTGGCGGCCTTTGCCCGGGGCGTGACGCGCATGGAGGGGCTCGCGGAGCTCAAGGTCAAGGAAAGCGACCGGCTGGCCGCCACGGTGGCGGGATTGGTCGCCAACGGCGTCACGGCCGAGGTGTCGGGCGACACGCTGACGGTCGAAGGCGGCGGACGCGTGCCGGGCGGCGGGCTTGTGGCGACGCATCTGGACCACCGCATGGCCATGGCCTTCCTCGTGATGGGGCTCGCGAGCGAAGAGCCCGTCACCGTCGACGATACGGCGATGATCGCGACGAGCTTCCCCACCTTCCAGACGCTCATGGAGGAAATCGGCGCCCGCTTCGGCGAAGGGCGCGCGGCATGATCGTTGCCATCGACGGGCCGGCCGCGTCGGGCAAGGGCACTCTGGCCAAGCGGATCGCCGATCACCTGGGGTACGCCTGCCTGGATACCGGCCTCCTCTACCGGGCCGTCGCCCGCGACGTAGGTGGGTGGAGCTTCCGGCTGGACGATCCCTGGGCGGCGGTCGCAGCGGCGCGGGGGCTCGATCCCTGCCGGTTCGACGATCCCGAGCTTCGCGGGGCGGCTGCCGGCGATGCGGCCTCGATCGTGGCTCGCATTCCTCAGGTTCGGGCGGCCCTGCTCTCCTATCAGCGCGCCTTTGCCCGCCTGGCGCCCGGCGCCGTGCTGGATGGGCGCGACATCGGCACGGTCGTCTGCCCCGACGCCGACGTTAAGATTTTCGTAACCGCAAGCCCCGAGGTGCGGGCCCGGCGCCGTTTCGCCGAGCTCGAAACCCGTGGCGCGGGCGTGGCCTATGAAACCGTTCTGGCGGACATTCTGGCCCGCGATGCCCGCGACTCGGACCGGGCGATTGCTCCTCTGACGATGGCGGACGATGCGATGTTGCTTGATACGAGCAACTTGAGTATAGAAGCGGCATTCGACGCCGCCGTCGGATTGATCAAGAGGAAGA
>ENA-UOUJ01001150-UOUJ01001150.1-activated-sludge-metagenome-genome-assembly--contig:-NODE-1150-length-14717-cov-5.984109_pt1 | contig 14717 bp, 4 predicted proteins | sample MGYA00249839_ERZ747224 | MGnify/ENA primary metagenome ERZ747224 (study PRJEB28782, sample SAMN03220277) | activated sludge metagenome | biome: wastewater; feature: sewage sludge; material...
TATGGGATAAAATGTTTATAACAAAAAATTAATTTAAAATTTTCTAAAAAAACGGTATTTTAAATGTGTGCTTTTTATAATGTGTTTGGTTTTGCGAGTGATTTTTTTAAGAATCACCTCATTATTGAAACAGTTTAAAACTATAATAAATATAAAGAGGCACCGGTTCTACATAACCTCCGTGCCCTTTGTGCAGTTCATAATAATATTATTACAATTATTCATCTCTGTGGCCTTTGTGGTTTAAAAAAACACTTAATCACATAGAAGATTTCTCCGTGTCCTCCGTGGTTAAAATAAATTTAACCACAATGAGCGCAAAGGAAGAACATACAGAGTGCACAAAGTATACAAACTCGGTGGCCTTTGTAGTTTAAAAATATTTAACCACAGAGTGCGCAAAGGAAGGGCACACTAAGAACGCAAAGTAGAATCTCTTTGTGCTCTCTGTGCAATACATATGAATGTTAGTACAATAATTAATCTCCGTGGCCTTTGTGGTTTAAAAAAACACTTAATCACATAGAAGATTTCTCCGTGTCCTCCGTGGTTAAAATAAATTTAACCACAATGAGCGCAAAGGAAGAACATACAGAGTGCACAAAGTATACAAACTCGGTGGCCTTTGTAGTTTAAAAATATTTAACCACAGAGTGCGCAAAGGAAGGGCACACTAAGAACGCAAAGTAGAATCTCTTTGTGCTCTCTGTGCAATACATATGAATGTTAGTACAATAATTAATCTCCGTGGACTTCGTTCGATTGTCGCTGGTCAGGAGACCACGCGACAGCGGATGACCTCAAAGAAGATCCTCTCCGGTTAAAATGACGAGTCCCTCAATGATTATCTTCTCCTCATTTGTGTTTTAAGGTCGGGGAGACTCGTCTGGTAAGAAATCACAAAAAAGCCGCCCCGATGAGGGAGCGGCTTTAAGCTTATTGCATTCGTTCGTTAGAACTTAATCACGCGTTTGGTAACACGCTCATTACCCTGCATAACTTCAATGAAGTAGCTGCCGGCTTTCAGGCGTGTGCCTATTGGCTGTGTTTCGCCAGGCATCATGTTGTGGCTCTCCATCACACGGCCCAGATTATCCATCACCTTCACTACCACACGTGTTTTCATATTAGCGCTCTTCGCCTGTACATTAAACACCTGCGTGCTCGGGTTCGGGAACACATCTACTTCCAGCGTTAAGGCCGGTACTTCCTTCACGCCGCCATCTTTTACCACAGACAATGGTGGTGGAGGTACATCGCAGCCTTCCAGTTTCACGTTGCGTGAACGAGTGGCACTGGTGCCGCATCCGTTGAAGGCCGTTACCGTTACGGTGCCTGCCAACGGCGTAGGCGGATAACTTACCACAATAGTTGGTGTGCCCTGTCCGCTCATAATGGTAGCACCCGACGGTACCGTCCAGATTAAACCGGTAGCATTAGATGGTACTGCGGCCAATGAATATTGAATCAGCCTATCAGGACACAAACCCAGCTCAAGTACATCAATTGCTACAGGAGCTCCCGGCATCAGCACATTCAGTGAGAGGGTTCTTGGAGCACTGGTACCACAAGATGTAGAAGCGGTTACAGAAATGTTTCCACTGGTATACGTTCCATCGAAACTTACTTCAATACTATGGGTGCCCTGGCCACTTAGAATAGTTGCTCCCGCCGGAACCTGCCAGTTATACGTATTTCCTGCAACAGCATTAACACTGTACGTTGCCGGTGTGCCGCCAGGATTTGCCGCCGTGGGCATTAGCAGGCACACATTTCTTGGGCCACTGATGAGCGATGGTGTTGAAGGGCCGGTGCGCGAAACCGTGATGCTTCTTTGTGTGCTGGTTCCGCAACTGTTCACAGCACGCACACTGAGCGCAGAAGTAACAAATGTGTTGTCAAAGGTTACCGTTAGCTGCGTAGTACCCTGGCCACCCACAATGGTTACACCTGCCGGTACTGTCCACAAATAACTTTCCGCAGCCCTCACCGGATCAATGCTATAAGTTGCTTCCTCTGCATTATCCAGATATCCGCACACATCCGTAGGACCGGTGATTGGTCCGGCAGATGACGGGAACTGAGTCAGCAGATAGTAAATTGTCATTGGACTATTAGCACATCCACTGAAACCGGTTACCCTGATTTGTTTATTGGATTGCTGTGTAAAGCCGGCTGCAAAGGTTACCGTTAATGTACCGGTACCTTGTCCGCTTATAATATTCACATTTGGTGGCACCACCCAATTATAAGATACCACGCTAGGGTCAGGTGTTACCGTATACACCACAGGGGTGTTGTTTCCAACAAAAGGACACACATTGATTGGTCCGCTTACCACCGGAGCCATAGGGCCCACTACACCAATGGCGAGGTTACGGGTTATAGGTGCACAACCCGGACCACCGGTTACGGTTACACTCAAAGTGCCACCCGGATAGGCTGGAGGATAGTTAAATGAAAGGGTATTGGTACCCTGACCGCTCACATTCGTTGCCCCTGCGGGTATATCCCAGGTTATACTTGTTTCATTCGCTGTTACGATGGTGTACACAGCCACCGGATTGCCGGTAGTATGTGCACAAGCATTATCCGGCCCATCGATATCAGCACCTACTGTTAGTGTAGGCGACACTGTTATGTTCACGTCTTCCTCTACCGAACAACCGGTTGATGAAGTAGAAGTGGCTGTATACGTTTCATTGGATGCCGGCATCGCATACACAGTGGCTAACACTTCCCCATTGTATGGTGTAGTGGCCGCTGCATCCGTAAACAATCCCTGATACGGCGACCATGTAATGTTGGCCGGTACTCCGAATGTGAAACGCATGTTTGCACGTGTAGAACTTGTGGTTCCCGTGGCGTTGGTGCAAACCGTTGCAAAGTTGTCGTTAGAATAATACACTGTTCTTCCGGTAACTGTGGTTGATGCTACGTTGGCGCTATTCGCGCTTGATCCGCCGCCATTATTGTTATTGAAGCAATACTCTACCACAATGTTAGAGGTGCCATCCCAAACAAAGGCGTTGCTCAAGGTGTGGCTAACCACAAATGGAGCCGTACCGGTGAGGGTGTAATCAGTTGGCCCAAACACACTGGTTAATCCTGTTTGTAAAGTGGATGTTAAACTGGTGGCCGTAGTGTGTTTCATACCAATGCTAAATCCGTTATACGTATACGGTCCTGTAAATGAAGTAACATTCATACCCAAAGTTGTAATTGGACTTCCGGTTACCATACCCAATGCATTCAATTCCGAAGCCAGGTATAGGAACTGTACTTTTTGTCCACCCCAGAAACCCTTATACGGAGTGGTGGTGGTATTAGAAACAGTACCGGTTCCCACCGTAGCGGTTGAGGGTTCACCCTGGAAGGATGTTGCGGTAATGGCTGTAGCAGTACCACTGCACACGCCCGGTGTTGCCGGATTGAATGTAATAGCAGAAGGTAACGGATGAATAGTTACACTAACGGGTGCGGATACATTTGAACATCCGGTGCCGTTTTCAGTAATCTGAACCGTATAACTTCCGGTTTCAGTAGCTACATAACTTGCGCCGTTCGCTCCTGAAATATCCACACCATTTCGTTTCCACTGATAGGCCGGGTCTGGTGTAGTTGTGGACGCATTGAGTGTTTGAGTGCCGGGTGCACATATAGTGAATGGACCGGCTTCAACAATAGATGCATCCGGCAGGCTGTTCACCGTTACCGTTACCTGGTCGGTGGTTTGATTATTGCAAATATCCGTTACCGTTACGGTGTAGGTAGTAGTGGTAGTTGGATTAACCACCGGAGATTGGATTGCGCTGAAGGTACTGGTACCATCGCTCCAGCTATACTGGAATGGCGCACCGCCACCCGCCACTACATTCAATGTAATCGTTTCTCCTGCACAGCTTGTACTGGCCGAAGCTTCTGCAGCTGCTGTAAGTGGCTGTATTACCACATCTACCTCTATCGGTAAAGAAACGCAACCGGTTACATTGTTGGTTGCCGTTACGGAATATGTGGTATTCGCGGTGGGGTTCACCGGAATGGTGGCACCAATCAAATTACCCGGATTCCATGTATAGGTGTAATTCCCGGTGGGGTCTGGAGCAACCAGTCCGTTAAATACCATATTAGGTCTTGAAGTTGCGCCATTGGTGAGTGCCGCGTTGCAAATACTTCCAGACGTGTTGTCGTTACCCACATATCCTGAAGAAGTATAGGATGTGGTTGTTAAACGTGTAAGTGCATTGGAGCTGCCAATTACTAAATTGTTCAGGCAAATTTCCACAAACACGTTTGAACTACCGTTCCAATAGAATGGTGAGCTGAACTGTAGCGTGTTCAGTCCGAGGGTAGGTGTATAATCAACCGGACCATATACTACCATGCTCGGATCGGGTATGGTGGCGGTGATGGTGTTGATAGCAGTTGTACCCATTCGTATCGTGTATCCGTTAGCGGTAGCCGGGCTTCCTAGTTGTGTAACATCAAATGTTACTGACTGAATATACCCTGCGGTAAGGCCTCCGGCAGTAAGATCCGCAGCTGTGATCAGGTATTGTGCCCTGCTGTTACCCCAGTATGTTCCAAAGGCTGCAGGATAAGTAGACGTAGTATTGGTTCCGGTGCCTGTGCCAATGGTGCCGCTGATGGTTGCCGGCGAGCTATTGGCTGAAAGGGATACCGTACCACCAGAGCAGGTTATGGCCGGTGTTGCGGCTGCTTGTGTTACCTCCGGTAAACCGTTTACAGTGATGATGATATTGGTGTTGGTGATACATCCTTTATCAACATCGTTTCCGGTTACCATATAGGTATATACACCGGGAAGTGTTGGAGTAATCGTTAGGAAGGCACCTGTTTCACTGCCGTCTACACCACTTCCGGCAGGACTTGCACTCCAACTTAAATCATACGTATTATTCGATCCGGTTTGTGATACGGAAAGGTCTGTGCTTTGTCCGATACAAATCTCCGTATCGGTTGCTGACAGGCTCAGCGGGTCGGCCTCAATTACAGTAACGGCAACGGGTGTACGCTCACTTTCACATCCGTTGGCACCTATCTCACTTACATAGAATGTGGTGGATGTGCTAACGGTGGATATGTATGTAGTTGAGGTAGATGACTGCAACAGGTTTCCACCGCTCACGGCGTCATACCAGTTGAACGTTCCACTGCCATTGACCCCACCGCTGGCTACCGATGCTTCAGGCACAACATTACCACAATGTTCTGAATCGGTGCCAATAGGCGCTTCCGGTAATTCGAGGGGCGTTACCAGATAACTGTCGGAGGATGCACATCCAAAAGCGTTGGTGATTGTAACTGTATAGGTTGTGGGCTCGTTTACCTGAACATTTTGCGGATTTTGAACCGATGAGGTGAAACCGGCAGGGTCAGATACCCAGCTATAGGTTGGGTCTGCATCACCGGATCCTGTGATAGAAATATTATCCAACCACAAAATCCATTGGTCTGCATCCGAGTAACAGTTGAAACCAAAATAATATACACCTGTTGTAGCTGGCACAAAATTGATGACCCCCTGAGCATAGGTAGTATTATTCAGTGAAGCGCCGCCATTGTTGTTCCACAAGATCTGGCTTTGTGCTACTACTGTAGCTGCATTTCCAACAGTTACCTTTAATTTTTCAGGGAACGATGCTGATTGCACCCTGTACCAGAATGTAATAGCATATGAGTTACCGGCCTTGAGGGTAGCTGCCGGAGAAATGGCCCATACATCGGCATTGGCGATACTGCTGTACTGGTAGGCCAGTGCCTGCGTGCCGGATTGAGCAGTAGTACCCAATGCCCAGTTGTTTCCATCTCCATTGTTCAGGAAGGTCCATCCGGGGAAGGGTTGTTCCGCTGCCTCAAAATTGATTGCGATATTCACCGGCGGTACCGTGCCGGGGTTAGACGTTACAGACAAATTAGTGGTTCCTCCTACGCAAGGCTGAGCAGGGGATGCGTTGATGACAATGTCAGAAACACCGTCTTTTACCGTTACAACCACCTGTGATGTGGTTATACAATTGGCAACATCATCTACCGCAGTAACGGTATAGGTATATGTACCAGCAATGGTAGGTGTTATACTTATAACATCACCGGATGCTGAACCGGTGATGCCGCTGCCGGCTTCCGGAGAAGCAGTCCATGTATACTCGTATTCATTGTTTGAACCGGTTTGGGATACTGACAACTCTATTTCCTGCATCTCACATGTAGAAGCAAAATCAACAGATGCGTTTATAGCATCTGGGGTTGTTACAACTGCTGTAACATCTAACCTTTCGCTTTCACAGTTTCCATCAAAAATTGAAACATAAAAAGTGGTTGTGGTACTGATTGTATAACTGGTAAGTTCTTGATTCACTTCACCTGATAATGGTGTGCCACCGGTAGGTGTCAGATACCAACGGTATAAACCTGGTAAACCTCCCGTAAAGAAAGCAGTTGGAACACCTGTACCACATTGAGTAGAGCCTACAGAACTGGTAGGGCCTGCAGGAGCGGGAGTAACATTTAACACAACCGGATCAGATGTTTTAGTACATCCGTTACCGAAAGTTACTGTTACGGTGTAGGAAGTATTAGCAGTAGGACTCACTTCCAGAGGATTGGTCGTTCCAACGGTATTCGTTCCATCGCTCCAGCTGTAAGATGCCGGTGATAATGGGCCGGTTGTTCCGCCTGTTATAACAATGTTGTAATCTTCCGTCTCACCCCACGACGTTGCAATGGAACAGTTTTCTGTGATAGCAGGTAAAGAACTGTATTTACTTACTACGCGCATACGTGTAACTCCATTATAGGCTGTGAGTGGAATAGTAACATTTCCACTGGACAAATTCGGGAAGAAGGTTGCTGAGGTTGAACTGTAGACACTTTCAGATGCATCAAACACTCCATCCTGGTTGTAATCAATCCACACCCTGAATTGTTGTTCATACAAGTTGCTGGTTCCGCCTGCCTGTATGGATATGGGATATGTATTGCCAGCCACCAAGTTAGCAGTGAGTGCGCTGTAATAGGTATAGTCTGTAGGCTCATCCCCGCTATTATTGTTTACTAAATCTGCAAATGAGAAGTTGTTGATATAATCACCGGATGCCCCATCCGTATCGGTATACACAGGTGTGCAATACGCGCTGCTTAATCCGGTAATGTTCACCGACAGTTGTGATGGTGTTCCAGCACAAATTTCAGATGGTGTGGCAGATACATTAAGAACCGCGGCCGCAGCTGCCTCATCTCTGTAAGTGGCACCATTTGCTGATGAAACTAAGTTGTTACCATCTGTAGCACTTACACTCCATGTAACTTCTGCATCTGTAGGAGATACGGTAGGTATCACCCCTTCCCAGTCATTGCCGGAAGTGTTGGTCATGCTGATGGGCGTTTGTGGTACACTATTCACACTATAGTTGATTACTACGTTGGTAATAGGTGCGCCACCAGGAGTAACGGTAACGCTTACACTACGTGATACATGCGTGCACTGATCTCCGTTAGGAGTGATGGTCAGGTTGCTGATTACCGGCGACGCCAGGTTGCCCATCACATAATAACCGGTAAGAGATGTAACATCCGGTGCGGCTGTAGTGATAGATGTTCCGGTTATCACAGGCGGGAATCCACCAACAAAATCATACGTACCGTTTGCTGTGCTGCTGGCACCTATGGCATCTGCCCCGGCAGGCGTATCATATAATCGTATACGCGTTTGCGTTAAGTTAGATGCGCCACTGGTAATTTCTCCATTCCAGTAACGGTTGGTTTTTAAAGATGAAAGCAAATTACCTGCGGTACCATTGCTATTTCCTTCTATCACTTCCGCTTTTACTGTAACCGTACCGCCTGATGTTTGCGGGGCTACCAGTTCAAAAGGATTGTAGGTGGTTTTACCTACCGGCAGCAAATAATTGGTTGTACCGGTTAAGCCGGAACGTAATACCCACTCCATCGGTCCGTTTATATAAGATGTGGCTGATGCCCCTGTTATAGTGCCGGTTACCGTCAACAGGTTCGTTGATGAAGTAGTGAGCAATCCCGGGTTGGCTGCATTCAGTACTAATGCCACAGTACTTAAGGCTCCTCCATCAAGAATAGTTCCCTGAGGGTTTACCATAGCAAATGAGGCGATACTTCTGGTGGCCGGAATTTCCGGACCGGTAGTAATGGTTCCGGATGAAGTTGCATACACCAATGCCAGGCCGCCTGTGCCAATATTGAATGTAGGGAGATTATCGAATACCGGTGCCGGGCTGGCCGCAATACCACCTCGTTGAATAACCGGTGAGGAGGAACCTCCCAAGCCTACTGTAATTTTATCTGTATTCGCCAATGATCCGCGGAAAAAGTTCAAACGATTTACCACGTACTGATTGGTTTGATTAAAGGTGAGTAGCCCGGTAGAAGCCAGACTAAGGGCGTTGTTTTGAACAAACGTTCCGCTTCCGCTCAACACCTGGTTACCCGTAGTTGATGAAAACTGAACCGTACCGATACTTTGTGTACCTCCCGGCTCAGTACCTGCTAACACCCCATTGTTTATAAAAGAGGCTCCATCGTGCACCAGCACAAAAGCGGATGTGCCTGAGCCGGTAAATACATACCCATTCGGGAAGATTTCAATGTTTCCTCCAATAAAACTATTCCCGGCAATACGCAGCATACGTGTTGGTGATAAATCCACTCGATTGTTAATCTCCAGGTTGCGAATGGTGTTGCCGGCACTTAATCCGAAACCTCCCGTGTTACCGGCAGCACCCGGTGTGCCTGAAATTCCATCTCCTATACGCAACGTTCCCCCTGTAACCACTTTACTGACACTAAAAGGCATGCTAAAAGATAGGAAAGATGTACCGGCATGTGGATCAATGATAGTGATTGTTCCGCCCGACCAGTTAACCGCCGTGGCCGATCCTACGGAGAAAGCTGTAGCGGTGGCATTGGCGGCAGCTTGTACATCTACATTGATATTTCCTCCACTCATATTAAACTGAATGGATGCTGTGCTGGTAAAAGTTATCGTACCAAAGGCGTTTAACGTTCCTCCGCTCATATTTAACCGGCTGGCCGCATTACTGAAGGCCAGGTTTGTGGCACCGGTTCCATATGCAAACGTTCCGTTATCAATCGTCAACCAACCAGAAACGGTTAGGGTACCCGGCCCTGTGAGTGTACCCGTTCCTACGCTGGATACAGAAGCTCCGGCGTGGTTTAACCACAATGCACCAATGGAAGCACAAACCGTTTGAGCACCATAGTACGGTGTTAATACCGATGCGGAATTTATTTTGAAAACACCTGCAGTGATGGTGAGGAAGTTAGCAGTAGTAGTAGGTGCGAGTTGGGTGATTACCCTGTCTATATTTAATACTGAGGTGCTGGAAGCAATAGTGCCCGTTCCTTTATTCACTACAATAGCACGGAAATTACATATAGGTCCGCTTCCGGATATTGACGCTGCTTGTACTCCTCTGAAATTCACAGTTACATGGTTAGTTGCGCTGGCGGCCATATCAAATGTGCCGTTCACTGTTAAATTCCCAGCCGCTGCTCCGGCTGCGTCTAATCCTCCAATATTCAATGTTTTTGTTCCGGTACCATTATTGGATAAGAAAGAGGCGTTGGCACTTACTGTTACGTTATTTGAAACAGTAAGAGAGGCTGTTGTAACCGCACCTGCATACAGCAGGGTAGAAGCACCACCTTCTCCCACCGTTAGGTTTTTACACACCAACCCATTTTGATCGATGGTTACAGTAGCTCCATCTGCTATTACTACATCATCCGCTGCGGTTGGAACCACACCGCCCACCCAGGTGCCGGTTTGAGACCACAATCCGCCGGTGGTAGTTGAAAAAATAGTGGTGCCTGCACCGGTGGTGGTATGGTTGCCGCTTAAATAGGCCGACTCCAACTCTGTAACCGCCGCAATTCGATAATAATATGTTTCACCGGGCAACATAGATGTTTGTGCCAGCGAGTATCCGGTACCGGTAGTAGCGGTGCTGGTGCTTGCCGTATTGTTGATCAGCGTATAGTTAACCCCATCAAAGGAGCGATACACATTAAAGCTCGTTTCATTTGTGGAGTTATCCTCCCAGTTGATGGTAAACGAAGTGGGCAAAGATGCTGTGATGCTAAAATTAATCGGAGCGGCATTAGCCACAATTTCAGCCCGGGAAACCACACTTACCTCGTCAATAGCCGCCGGTGGATTGGCAATATCTGTAATATCAGATTTCCAGGAAAAGATTAAACGATAGGTTTGTCCGGCTACCCCTGTAAACTTCAGTGTTGAGGTATTGTAATTCGCTGAGTTAAGTTTATACATACCATTGGTGGCCCCTGTACCCACCACCTGATAAAGAGATGCAACCTCCGCAGTGGTTGTAGGGGTTACTGAAGTAGGAGCAACGAATACTTTCAGGTTATCCCAATCGGAAGTGGTAGTACCCTCTCCTTGCGCTTTCCACTTAAACGAAATATCTGCAATGGGCTCTCCTGCCGGTAGAGTAAATTCTTTATATATATGTGTTACGGTGCTTACCTGCGAGTACGTCCAGCTACTACCTCCTGTAGAAGATACGAAAGCGGAACGCGTACCTGCTGAAGCTCCCGGAGGATTCAATGTGCCGGTTACCCAGCCATCTGTGGCCGCATTCACCGCCACCCAACCGTTGGCGCCGAGTGTACCTCCGTTTTCAAATCCCCCATCTCCCGAAGGGGAAACGAGCGTGGTTTGCCCCTGCATGGCAAGTGGCAAAAAACCCAACAACAAAATAAATACCTGTTTGAACAATCCGGAAAGTACCGTGAATACCGGTGTTTTGGTTTTTGCTGATTTGTTGTGCATACACATATAATTTAAAAAATGAATCCCGCAGAAAACTTCGTGTTTCCCGGCAGGAAATAAAAAGTGGGCAGAGAGTGAGCAACTAAATAAAGTACGGTAACAGGCGGGTAAGGATGTTTGGCTTCGCTTTTCTTTAGATATTGAAAACTGAATTTAAGGGAAGTTTTTTATATATGTTACAATGAGGTTAAAAAATATTTTCGAAAACTATTTTAGCCTTGAGATTATAGCTGCTTTTTGCACTGCACAATCTACCTTGAATTGCTACATGGGAATTATCTTTGCACACTAATTTTTCAAAGCATGTTCAACATTCGTACTACCATCAGCCGGATTATTAAAGAAAACATTACCGAACAGGAAGCCGTGGTAATGGGTTGGGTAAGAACCTTTCGAAATAACCAGTTCATTGCCCTGAACGATGGTAGTACCAACAATAACCTTCAGGTGGTTGCCCCGCTGGGGTTGCTCGACGATGCCATCCTGAGACGCATCACCACAGGTGCCTGTATTCGGGCCACCGGGCGGCTGGTACCCTCTATCGGGAAGGGTCAGCAAGTAGAAATGCAGGCAAGTTCCATTGAAATTCTGGGCGACAGTGACCCGGAAAAATTCCCCCTTCAACCCAAAAAGCACAGCCTTGAATTTTTGCGTGAAATTGCTCACCTGCGCTTTCGTACCAATACCTTTGGTGCCGTTTTCAGGATTCGCCACAGTTTATCTTTCGCTGTGCATGAATTCTTCCATCAACGTGGATTTTTATATATCCATACACCCATCATAACTGCCAGCGATGCGGAAGGTGCCGGAGAAATGTTCCGTGTAACCACCCTGCCTCTGGATGGCAGCGCCGTGAAAGATGGAGAGGTTCAGTTTAAAGACGACTTTTTTGGAAGAAGTACCAACCTCACCGTAAGCGGACAACTGGAGGGAGAACTCGCTGCCATGGCTTTTGGAAACATATACACGTTCGGCCCCACCTTCCGGGCTGAAAACAGCAATACCACGCGTCACCTGGCTGAGTTTTGGATGATAGAACCCGAAGTGGCTTTTGCAGATCTCGAAGACAACATGAACCTTGCGGAATCTTTTATCCAATACATCATTGGATATGTAATGAAACACAATGCGGATGACCTGGCCTTCCTTGCCCAACGTCTTGAAGAAGAAGAAAAACAAAAGCCGGTGGCAGAGCGCAGTATGCCTCTGATGGAGAAACTTTCTTTTGTTGTACAAAATACATTCGAACGGATTACCTATACAGAAGCTATTCAAATATTAAAAGAAAGTAACCACAATAAGAAGAAGAAATTTCAATACCCTGTGGAACACTGGGGAACGGATCTGCAAAGCGAGCATGAACGCTATCTGGTGGAAAAACATTTTAAAAAACCGGTCATCATTACAGATTATCCGAAAGAAATTAAATCTTTCTATATGCGGATGAACGATGATGGAAAAACAGTTGCCGCCATGGATATCCTCGCTCCCGGCATTGGTGAAATTGTAGGTGGCTCTCAAAGAGAAGAAAGACTGGATGTATTGCTGAGCCGTATGAAAGAACTGAATATACCAGCAGAAGAGCTGGATTGGTACCTCGATACCCGACGCTACGGTACCTGTGTACATGCAGGTTTCGGTTTGGGTTTTGAACGAATGGTTCAGTTTGTTACCGGCATGGGTAATATCCGGGATGTAATTCCTTTCCCGCGCTTTCCGAAAAGTTGTTACTTTTAGGCCCGTAAACCATTGCATACCGATGAGGCTACAGGTGAAATAGATTGTATTCCTTTCACCCTTAAATTGTATACACATGAAAAAGCTCATTGTATGCTGTATGATATGGTGTACCTCGTATGCACACGCTCAAACAGCCACCGAATTCACAAACCTGCTGAAGACATTATTACCTGATGAAAAAAACACGGCACGTACCCTACCGTGGCCAACAACAAATTCCATCGTATTTAAAAATGCCGCTCCGGTGAAACGGGGTAATTCGTACTACCGTGCTGGTACCGCTTCCGTGTTCATCGATGGAAAGAAACTGATTTGTATGGATGAAATCTCCGAAAAGAAACAAAACTGCAACTGGCAGATTGAACTTGAAGGTGATCAGAAGGGCTATCATTCTTTTTCCTTAGGTATTCGCAATTTTCCGGGTTTTAATCCAGAAACCCTGGCACAAACCCTTTTTCCAAAAAATGAAAAGGTTTTGACGGGTATGAAAGTGTGTTTGGATGGTTTCACTTTCAACGTACATATGTACACGGTGATGTTGCCGGGCAAAAGAAAAGCATGGATGTTGGCAGAATATGAAAACCGCAGTGCCACGGGTGCCCAGTATAAAGCTGCCGGATTTTCACATATTGTTACCCTGATGTTTTATACAGATGAAAAAGCGGCATTGAAACAATGTGGCTTATAAGTATTGTATTTTCGCTGTGTACATGAAAAAAAACAAATCGTATTTTGATTATCTGCTGCAACCCTTCAGTCTGCTGCGCACAAAGGAAGTACTTCGTGTAAACCCTACCGTTATACCCGAACGTGATACGCCCATTCATCCTGAAATGTATGAAATAGATTATGATACATCAACCTACTCATACAACAGACTAAACACTGTGGAAGAAACTTTCGGGGGCGTTGATTCGCCTTGTATCAGTTGGATAAACGTAGATGGTCTTGATAAACCCGGTGTAGAGAAAATTTGTGCTCATTATGGTATTCATCCACTTATAATGGAAGATATCCTAAGTCGCGGGCAGCGGCCCAAGATGGATGAAATAAACGGGTTGGTATTTTGCCTGTTGAGTATGATGTATTACAATGCAGAAACCAAATCGGTTGAAACTGAACAGGTGAGTCTGGTGTTGGGAAAACGATTCGTAATCTCCTTTCAGGAAGTGCCTGATAAAGATGTGTTTCAGTCGGTGAGAGATAAACTAAAAATCCCTGAAAGCAAACTGCGCCAGAACGGAGCCGATTTTCTGTTTTATGCACTCATTGATGCAATTGTAGACCATTATTATCTTGTTATGGAGCGCCTGGGTGAAAATATTGAACTGTTGGAAGAAGAAGTTATACGTTCTCCCAACTCCCGAAGCCTCGCACATATCACACAAATACGCAAAGAAATGATTGTGCTGAAACGCAACATTGCACCGGTACGAGAACTCATCAGTGGTATCTTGCGCAGCGATACCGATTTGATTGAAGTGCGTACAGAAAAATATTTTAAAGATATTTATGACCATATTATTCAGGCCAACGACCTCGCAGAAAACTATCGTGATATGGTTATTAACCTGCAGGATGTTTACCTCAGCAATGTAAACCTGAAACTCAATGAAGTAATGAAGGTGATGGCCATTGTTACTTGCCTGCTTGCACCGGCCACAGTGGTGGGTGGTATTTTTGGTATGAACTTCGACCGTATCCCTTTGCTGCACAATCAGTGGGGATTCTTTATTTCGGTGGCTATTATGCTGATTGTACCAATTGCCATGATTGTTGTTTTCAAACGCCGGGGCTGGTTTTAACTCCAACGTTTCTTTTCATTCCGTCATTATAAACAACCACACACTTTTTTAAAGGCACAAGTACACACTACACTTGGCTACATAGCATACTTGAATAATATTATCTCTTTCTTGTTCCTTTTTGAACAATAAAAAGGTAAACCAAAAAACACCGAAGTGCCATTCCCCCCGCGCATTGGGTAGCTACGATTAAGCTTTTGTGCTACTGTAGCCCCGCCTCTGGCGGGATTGGTTCTTCGATCGTATTATTTAATTCAGATTTTGTTTCTTCTGAGCGTTTTAATGTTGAATCGCAGCGA
>ENA-UOUJ01001151-UOUJ01001151.1-activated-sludge-metagenome-genome-assembly--contig:-NODE-1151-length-14709-cov-4.261499_pt1 | contig 14709 bp, 9 predicted proteins | sample MGYA00249839_ERZ747224 | MGnify/ENA primary metagenome ERZ747224 (study PRJEB28782, sample SAMN03220277) | activated sludge metagenome | biome: wastewater; feature: sewage sludge; material...
GAGCGCCATCGGCGGGGGTGATCGGCGCGTCGCGCTGGCAGGCGGCGAGGGTCAGGCAGCACAGGAGGACGAGCAGCGGCGGGAAGCGGCGGGACATGGCGGGGCCGGCAAGGGTCGGATGGCGCCAGTGTCGCCGATCACGCGCCGGCGGCAATATTCCCCGCCTATCATGGCCATGGATGGACGTCGGCGCACGGATTGATCGGGGTCAATGCGCCCCCTTCGCGCGCAGGCGAGCATCCTCGTGGACGCTGGCCGTGCCGGCGGTCGCCCCCGCGGCCGCGTCGCCCATCGCCGCCGTCCGCAAACCTGCGGCGTTATCGACCCCCGAACCCACGAGGTGACGACATGAGCAATGCCTCCAACCTCCCGCTGGCGCTGTGGCAGGCCAATCTCGACCTGCAGCAGCGCCTCGGCCGCCTGGTCCAGGACAGCGGTCGCGAATGGATGGACCTGGGCACGCGCGCGGCCGGCGAAGGCGCGGCCGAAATCGACGCGGAGTTCCGCAAGCTGCTGCGCGGCGGCGACTGGCAGGCACTGGCGGCGCTGCCGGTGGACGCCTACTGGCGCCAGACCGAGCAGCGCATCGGCGACGCCCAGGCGCTGGGCCAGCTCGCGCTGCACGTGCAGGAGGGCTTCGCCAGCGGCCTGCTCGAGGCGATGCAGGACTGGCAGGCGCAGCTGGCCGCGGCCTGGTCCGACGCCGGTCTCGATGCCGGCAACGCGCTGCCGCCGGCGGACGCGTGGAACACCCTGGTCGCGCAGTGGGAATCCGGGCTGGCGACGATGATGCCGGTCGCGGCGCGTGCGGCGAAGCCGGCGGCGAACCAGGCCGAGGCGAAGAAGCCCGCGACGAAGAAGGCTGCAGGCACGAACAAGCCCGCGGCGAAGAAGCCGGCTGCGAAGAAGTCCGTCGCGAAGAAGCCCGCTGCGAAGAAATCCGCCGCAAAGAAGCCCGCCACGAAGAAGCCGGCGAAGAAGGGATCGCGCGCGCGTGGTAGCTGAGCCCGCGCCGGTCGCGGGCCGGGACGCGGCGGAGCCCGCCGTCGCCTGGCACGCGATCGATGCGGAAGACGCCCTGCGCCGGCTCGACGCCGATGCCGAGGGGCTGGCGCCGGACGAGGCCGCGCGCCGGCTGCGGCTGCACGGGCCCAACGCACTGCCGCCGCCGCCGCGCACGCCGGGCTGGCGGCGCCTGCTGCGCCAGTTCAACGACCCGCTGATCCTGTTCCTGCTGGCGGCGGGCGTGGTCGCGTTCGTGCTCGACCATCGCATCGACGCGGCGGTGATCGTGGCCGTGGTCGCGATCAACGCCATCGTCGGCTTCGTGCAGGAGGGCAAGGCCGAGCAGGCGCTGTCGGCGCTGCGCTCGATGCTGGCGCCCACGGCGCGGGTGCTGCGCGGCGGCACGCGCGTGCAGGTGGCGGCCGAGGCGCTGGTGCCCGGCGACGTGCTGCTGCTGGAGGCCGGCGATCGCGTGCCCGCCGATGCGCGCCTGCTGCGCGGCCGCGGCCTGCGCGTGGACGAATCGGTGCTGACCGGCGAATCGGTGCCGGTCGACAAGCTCGCCGACCCGGTGGCCGCCGACGCCGACCTCGGCAGCCGCAGCTCGATGCTGCATTCGGGCACCCTGGTCGCCGCCGGGCAGGCGACGGCGCTGGCGGTGGCCACCGGCACGCACACGCAGATGGGCCGCATCGGCACCCTGCTCGGCCAGGTCGAGTCCCTGACCACGCCGCTGCTGGAGCAGATCGCGCGCTTCGGCAAGGCATTCACGCTAGTCGCGCTGCTGGCCGCGGTCGCGCTGTTCCTGTTCGCGGTCGGCATGCGCGGCTACGGCTGGCTGGACGCGCTGATGGTCGTGGTCGCGCTCGCGGTCGGGGTGATCCCGGAAAGCCTGCCGGCGGTGATCACCATCACCCTCGCCATCGGCGTGCGCCGGATGGCCGCGCGCAACGCCATCGTGCGCCGGCTGCCGGCGGTGGAGACGCTGGGCGCGACCACGGTGATCTGCTCGGACAAGACCGGCACCCTGACCCGCAACGAGATGACCGCGCGCAGCGTGGTGACCACCGCCGGCCGCGCGCAGGCCGGGGGCAGCGGCTACGCGCCCGAGGGCGCGCTGGCGGTCGACGGTGGCGACAGCGTGCGCGCGGCGGCGCTGCGCGTGGTCCGCATCGGCGGGCTGTGCAACGACGCGCGCCTGCACGCCGACGGCGACGGCCACTGGCGCGTCGACGGCGATCCGATGGAGGGCGCGCTGCTGGCGCTCGCCGCCAAGGCCGGCTTCGACGCCGCCGCGTTGCGCGAAACGACGCCGCGCCTGGACGAAGTGCCGTTCGACGCCGCGCACCGTTTCATGGCCACCCTCCACGCCGACGGCGACGGCGGCGCCCTGCTCTGCGTCAAGGGCGCGCCGGAGCAGATGCTGGCGCTGTGCGTCGCGCAGGCCGGTCGCGACGGTCGCGACGAGCCGCTGGATCCGGCGTTCTGGCAACGCGCGATCGACGACGCCGGCGCCGGCGGCCAGCGCGTGCTCGGCTTCGCCTGGCGCCGCCTCGATCGCTTGCCGGAGCGGTTCGAGCCGGACGATGTCGGCGGCCTGGTGTTCACCGGCATTGTCGGCTTCATCGACCCGCCGCGCGAGGAGGCGATCCACGCCGTCGCCGACTGCCGCGGCGCCGGCATCGCGGTGAAGATGATCACCGGCGACCACGCCGCGACCGCCGCCGCGATCGCCGGCCAGCTGCAGCTGGCCGACGAGGTGCGCGTGGTCACCGGCCAGGAACTCGAAGGCGTGGCCGACGCCGACCTGCCCGCGCTCGCCGAATCGGCCAGCGTGTTCGCGCGCACCACGCCCGAGCACAAGCTGCGCATCGTGCGCGCGCTGCAGTCGCGCGGGCACACCGTGGCGATGACTGGCGACGGCGTCAACGACGCGCCCTCGCTCAAGCAGGCCGACATCGGCATCGCCATGGGCCGCAAGGGCACCGAGGCGGCGAAGGAGGCCAGCCAGATGGTGCTGGCCGACGACAACTTCGCCTCGATCGCCGCCGCCGTGCACGAGGGCCGCGCGGTCTACGACAACATCCGCAAGGTGGTGGCGTGGACGCTGCCGACCAACGGCGGCGAGGCGCTGGCGGTGGTGCTGGCGATCGCCTTCGGCTGGGTGCTGCCGATGACGCCGGCGCAGATCCTGTGGATCAACATGGTGCTGACGGTGACCCTCGGCCTGTCGCTGGCGTTCGAGCCACCGGAAGCCGGGGTGATGGCGCGGCCGCCGCGACGCCGCGACGCGGCGCTGGTGTCGCCGTTCATGCTGTGGCGGATCGTGCTGGTGTCGCTGCTGTTCAGCGCCGGCGCCTTCGGCATCTTCGGCTGGGCGCAGGCGCGCGGGCACGACCTGGAGACCGCGCGCACCATGGTGGTCAACATGTTCTGCGTGATGGAGATCTTCTACCTGTTCAGCGTGCGCTATCTGCACGGCAGCTCGTTCTCGCTGCGCGGCCTGCACGGCACCCCGGCGGTGCTGGGGGCGGTGGCGACGGTGGTGCTGGCGCAGCTCGCCTTCACCTATGCCCCGTGGATGCACGTGCTGTTCGACAGCCGGCCGGTGCCGCTGTTCGAAGGCATGGTGATCGTGGCCGCCGGTGCTGCGATGATGACGCTGCTGGAGGTCGAGAAATGGCTGTTGCGCCGGTTCGACGTCTTCGATGAACTGAAGGCGGCGGCACCGGCGGCGGCCGAACCCGAGGGAGCAAGGACATGAGCGAATCGAACGCGGTGCTGCTGGCGACCGACCTGGACTTCCGCTGCGACCGCGCGACCGACCGCGCGATCGCGCTGGCGCGCGGCTTCGGCGGCGCGGCCATCGCCGCGACCGTGGTCGATCCGTCGGAGCGGCGGGCGCAGCAGGTGCGGCGCCATGCCGCCCCCGCGTGGTACCGGGAGCCGTCGCCGACGCAGGCGGCCGAGCGCCGGCTGCGCCACGAGTTCGCCGACCAGGCGCAGCGCTGGACGCTGCGCGTCGGCGAGGGCCGCGCCGCCGACCACCTGCTGCCGATCCTCGACGGCCTCGACGGCGAACCACTGGTGGTGACCGGCCCGGTGCGCGATGGCGTGATCGGGCCGACCGTGCTCGGATCGACCGTGGACCGGCTGCTGCGGCGCGAAGGCCGCTCGCTGCTGATGGTGCGCCGGCGCGTGCACGGCGACTACCGTCGCCTGCTGGTCGCCAGCGATTTCTCCGGCCCCTGCCGGCGCGCCCTGCAGCGCGCCCGCTCACTGTTCCCGAACGCCGCGATCACCGTGCTGCACGGCTTCGAGGTGCCGATGCTCGGGCTGCTGGACAGCTCGCAGGAGCACGCCATCGCGCAGGCCGCGGCGCAGCTGCGCGAGGAAGGCCACGCCTTCCTGCGAGAAGCGGGGCTGGCCGACGATGAGGTCGAGCTGCGCATCGAGCACGGCGATCCGGCGCGGCTGGTGCAGCAGCATCTCGAAACCTTCGAGGACGACCTGGTCGTGCTCGGTACGCACGGACGTGGCGCGGTGTACGAACTGGTGGTGGGCAGCGTGGCACGGCGGATCCTGACCACGGTGGATGCGGATGCGCTGGTGGTGCGCGATTGAGAGCGGCGTGATGCGGTCCCGTGGATCCTCTGAGCAAGTCGGGATGACATGCTCATTCAGCCCTCAGGTTGGGGTGAGCTTGCGAACCCCAACACCCGGTTCGGCATGCTGCGTGCACGTTGGGGTTCCCCCGGATCAAGTCCGGGGTCACCCCAACCTATGGGTCAGTTTCCCGGACGCGCGCAAGGCAGTTGCTCGCGGAGCCTGTCCTGAGAGAAGTCGAAGGGCTCTGGATGACAGAGTCCATTCTGTCGGATGCTCTAAGGGTCCGGTGCGGCCGATGACGCGCGAGCGCGATGTTCGTCCACGTCCTGGTGCAGGATGCGGCGCAGTTCGAGGATCGCCAGTGCGGTCTCCTGCACGCTGTGGCCGGAGGTGATGACCTTCTCCGACAGCGCGCCGGGCAGGTGCGCGCTGGGGTAGGGCACGAGGCCGTCGTCGGAGTCTTCCAGCGCCACGGCCGGATCGAGCCGCGCGATGATCGAGTGGGTGCGCACCCGCCCGGACAGGCGCAGGTCCGCCGCGGCGCGCACGAACGGATCGTTCCGGTCGAGGTTGTCGATGCTGTTGGGCAGGGCCAGTGGCGAAGCGTCGCCGCTGCCCGCGGCGTGGGCGTCGGGAACGAGCTGCAGGATCTCGCCGAAGTTCTCCAGTACCGTCAGCGGCAAGCGCACCAGCCGCGACAGCCAGCGACCGAGGCGGTCGCCGGCCAGCGTGGTCCCGCGATGCGGCGTGGCGATGAACACCGCGCGGCGGATGCCCTCGACCGGCTCGAAGCGCAGGATAGCGTCCATGCGCGGGCGCATGCGCTCGAACCGTTCCGGCTCCGATGCCGCGCCGGCCTCGGCCCAGGCCCACAGTTCGTCATCGGCCGACGACACCATCAGCCGTCCGATCAACCCGCCCATGCTGTGGCCGACCAGCACCATGTCGCGCGACGCCGGCGCGCTGCCCTCGGGGTCGAAGTGTCGCAGCGTCCGCGCCAGCAGCCTGCGGATCGCCGCATGGTTCAGCGCCACCGGCATGTTGGTGGGGTAGTAGACCTGCCAGACCTGGAACTCCCTGCGCAGCACCTCGTCGCCCTGGATCTCGTTGGCGACGTTGACCCAGGCCTCCGGGCTGCTGGCCAGGCCGTGCAGCATCAGGATGATCCGCCGCTGCGGATCCCAGCGATGCATCATGTACAGGTGCGGGCGATCGATGCCCTGCTCGCGGCCGAACAGCGTGCGCAACGATTGCCGGTTGAAGCCCGAGCGCGCCAGCCACAGACCGTAGCCGGCACTGAAGTTCGCCGCCAGCGGCACCCGCTGGCCCCGCAGTTCCACGCTGTCGTCGGCGTAGGGATCGTGTGCGCTGATGCGCACTTCACGCGTCGCCAGCACCGCTTCGAGATCGCTGCCATCGAAATGGAACAGCACGGTGATGCCCGGCGAGGGCATCTCGCTCCAGACCGGCGGCCGGCGCCCGCGGCGACCTTCACGACCCGCGGGCGCAGCGTCCGTCGCATCCAGCGCGGGATCGCGCTGGACGGTCATCGGATCGTCGTGCATCACCGCGACCAGTTCGGCGCCGAAGCCGTCGCGGCGCCAGGTGTTGCGCAGGCCCTCGAACGACAGCGACGACGCCGGCAGCAGTTCCAGCGGCACGGACTCGGCGCGCGGCCGGCGCATGCCGGACAGGTCGATGACGAAGGTCCAGCCACCGTGCTGCAGGCGATCGACCGCCAGCCCGGCATCGGGAAGGTCGCCGCGCTCGCGCGCGTCGTGTTCGAACAACAGCGTGCTCGCCTCCTGCACCGCATAGTTGTACCAGTCGCGCACCTGCGTTTGCCGGTCCTCGAAAGCGCGTTCGCCGGGCGTGCGTGCGGTGAAGAACAGGTAGCCATAGGCGTGGCGCGCGGATTCCATCAGCGCCTGCAGCCGCGCGTCCTCCCCGGCGGCGGCGTCCGCCTGCAGTGCCAGCGAACGCTGCAGCCACAGTTCCGACAAGGCCGACAGGCGGCGCTCTTCGATGATCCCCCGGGCGTCGCCGATCACCTGCCGGCACGCGGCGGAGTCGGCAGCGCAGGTGGCCGGCTCCAGCCCGGCGACGCGCAGCGTCTGCGCGGTCAACGCGCTGAGCTCGCCGGAGGTCAGGAGGTCGCCACGCTGCAGGGCGATGTACTCGCCCTGCGTCATCGGCTGCATCACCACCGCCGGGCTGAACTCGCGCAGCAGCGCGCAGCCGGCCAGGGCATGGACCAGCAGCAGGGCCAGCAGGGCGCGCATCGGCCCGGTCACGGCACGGCGCCCGCGTCGATGCCGGGCACGCCGGCGCGGATCGCCGCCGGGAAGCCGGCGGCTCCGCCGTGGTAATGCCTGGCGCGGTCGGTGATATCGCCCGCCGCGCGCAGTTCGGCGTAGGCATGTCCGGCGGCCAACCCGCCGTGGTCGAAGGCGTATTCGGCAAAGTGCCCGGACAGCAACAGGCGAGGGTCCAGCGGCAGGCCCGGGGAGATGCGGCGCGCGACGTCGTAGACGATCGTGGTGCAGTTGCTGGTCAAGGTGTTGTAGTAGAGCGGTTTGGCGCGGATCCGGCCGGCCTCCTCAACATAGCCCAGGAACAGCTCGCGCAGCGCCTCGCGACCGATCGCCAGGCGGTAGAGATGGACCTCCTCGCCCCGTGCATTGGTGCGCACGCGCACGATGTCGTACTCGTCGGCGGCGACCAGCACCGTTTCGAAGGCCTTGAAGAAGCCGCCGATGGCGGAGAACGATTCGTGGCGTTCCTTGCGGATCTCCAGCGAGAACACCAGCTGACGGCCATCATCGAACCCGAACGACACCAGCGTGTGCGCGATGTGCGGGCCCATCCAGTAGGACAGGATCAGGTCGGCGCTGGCGAGCTGCGACAGGTCATACTCGCGCGTCTCCCAGCGAGCGCTGTAGTCGTGTTCACCGTGCCAGTCGAAGTTGCGCACGTTGCGCAGCACCACGCGGTCGGCATCCACCCGTGCTTCGAGCAGGCGGGCGACATCGTCGGCCCAGTCTCGCTGGTGCGAGGGCTGCAGCGTGGCCCACCAGGCCAGCAGCGCCAGCAGGCCGGCGCCGGCCACCAGGCCGATCCGCCTGCGCTGCCGCAGCCATGGCGCCGCCAGCGTTACCAGCGCGAGCGCGACCCAGGCCACGATCAGCGGCCAGCGCCACGGCGTCGGCGCCTGGTGCCACAGCGCCAGTGCGCCCCACGCGGCCAGGAGCACGACGCACAGCGCCAGCATTGCGAGGCCGGCACGACGCCACCAGGTGCGCGGCAAACGGGTGGTTGGAGTCATGCGCGGCACTCTAGCAGCGCCGGAGCGACGGGCGTGTCGCCGCCCCGCGCAGCTGGCGGTTGATCCGGATCAATGCCCGGGAAAGCCGCTGCCGTCGATGCTGCTGCGCCACGTCCCTGGCGCAACGGGCGAGTTGGCCACGACACGGCGGCGTCCTCCGGGCCCTGATACATTCGACGACATGGACACCGAACCCGACGACCTCCGCATACTGCGCAACCACACCTTCGACGAGCTGCGCGTCGGCGACAGCGCCAGCATCGCGCGCACCTTGACGCGGGAGGACATCCATCTGCTCGCGATGATGTCCAGCGGCGCCGATCCGCGGCAGCTGGACCCCGACGACGTGGCGTCCACGCGCTTCCACGGCGTGATCGCGCACGGCATGTGGGGCGGCGCGCTGATCTCGGCCGTGCTGGGGACGCGCCTGCCCGGACCGGGGACGATTTACGTCAGGCAGACGCTGCGCTTCCTCGCGCCGGTGACGATCGGCGACCGCCTGTCCGTCCGCGTCGAGGTGGCGGCCATGGACGCCGTGACCCGACGCGTGACCCTGGCCTGCACCTGCCGCAACCCGGCTGGCGACACCGTGATCGAAGGCGAGGCAGAGGTCATCGCGCCCGATGAACGCATCGAGCGTGAACGCACGGTGTTGCCGGAGATCGGCCTCGACGTCGCCGGCAACGACGGCCTGCAGCGCCTGCTCGCGCACGTCGCGCCGCTGGCGGCGATCCGCGCGGCGGTGGTGCATCCCTGCGACGCGCTGAGCCTGTCCGGCGCGCTCGACGCGCGCGATGCCGGCCTGATCGTGCCGGTGCTGGTGGGACCGCGCGCCCGGATCGAAGCCGCGGCGGCGGAAGCGGGTGTCGACCTGTCCGGCATCGTCATCGAAGACGTGGCGCACAGCCACGCCGCCGCCGCGCGCGCCGCAGGGCTGGCGCGCGAGGGCGAGGTCGAGGCGCTGGTGAAGGGCAGCCTGCACACCGACGAACTGATGCAGGCGGTGGTGGCGCGCGAGTCCGGCCTGCGCACCAAGCGCCGCGTCAGCCACTGCTTCGTGCTGCAGACGCCGTACTACCCGCGCCCGTTCATCGTCACCGACGCCGCGGTCAACCTCGCGCCGGACCTCGAGCAGAAGGCCGACATCGTCCGCAACGCGATCGACCTGGCCCACGTGATCGGCGTGGCAACGCCGAAGGTCGCGATCCTCGCCGCGGTCGAGACCGTCACCCCGTCGATGCCGGCCACGCTCGACGCCGCCGCGCTGTGCAAGATGGCCGACCGCGGCCAGATCGAGGGCGGATTGCTCGACGGCCCGCTCGCGTTCGACAACGCGGTGTCGATCGCCGCCGCGCGCACCAAGGGCATCGTCTCCGAGGTCGCCGGGCAGGCCGACATCCTGGTCGTGCCGGACCTGGAAAGCGGCAACATGCTGGCCAAGCAGGTGATGTTCATGGGCGACGCGGCCAGCGCCGGCATCGTGCTCGGCGCGAAGGTGCCGGTGGTGCTGACCAGCCGCGCCGACTCGCGCGAATCGCGCATCGCCTCGTGCGCGATCGCGCTGATGCTGGCGCACCGCTACCGCACGATGCCGCCGTGAGGGGCAAACGTCTTTGAGAAGGCGGACAAACTGTCATTCCGAGCGCAGCGAGGAATCTGCTTTCAGGCGGGAACAGCAAGCAAAGCAGATTTCTCGCTGCGCTCGAAATGACAGTTGTTCAGAGGATCTCCAGCAGATGACGATGCACGATCCACACGATCACGATCACGATCACGACCACGACCCCGGCACACACCGCGATCCCGTCTGCGGCATGGCGGTGAGCGAGGACTCGCCCCATCGCGTCGAGCATGGTGGACGCACCTGGCATTTCTGCAGCGCGCGCTGTGCGGAGAAGTTCGCCGCCGATCCCGCGCGCTACGACGGCAGTGCGCCGCCCGCGGTGGATGCCGCGCAGGACGCGCCCGCCGGCACCATCTACACCTGCCCGATGCATCCGGAGATCCGCCAGGACCATCCCGGCACCTGCCCGAAATGCGGCATGGCGCTGGAGCCGGAGCTGCCGAGCCTGGACGACGACGACAACCCCGAGCTGCGCGACTTCTCGCGCCGCTTCTGGTGGACCCTGCCCTTGACCATCGCGGTGTTCGTGCTGGGCATGTTCGGCCACCGCCTGCAGTGGTTCGACATGGCCACCCAGAGCTGGATCGAACTGGTGCTGGCGACGCCGGTGGTGCTGTGGGCCGGCGCGCCGTTCTTCGTGCGCGGCTGGCAGTCGATCCGCAATCGCAGCCCCAACATGTGGACGCTGATCGCGCTCGGCACCGGCGCGGCCTATGTCTACAGCGTCGTCGCCACGGTCGCGCCGGGGGTGTTCCCGGAGGCGTTCCAGTCGATGGGCCGGGTGTCGGTGTACTTCGAGGCGGCGGCGGTGATCGTCTCGCTGACCCTGCTCGGCCAGCTGCTCGAGCTCAAGGCGCGGGCGCAGACCTCGGCCGCGATCAAGTCGCTGCTGGGGCTGGCGCCGAAGACCGCGCGCCGGCTGCGCGAGGACGGCGGCGAGGAAGACGTTCCGCTCGACCATGTGCACGTCGGCGACCGCCTGCGCGTGCGTCCGGGCGAGAAGGTGCCGGTGGACGGCACGGTGCTCGAAGGCGGCAGTACGGTCGACGAATCGATGCTCACCGGCGAGCCGCTGCCGGTGCGCAAGCAGGCCGGCGACAGCGTGGTCGGCGCGACGCTCAACGGCAGCGGGGCGCTGGTGATCCGCGCCGAGCGCGTCGGTGCGGCGACGCTGCTGTCGCAGATCGTGCAGATGGTGGCGCAGGCGCAGCGCTCGAAGGCGCCGATGCAACGGCTGGCGGACGTGGTCGCCGGGCGCTTCGTGGTCGCGGTGGTGGTGGTCGCGATCGTCGCGTTCTTCGCCTGGGGCCTGTTCGGACCGGAGCCGGGCTGGGTCTACGGCCTGATCAGTGCGGTCTCGGTGCTGATCATCGCTTGCCCCTGCGCGCTGGGCCTGGCCACGCCGATGTCGATCATGGTCGCGACCGGGCGTGGCGCCACCCGCGGCGTGCTGTTCCGCGACGCCGCGGCGATCGAACGGCTGTGCGAGGTCGACACCTTGATCGTGGACAAGACCGGCACCCTCACCGAAGGCAAGCCGGCCTTCGGCGAGGCGGTCGCGACCGAGGGCTGGAGCGCCGACGAGGTGCTGCGCCTGGCCGCCAGCCTCGACCAGGGCAGCGAGCATCCGCTGGCCGACGCAATCGTCGCCGCGGCGCGCGAACGCGGCATCCCGCTGGCGGCGGTGGATGAGTTCGAATCGACCTCGGGGATTGGCGTCCGCGGCATCGTGGAAGGCCGCCGGCTGGCGCTGGGCAACACCGTGCTGATGCACGAAGCCGGCGTCGATCCCACCCCCCTGGCCGACCGCGCCGAGGCGCTGCGTGGCGAGGGCGCCAGCGTGATGTTCCTCGCCGTCGACGGCGTATTGGCCGGGCTGCTGTCGGTGTCGGACCCGGTGAAGGCGAGCACGCCGGACGCGATCGCGGCGCTGCACGACGCCGGCCTGCGCATCGTGATGGCCACCGGCGACGGCCTGACCACGGCGAACGCGGTCGCGGCGCGGCTCGGCATCGACGAAGTGCACGGCGAGGTGCGGCCCGCGGACAAGCTGGCGCTGGTCGAACGCCTTCAGTCCGAGGGGCGGATCGTGGCGATGGCCGGCGACGGCATCAACGACGCGCCGGCGCTGGCACGCGCCGATGTCGGCATCGCCATGGGCACCGGCACCGACGTGGCGATGGACAGCGCGGCGGTGACCCTGGTCAAGGGCGACCTGCGCGGGATCGTCACCGCGCGCGCGCTGTCGCAGGCGACGGTGACCAACATGCGCCAGAACCTGGGCTTCGCCCTGGTCTACAACGGCCTGGGCGTGCCGATCGCGGCCGGCGTGCTGTATCCGTTCACCGGCCTGCTGCTGTCGCCGATGATCGCGGCGCTGGCGATGAGCCTGAGTTCGGCCTCGGTGGTCGGCAACGCGCTGCGCCTGCGTCGGCAGCGCCTGCCCGGCGACGTTGCGACCGGGGCGCAGGCATGAGCGTCCGTGCCGGCGAGCGCTACGCCACCCACGGCGAACTCGTCCTCGTGCTCAACTGCGGCTCGTCGAGCATCAAGTTCGCGCTGTTCGACGGCGGCCAGGACCCGCTGCCGCGCGCGCCGGTGTGGAACGGCAAGGTGCAGGGCATCGGCGGCCCTTCGCCCACCCACGGCGAAACCGGGATTGAACCGGCGCCGGTGGCGCTCGATGGCGAACATCCCTACCGTTCGGCGCTCGCGCGCATCCGCGAGGGCGTGCTGGTACGGCTGGACGGACGCCGCCTGGCCGCGATCGCGCACCGCGTCGTGCACGGTGGCAGCAAGTACTTCACGCCGACGCGCATCGACGCCGGCGTGCTCGCCGACCTCGAGGGCTACATCCCGCTGGCGCCGCTGCACCAGCCGTTCGCGCTGGAGGCGATCGCGATCCTGCTGCGCGAGTCTCCCGACCTGCCGCAGGTCGCCTGCTTCGACACCGGCTTCCACCACACCCTGCCGGACGTGGAAAAGCTGCTGCCGCTGCCGTGGGACGCCTGGCAGCGCGGCCTGCGCCGCTACGGTTTCCACGGCCTGTCGTATGACTACATGGCGACCACCTTGCCCGAGCGCCACGGCGATCTCGCGCGCGGGCGCGTGGTGGTCGCGCACCTGGGCAGTGGTGCCAGCCTGTGCGCGATGCGTGACCTGGCAAGCGTCGCGACCACGATGGGCTTCTCCGCGCTCGACGGCCTGATGATGGGCACGCGCACCGGCGCGCTCGATCCGGGCGCGCTGCTGTACCTGATGGAGATCGAGAAGCTGTCGCTGGAAGAGGTGGGGCGGATGCTCTACCACCGTTCCGGCCTGCTCGGCGTGTCCGGCATTTCTTCCGAACCACGCGTGATCGTGACCCACGAGGGCGACGACGGCGAGACCGGCGAACGCGCGCGCCTCGCGCTGGCGCTGTATGTACGCCGGATCGTGCGCGAGATCGGCGCACTGGCCGCGGTGCTCGGCGGCCTCGACCTGCTGGTGTTCACCGCAGGCGTGGGCGAACACAACGCCTTCGTGCGCGAGCGCGTGTGCCTCGACCTGGCCTTCCTCGGCGTGGCGCTGGATCAAGGCGCCAATGAGGCCGATGAGGCAATCATCTCGACCGACGACAGCCGGGTGCGGGTGGGCGTCGAGCCCACCAACGAGGAATGGGTGGCCGCGCGCGACGCGCTCGACGTGTTGCGTGAAAACAGGGGTTGAAAACAGGGGTCAGAGTGGAGTTTTCTCATCCGATCCTGACCGGCCGACGCAATTTTCAGCCGAGAAAACTCCACTCTGACCCCTGTTTTCCCGGTCGCCGTCGCGGCGCGGTCGCGGGCATGGCCCGCTCCTACAAATACAGCGCCGCGATCTCCCGCGCCAGCTTGTAGGGCTCCGGATCGTTGCGGTTGCTCAGCAGCACCACGGTCAGCCGCTGCTCGGGCCAGCGCAGGATCACGTTGCGGAAGCCGATGGTCTCGCCCGAATGCCACAGCAGCCGGCCGTGTGCGCTGTCGTGGATGCGCCAGCCGTAGCCGTAGCCGTCCACGTCGGCTTCGTCGGTGGCCGTGTGCGCGATGAACGCCAGCCGGCGCGAGGCGTCGGACAGCAGGCGGTCGTCGTACAGCGCCGCGTCCCACTTCGCCAGGTCGTCGATCGAGGAATAGATGCCGCCGTCGCCGAGCACCGCGCTGGTGCTGCTCTGGTCGGTGCGCGTCCACTTGCCGTCGACTTCGCTGTGGCCGTAGGCGCGGTTGCGCACCGTCGAGATGCCGTCCTCGAACGCCACCGTGTCCGCCATGCCCAGCGGCGCGAAGATCCGCTCGCGCAGGAAGCTGGCGAAATCGCGTCCGGAAGCCTTGCCCACGATCAGGGCCAGCAGCGCGTAGCCGCTGTTGCTGTAGCGGTAGTCGCTGCCGGGCGCAAAGTACAGCCGGTCCTGTGCCTCCAGCAGGCGCAGCACATCGGCGTCGTGCAGCTGGGCCTCGACGTGGTCGGGCATCACGTCCTCGTAGTCGACCAGACCGGAGGTGTGCGAGAGCAGGTGGTGCAGGGTGATGCCGTCGGTGGCCGGCGGCAGCGAGGGCAGCCACTTGCGCAGCGGATCGTCGAGCGACAGCGCGCCGTCCTGGGCCAGCAGCAGGATCGACGCGGCGGTGAACTGCTTGCTCACCGAGGCCAGGCGGAAGTTGGTCGCGGGCGTGACCGCGACGTGCTGCCCGACGTCGGCGAGGCCGTAGCCCTTGCGCAGGACCGGCTCGCCATCGTGCAGCACCAGCAGCGCCGCGCCCGGGACATCGCCGGCATAGGCGGCCATCATCGAATCGACCCGTTCGGCCGTGGACTGCATCGCATCGCCTCCGCCGGCGCAGGCCGCGAGCAGGCAGGACAGCAGGGCGGCGGCGGTGCGCATGAGCCGATTGTAGAAGCATTTGGCTGAGGCGGGACCTCTTTCATGCTGTCATCCCGAGCGTAGCGAGGGATCTGCTTTTCCTGTCGGAGTCTGTGGCAGGAGAAGCAGAAGCAGATCCCTCCCCCGGATCAAGTCCGGGGTCGGGATGACAATTCGGTTTTGACTGCGCCTCCGGATGCGCTTCGCTTGGCCGGGCTACGACTCGTCGCGGCGGCGGAACGGCAGCACCGTGCCGCGCTCTTCCCC
>ENA-UOUJ01001152-UOUJ01001152.1-activated-sludge-metagenome-genome-assembly--contig:-NODE-1152-length-14703-cov-7.831513_pt1 | contig 14703 bp, 12 predicted proteins | sample MGYA00249839_ERZ747224 | MGnify/ENA primary metagenome ERZ747224 (study PRJEB28782, sample SAMN03220277) | activated sludge metagenome | biome: wastewater; feature: sewage sludge; material...
GCCCCGGCCCGCAACCCCTCCACGCCGGAGCGGTCACTACATACCGTCTAGATCCCCCAACCTCGAGTCGCGTGGGTGGGGCAACTCCTCGTGCGCAATGCGGAACCGGCGGGAGCAAAGCCTCATTGGCTTGCGGGCCGCTGCCGGTTCCGTTCGGGGCAGGCGAGCGAGCTCGCCAGCAGGGACAAAACAAGCGTGAAAGACCAGAACAACCCCACGCCCGCTGCTTACCGCATTGCCTCTCCCCCACCGCGAGGGACGACGGTGAGGATTGCATTCCAGGTCCAGTCGCCGCTGAACCGGCGGTGGCGATTCCACACCGTCTGCCCCGGGCCGAAGCACGGTGGCAGATCCCGCCAAGCGATCCAGGTCCGGTACCGGTAGATGATGCCCTGGACCACCGACCGGTGATCCCGGAACGGTCGGCCTGCCCCACCGGTGGTGGGCATCAATGGCTGCGCACGGGTGGGCAGAACGTCGACCTCAAGGGAGCCGGGCTGCAGGTCATCGCCCGCATGGGACTCGAGGGCCAGGTCCGCGCCGCCTACACCGGCGAGGACGGATTCGCATTCGTCGGCCCGGACGGCCCGGCCCTGGCCCGATTCCCGGTCGGGGACGCCAGCAGTCTGAGCCTGACCTCCGAGATCGAGATCCTGCGCGGGGACCTCGCCGAACCGCTCGTGGCCGCCACCGCGCCGCGCACCAAGTACCGCTTCGGGGACCGGATCACCTCCCTGCACCAGGACGGCGGAGGCCTTGTGGCCGGGTTCGAGCACACCCCGGAGCAGCGGTTCGACCTGGTCGTGGCCGCCGACGGGATCGGCTCCACCACCCGCACCCTGGCCTTCGGCGAGGAACCGGTCGTGCCTCCCTGGGCGTGGAGGCCACGTGGGCGACGATACCCTGGCAGCCCGCGGACACCGACTGGTGGCGGTGGTTCAACGCCCCCGGTGGCACGGTGTCCCTGCGCCCGGACCGCTACGGCACCATGCGCACGATCATCACCCGTACCCTGCCCCGGCCGAGCGGCGGGAACCGACGGCGCGTCGGACAACCGCCGAACAGCGCGCCCTGCTGCGCCGGACCTTCGGGGGCACCGGCTGGGAGGTGGACCGCGTGCTGGACGCCCTTGAGGACGTGGACGACCTGTACGTCGAGGTCATCGGCCAGGTGCACGCACCGCAGTGGTCACGCAGACGGGTCGTGCTGCTGGGGGATGCCGCGTACTGCCCCTCCCCGGTGACCGGTATGGGCACCACCCTGGCCGTCGTCGGGGCCTACGTGCTCGCCGGGGAGATCGCCTCCCACGCGGACCTGGCCGAGGGCCTGGCCGCCTACGAGCGGACCCTGCGGCCCTGGGTCGAGGAGAAGCAGAAACTGCCGCCCGGGGCGCCCCGGATCGCCAACCCCACCTCCCGGGCCGGCGTCGCCGCCCTGCGGACCGTCATGCGCGCCGCCGGGACACCCCTCGGCCGTACCCTCGCCAGCCGGCTGACACGCGCCGCCTCGTCCGCCGAGACCTTCACGCTCCCCGACTACCCGGACCTCCTCTCCTCAGCCACCGCCGCTGCCCTCTCAGGCTCGCCACCACTGGTTGAGAGCATGAGGAGACACGCCCTAGCAGAGGCCGGCCACCACTCCCCCACCCCGCCATCCCTCGCTGACCGGTGCGGCCCCGGGTGTGCCTGGAACGGGATCTACCATGTGGTCATGGACATGCTGGCGGGCTGGTCGGATTTCCACGTCGCCATGGTCGGGGCAACGGCCGCCCTGGCGGGTCTGGTGATCGTTGCCGCAAGCGTCAACATCGACAAAGTCGTTGCGACCGGCTCTGTCACGTCCCGTCTGGCGGCCTCGATCGCCACCCTGGTGGTGGCCATCGTCGTCTCGGGCCTGGGGCTCGTGCCCGGCCTGCCGTTGCCATGGTTCGGGGCGATGACCATCGCCGCTGCGATCCCGGCCGTCGGGTTCCAGTTCCACGCGGCATCCACCCTGGCCCGGGACCGACAGGGCCCGACCCGGGGACGGTCACTGCGTTCGGCCATCGGGTTCGTGCCGATCCTGGCGTACTTCGCGGCCGGGGCGCTGTGCCTGGCCGGCCAGCCCTCAGGCGTCGGGGTCAGCGCGGTGGGCACGCTCATGACGATCATCGTCGCGCTGCTGATCTCATGGATCGCGCTGGTCGAGGTGCTGCGCTAGGCCGAGGGTTAATTCGGTGCCGGTGTCCACCTCGTCTTGGCTGACTGCGGCGAAAGTGGGGCGGCAGCGCATTGCACACAGCTCAGCGCGCTCTCCCCGCCTCGCTGACGCGGTTCGGAACCCTACCGACACGGTTGAGTCGATCATGCAGCCGGATGTGTACGCCCTGTCTTCGAAACTGACCGTCACCCCTCGTGGCAGAGCAGGTGGTGCCAGCTGTTGGCGAGCACCTCAAGCGCTTGGTCGCGATGGGGCTCATCCTTGCGACGAGTCCAGAGGGTGCTGATGTAGTCGAGTTGCTCGTAGGCGAGGGTTCCGCGGAGATGGTGGGTTCTCTCGTCGAATCGCCCGGCCAGTTCCATGCCGCGGACCAAGTCGGCGATAACCTCTTCACGCCATTGCTCGAGCAGGGCGCGCACCTCGTCATCGGCTGCGGCTGCTTCATAGAGCACGTCGAGGTAGGGCCGGAAGGCTGGCCAGAGCGCAGCACGGGACTCGAGCCATGCCAGGATCTCCGGCAGTCTGCCGGCACGGACGACCTCGACCAGGTCGACGGAGGTCGAAACCCGGTCAGGCCCATCGGCGCGTTCCAGCACGGCGTTGACACGCGCCAGGAACTCCCTCATCAGGTCGCGGCGCGCGGGGTAGTACGCGTAGAAGGTCACCCTGGTGGTGCCCGCCGCGACGGCGATCTCGTCGATAGTCGTCGCCGCGTACCCCTTCTCGGTGAAGAGCTCGAGCGCCTTTTCGACGATGAGGTTGCGGATCCGCTGTTTCCGGGCTTCTCGCAGTGACGGCATCAGGCAATCCTAACGACGATGCGGGTCCCGTCTACGCTGGGAGAACTGCGCTCAGCGTACGCCACGAGGCACCTCCTGCCGGGCAGACGGGATCCGCATCAGAGGCTGGCGGGTGCCGGCGGGCGCAGGGCGACCGGGCCGGTGTGGGCCAGCCGCCGCAGCTTCGGAACGGGGATCCGGTAGTTGATCGCCACGGCGGTCCCGGCTCCATCCGCGTGGTCCCAGCGCATCAACATCGACTCCTCGTTCGCGCCGGATTCGAGGTAGTCGGGTGCCCCGGTCACGGGCGTGAAGCCCACCGCCTTGAGCGAGAGGCCGAAACCCTCGGTCCAGAAGTACGGCTGGACGTCGAGTTCGGGGGCATCATCGCCGTGCAGCAGGCCCAGGGCCGCGATCCTGGCCTGGTCGATGGCGCTGGTCCACAAGGGTACGCGGGCGACCCCGCGCCGGTTGGGGAAGAAGGCCACGTCCCCTGCGGCGACGATCTCCGGCCGGAGCCGGCCGCGGGAGTCGACCCGAACCGACCCATCGACCAGGACCCCAGAGCCGGACAGCCACTCCGTGTTCGGCGCGTCGCCGATGGCGGTGACCACCAGTCCGGCCTCCAGCTCGGTGCCGTCGGCGAGGATGACCCGCGTGCCGGCGGCGGAATCGATCAACCGGGCCTTGCCGCCACTGACGATCCGCAGGCCGTGCCGGGCGGCGGCCGCGGCGAACACCCCGGAGAGGTGGTCTCCGAGCTGGGGGGCGAGCGGCTGGGCGTCGGAGACCAGGGTCACCTCACAGCCCAGGTGCAGGCAGCCCGAGGCGACTTCCATGCCGAGCGGTCCGCCGCCGACCACCAGCACCGAGGGGCGCGCGGCGGCCAGCCGCTTCAGGACGATGGCGTCCTCGATCGTGCGTAGGGTGACCTCGCGCGCGGCGCCGTCGGGTCCGGCCGGGGCGAGGCGTTTGGCTCGCGCCCCGGAGGCGATGACCAGGCCGTCGTATGGAAGCTCGCCGCCTCCCTCGAGCCGCACGAGGCGGGCATCGGGATCCAGGCCCGTCGCCCCCACGCCGAGCAGCTCGGTCGCCCCGTGGTTGGGCGCCGGCAGTTCGTGGGCCGACAGCGCCTCATCCCCGTGCAGCAGGGCCTTGGACAGGGCCGGTCGGCTGTAGGGGTGGTGGCGCTCGGCGCCGACCACCGTCAGTTCCCCCTCGAAGCCGGCCGAGCGCAGGGAGTCACAGGCCGTGAGGCCGGCGATGCCGTTACCCACGACGACGATCCGGCGCATCATGAGTCCCCCGCCAGGCGCAGTGCGGCGACCGGGCAGACCCGCACCGCCGCCTTGGCGGCGTCGAGGTCGGCTCCGTCCACCTCCGGGACGTCGATCACGAGTTCGCCGTCATCGTCCAAGTGCATCAGGGCAGGCGCGGCCTCCTCGCACAGGCCGTGTCCCTCGCAGCGCGGGCGGTCCAGTTCGATGTTCATACCCCCACCACCTCGAGGACCTGGAGGGTTTCGAGGCTGCGGGTCATGTTGCTGGGTGCCCGGACCCCGTCGTCGACCGTGATCGACCTCACGTGTCGGGCCAGTGCGCCGATGATGGCGTGGCCCTCGAGCTTCGCCAGGCCTTGGCCGGCGCACCCGTGCGGACCGTAGCCGAAGGACAGGTGGTCCACCGGGTTTCGCGTCACGTCGAAGACGTCCGGGTTCGTGTAGTGGCGCGGGTCGCGGTTGCCGGCGCCGAGCAGGATGCCCAGCTGGGCGCCCGCGGGGACCAAAGCCCCATCGATCTCCACGTCGCGGGTCGTCGTGCGGCCCCAGATGTGCAGCGGCGTCCAGAAGCGCAGCACCTCGGCGAAGGCCGCCGGGACGAGCTCGGGGTTTTCGCGGACGAGCCGCAACTGTTCAGGATGGCGTCCGAACAGGGCAACGATGTTCCCGATCGAGGCGACCGTGGTGTCGACGCCGGCCCCGAGGTACTGGTGGATGATGTGGCCGGCAGAGCCCTTCGGGATGTCCCCGCGCGTCTCGGCGTCGAAGATCCCGCGGCCGATCGAGCCGGGAGTCAGGTCGTCTGCGGTGACCGAGGAGCACCAACCGTAGAGCTCGCCGGCGATCGGGAAGCTCTCCTGGGTGCGGTGGTTCATCGGGCCGAGCACCTGCATCGCTGCCTGTCCCCAGCGCATCATGTTGTCCTTGACGTGCCCATTGAAGCCGATGAGGTCAGCGACGATCTCGATCGGGAAGACACGGGCCAGGGAGTCGACGGCCTCGAAGCCTCCGCCGGCGACGAGTTCGGCGACGAGCCTGTCCGCCTTCTCCTCGATGGTGGCCTTCAGGCCGCGCAGTGCGCGCGGGGTGAGGTTCTCCGACAGCGTCGCGCGCAGCTGGGTGTGCGTTGGCGGGTCGGAGGCCAGCGAGGTGCCCTGCAGCGCCTCGTTGACCATCGGGTTGAATCCCAGGGTGGTGGACGAGAACGTCGTCGGGTCCCCGAGCACGTCGCGGATGATGTCGTACCGCGTCAGCACGTAGATTCCGTTCTCGGGCAGGTGAACGACGCCGCTCTGCTCGCGCAGCTGGGCATACGTGGGGTAGGGGTCGACGACGATGTCGTCATCCCAGATGTCGATGCCGGATTCGGTCGGTGCAGTCACGGTGTTCTCCTTGTGGTTGCTTCGTCGTGGGTCTTGGGTTTTGGATCGTGGGGCGTCGGCGTCGCTGAGGACTGGGCTCTCAGGCGAGCACATCGGCAGGCACCTCGGCGGGGTCCGCGATGGCATCGGACGTGGGGACTGCCGACGGCGGGGAGATGAAGAGGGTCAGGGCGGCGGAGAGGATGGCCGCGATGCCCGCGGTGAGGTATGCCGCCTGGAACCCCTGACCCAGCGAGGTCCCTGCCGCGGCCTGGATGCTCGGTTGGGCGGTGTTCAGGGCCTGGACCATGCCATCGACGGCCGGGGCGGAGGCGCCGGCGGCCGATGCCTGGCCGGAGAACTGGGCGATCACACCCTCCCAGCCCGAGAGGAAGCCCAGGGGCGGCACGTGGGAGAGCCCTGCGACCGTGTCGGCGGGCAGCCCTGCCCCGTCGAGGATCCCGGCAAGGGCACCGGCGAAGACGCTGGCGCCAATGCCGAATGCCACTGCCGAGCCGACAACGGGCCCCAGGGCGAACCCCAGGTCGCGTAGGAGATTCGTCGTCGCCGACGCCATGCCGATCTGCTGGGGCGGGACGGTATTGATGGCGACAGCGGTGACGGAACCGACGGTCAGGGCGAATCCGGTGCCCAGCAGCAGAAGCGGTGGAATGAAGGCCGTCCAGGGGGTTCCGCCGAACGCCTCCGGGATCCCGAGGGAGTACGTCGAGAGCCAGAACCCCGAGACGGCCATGAGGGAGAAGCCCGCGGTGAGTACCCAGCGGGGGGCAACATGGTGGATGAGCCACCCCACCACCGGGATGAACGCGAAGGCGGGGCCCTGGATCACGACGAAGAGCACGCCGATCTTCCAGGTCTCGGCCAGGGCCAGTCCGCTGACGGCGACGCTCGTGCTGAAGCAGATCGCGAGGAAGGCGAACATCCCGGTGACCGCCACTATGCCGGTGATCGAGTAGGCGTTGTTCTTGAACAGTGACAGGTGGATGAGTGGCTGCTCGGTGCGTGTTTCGATGACGATGAACGCGACCAGAAGGATCACGCCGATGATGTAGCCGGCGATCACCTGGGCGCTGCCGAAGCCGGCGTCCACCGCCGTCACCGTGGCGTAGAGGACGGCGATGAGGCCGAGCGCGAGCGTGATCTGGCCGGGCAGGTCCAGCTTGCGCCCCTCGGCCGCCGCGGAATCCTTCGCGCCCAGGGCGACGATCAGGACGAGCACCGCCACTCCGGCTGCCACCAGGTAGGCCGCCCGCCAGCCGCTGAACTCGTTCGGCGCGCCCGGGGAAGCCCCCGGCACGGTGAAGAACTGAGCCGTGAAGCCGGCAAGCACCGGTGAGATCACCGCGCCCAGGGAGAGGAATCCCGCCCACGTGGCGATGACCTTCGCCCGCGCACGGTGCTCAGGGGTGATCGCCACGATCATGGACAGCGAGATCGGGAAGAGGATGCCTGCCCCGATGCCACCGACCGCCTGCGCGAAGATCATCATTCCTGTGGTCTGGGCCAGAGCCGCCAGCACCGACCCGGCAACGCTGATCGCGGCACCGACGTAGAGCAGCTTCTTGCGCCCGAACACGTCACCCAAGAGCCCCCAGCTGAGTTCGAACACCACGATGCCCATCAGGAACATGCCCGCGATCCACGTCAGTCCGGCTCCCGACGTATGGAATTCCACGGCGAACGTTCCGCTGAGCGCACCTGGCAGGGCGTTGGTGATCTGGGCCAGTGTGACGGCGCTGTAGGCGGCAACGAACGTGGCCCGTGCCGACCCCCGGCTCGCCACCTTGATCGTCTGACTCATCGATGAGATTCCTTTGTTCCGGTCGATCCCTGGGGAGCGGGCGGAAGGCCGCGCCCGGTGTTCCCCGTATGCCGTGCGACTCCCGGCGTGGACCATGGGATCGCTGAAACAGTGTGTGGTTTTACTTTACGTCATGTCAAGCAAAAAATGTGAGCCAGCTCATGGCTGCACCTCGAGCCTGGATGAAGCCCCCGCCGGAGAGGTCCGTCCGTCGCCCCGGGCGACACCGCCACGAGAGCGGGAGTTCTCAGAACGTTTAGTTGACAGCGTGTAAAGTTTTGCGTGATGCTGGTAACACGCAGCGTCGCGCCGGCCTCCAGGCCGACGGGAACCGCCCTTCCCCGCCCGAACCTTGAGGGAGACCCCTATGAGCCGCCCCACCACCACCGGCCGCCCCATCGCCTCCGTCCCAACGGTGAACACCGTCCTGGGCCCGGTTCCCGCCGACGAGATCGGCGCCGTCGCGGTGCACGAGGCCCTGCTCTCCGTGTTGCCGGGGGCCCAGTACGCCCCGGACGTCTCCATGGACAGGGCCGAGATCTACGAGGCGCTCGAGGCCAAGGTCATCGCGTTCCGCGAGGCGGGTGGCGGCACGATCGTGGACTCCACCGGTATGTTCCACGGCCGCGACCTGAAGCTCTACGAGGCGCTGTCGACGGCGACCGGTGTGCATATCGTCGCCTCCACGGGTCTGGGCCCTGAGGAGGAGTTGGGCGGGTACTTCCTGACCCCGCAGACCAACCCTCCGACCCCGTGGCCGGCCGAGAAGTTCGCGGACCTCTTCGGCAGGGAAATCACCGAGGGCATGGTCGTCCCGCGCATCGAACGCCGCGCCGCGGCCGGGCTGATCGCCACCGTCGCCGACCGCGCCGGGATGACGCCCACCGAGGAGTCCCTGTTCCGCGGTTGCGCCCGTGCCGCGCGGGTCACCGGCGTGGCCGTCTCGATCCGCTTCGGCGCCGATGCTCTGCACGACCTGGACATCGTCCTGGAGGAACGGCTCCCCGCGGACCGCGTGCTGGTCGGGGACCTGGACCGCCGGGACGCCCACGGCGCGGCCCTGGCGGTGGCCGACCGGGGCGCCTTCGTGGGGATCGACCACGTCGGCCTGAACGAGGCCGCCGGGTACCTCACGGACGCCGAACGCGCCGCACTGGTGCTGGAACTGGTGTCCGCCGGCCACGCGGACAAGATCGTCCTCTCGACCAACGCCATCGGGGTGGCCAAGGGCCTGCCCGCCTACGACCTGCCCTACGGTCACGTGCTGGAGACCTTCATGCCATTCCTCACCCGGCAAGGTCTCACCGACGCCGACGCCCGGCGCATCCTCCAGGACAACCCGCGCCGCCTGCTTGCCGTGTGCTGAGCGCCGCCGCACGCGACGCCCGCACCTGCCCCCACACCCTGAACTACTTCCCTGAGGTGAACTCATGACCAAGGTCAACACCGTGCTCGGTACCATCCCGGCCGCAGAACTGGGCATCGTGGCCATCCACGAGCACATCGGTTACGGCATGCCCGGTTCCGAGCTCGACACCACGTGGTGGAAGACGCCGGAACAGGCGTACGAGGAGACCGTGCCCAAGCTGCGGGCCTTCCACGACTACGGCGGACGCACCTTCGTGGATGCCACCGGCATCTGCAACGGCCGCGACCCGAACTACTACCAGACCCTGTCGGCCAAGACCGGCGTGAACATCGTGGCCTGCACCGGTTTCGTCGGCGGGGACACCGCCCTACCGCACTTCTCCCGGGCCTCCGTGGACTACCTGGCCAAGGTGTTCATCCACGAGATCACCGTGGGCATCGGCAACACCGGGGCCAAGGCCGGGATCATCAAGGTCGGCGTCTCCCGCGGCGGGCGGATGACCGAGCTGGACCAGCGCATCTACCGCGCGGCCGCCCGCGCCGCCGTCGTGACGGGCGTGCCGATCCTCACCCACCTGGCCATCGACCCCGAACCGGCCGTGGCCATCTTCCACGAGGAGGGCCTGGACCTGGACCGCGTCCTGTTCGGCCACGCCGACGACGGCCTCAACGCCCCGATCACCCCGCACGACTGGATCTACGAACAGGGCGGGCGTCTCGGCTTCGACACCTTCGGCTACGACCTGGAACTGCCGGACCCACCGTTCTGGGGTCGCAAGCGCGCCGAGCGCATGGGGCACTTCAAGCAGCTCGTGGACAAGGGCTACACGGACAGTCTCCTGGTGGGCGCGGACGCCAACTGCAGTCCGCTGGGCTGGCCCGGGGTGAAGGGCCACACCGTGAACTACATCTTCGAGGACATGATCCCGGACATGCAGGCCGTCGGCATCGACGACGCCACCATCCACCAGTTGCTCGTGGAGAACACCGCCGATTTCCTCGGCATGAAGAACTGACGCCCCCCAACTGAGAGAAGAGATCACCATGAAGGCTGAAGACATCAAGAACTTGAAGGTTGCCGTCGTCGGCGGCGGCTACGGCGGGGCCTCGGCGGCCAAGGCCCTGCAGAGCGTCGGCGCGCGGAACGTCCACGTCTACGAACAGGCGTCGGCGCTGGGCCAGGTCGGTGCCGGCATCGGGCTGCGCCCGCCGTCGGTCGAGTTGTTCCGCCAGTGGGGCATCTTCGACGCGGTCGCCGCCGTGAGTTCGCCCAGTGACCACCTGGAGATCCTCAGCGCGGACGGCCGGCAGGTCCTGGCCACGGAGGAGTGGCCGTTCCTGCGCGCCTACGCAGAGGTCAACCACAACCGTATGATCCACCGCGGGGACTTCATCGACGTCCTGCTCGGCGCGTTGCCCGAGGGCATGGTGCATCTGGACCACAAGCTGCAGACCATCGAGGACAACGGTGAGTCCGCGACCCTGACGTTCACCAACGGCAGGACCATCACCGCCGACCTCGTCATCGCCGCCGACGGCATCCGCTCCACGGTGCGCCACCAGCTGTTCTCGCAGAAGGCGCCGGTGTTCTCCGGCGAGCACGCCTACCGTGCGGTCATCTCGGTCGAGGACGCCCACGGACTGGTGACCGATGACAACCCGCGCTTCTACATGGGCGAGAACGGCACGATCGCCTACAACCTGCCGCTGCGCCATCGCGGCCAGCTCTCCTACGACATCACCGCACCCTCCGAGGACGACTCGTGGGCACCGGAGATCTCGACGGAGTACCTGGTGCGGATCCTGGAGGGCTTCGACGATCGGATCGTCCAGGTCGCCCGGGAACTCGACCTGGGCCGGGTGACCAGCCGTTCGGTGTTCGACATCGATCCCCTGGAGTCCTGGCACACCGACTCCGTCGCCTTGCTCGGCGACGCCGCCCACGCGATGCTCCACCACCAGGGCCAGGGGGCGAACTCGGCCATCCTGGACGCCGGCGGTCTCGCCGACGCGCTGGTGCAGGGCGACTCCGTGAAGGACGCACTGTCGATCTACGAGGCCACCCGTAAACCCGTCACGGATGAACTGCAGCGGATCTCACGTCAGGGCTGGCACGCGGACGCGGTGGACTCCGCCTTCCCGGCCAACGCGTAGGGCGGCGGTTCCACCATGACCCTCCATCCCCAGATCGCCCAGCTGCTGGAGACCCTGCCGCCGTTCGACCACAGCGTCCGCCCGGACCCGGCCGGCAAGCGCGCCGCGGACCAGGAGTTCGTGGCCCCGCTGGCCGAGCGCCTGCCGCTGCACGCGGTTCGGGACACGACGGCGGCCACGGCAACCGGTGAGGTGCCCGTGCGCATCTTCACGCCGGTCGAGGCCGACTCCTACGGGGTCGTCGTGTACTTCCATGGCGGCGCCTTCTTCTCCGGCGACCTTGAGACGCACGACCACGTGGCCCGTCACCTGGCCAAGGAGTCGGGCCACCAGATCGTCCTGGTGGACTTCGACCTGGCCCCGGAGGCCGCCTTCCCGAGGAGTCTGACCCAGTGCTACGGCGTGGTGCGCTGGGTCGCCGAGACCGTCGGCGACTTCGGGGATCCCGGCGGCTTGCGCTGGAACGGCCGGACCCTGGCCGTGGCCGGGGACAGCTCCGGCGGCAACTTCGTGGCCGCCGTCACCGCTATGGCTCACGACGACGGCTTCGGCAAGATCACCCACCAGGTGCTCTACTACCCCTCCGTGGACCTGGACTTCGACGAGGACCGGTACCCGTCCCTGCGGGAGAACGCCACCGGCTACGGCTTGGAGACCCCGGCCCTGAGACCGTGGAACTCGTTCTACCTGGAGTCCGGAGCGGATCCGGCCGACCCCCTGGTCTCCCCCATCAAGCGGGCGGATTTGTCCGGGCTGCCGAAGGCCCTGATCATCACCGCCGGGTTCGACCCCCTGCGGGACGAGGGCGAGCTGTACGGCCTGCGGCTGCGAGAGGCCGGGGTAGAGACCACCGTGACGCGCTTCGAACAGGCCAATCACGGCTTCGTCCAGAACTTCTTCTGGATCCCGGAGCTGCACGAGGCCTTCACCCAGACGGCCGAGTTCCTCACACAGGACGCTGGGCGATGACACGGGACGTCGCCGTCCATCCCCTGGTGTCACCCTGGGGACGCTTCGGCCTCTACAGTTTCTTCATCGACGCGCCGGAACCGGCCATCGTGGACACCGGCATCGCGTCCTCGCCCGCCGAGGGCATGGCGCCGGCCCTGGAGGCACTCGGGCGCCGGATCGAGGACGTGCGGTGGATCCTGCTGACCCACGGGCACATCGACCACATCGGTGGCGCGCGCGCCCTGTGGGAGCTCACCGGCCGACGCGCGCAGGTGGTCATCCACGAGCAGGACGCGCCGATGCTGCGTTCGCGTCAGGCCCACGTCGACGAGTACCTCGCCGGTCGCGGCGAGTACCTCCACGACCCGCAAGGCGAGGAGAAGGTGGCCGCCGCCGGGAACGCGGTCATTTCCGGCGAGATGGAACCCACGCTGCTGGTACGCGGCGGCGAGACCCTTTCTCTGGGTGGCGAGGTCACCCTGTCCGTTCACCCCATCCCGGGCCACACCCCCGGTTCGGTCGCCTATGTCCTCGACGGGCAGAACGACGCCTTCGTCGGTGACGCCGTACAGGTCCACGGCGCCGCCAACGGCTTTCCCGGATTCATGGATCCCGTCGCCTACCGCGCCAGCCTTCGGTTCCTGCGCGACGAGATCCGGCCGCGGCACCTCTACCTGGGTCACCCATACCGCCGCACGGACGGCATGGCCTACGGTGTCGAACTCGACGCGGAACAGGCCAGGGAGGCCCTGAACGAGAGCCTGGAGATCGAGGCCCGCATCGGCGAGGCCGCCTGCCGCTGCCTGGTGGCCGGACTGCGGGACACCGGTTCCCCGTACTCGCCCTTCGCGCAGGTCGCCGAGGAACTCGGTTACGACGGCGATCCCACGCTCGAGCCTTCGCCGTTCTTCACCACGCTTCACGGTCACCACACCCGATTCGCCACGAGCCCTGGACAAGAGGAGCCCCCCAGCCATGGTTGAACACCAGACGATCAATGCCGGTGGTACGCCCATCACCATCCGCAAGGACCTGCGCGTCCCCATGCGCGACGGTGTGGAACTCGTCGCCGACGCCTACGAGGGCACCGAGCAGAAGCCCCGCCCGGCCCTGGTCGCCCTGAGCCCCTACGGCAAGGAACTGCAGGCCCTGGCCCTGACCACCCCGCCGCAGCGCCGCCCCTCCCCCATGTGGGACGGATGCATCGAGGCCGGTGACATCGCCCGGATCGTCGCCGAGGACTACGTCCACGTCATCGGCGACCTACGCGGCTCCGGCGGTTCCGAGGGCGACCACATCGGCAACTACAACGCCGGCGGCGTCTCGCTGGGCCAGGACGCCTACGACTTCATCGAGTGGGTGGCCGAGCAGCCGTGGTGCGACGGCAACGTCGGCATGGTCGGCATCTCCTACTTCGGCTCCATGCAGGTCCTGGCCGCAGCCGAACGCCCCCCACACCTGAAGGCGATCTTCGTGTCCGGCGGCCACTACGACTTCTACGAGACCACCTACCACGGCGGAATCATGTGGTTCATGCCGCGGGCCGCCCGCGAGGGCCGCGGTGGCGACTCCGGCTGGGCCTTCACCGACCGGGTCAAGTCCCGCATGATCGAGGAGCACTCCCCCGCCGAGCTCAAGGAGCTGGTGACCCAGCGTCTGGAGGATCCGGACGTGGCCGCCTGGCCGAACCTGGTGCACGTGCTCAACTACCCGAAGAACCACGAGGCCTGGTTCGACATCGTCATGAACGAGCTGGACGGCCCGTGGTACCAGGAGCGCAACCCCAACGAGCTGGCGCACGCCATCGACATCCCGGTGTGGCTGCAGCTGGACCAGGGCCGCGGCTGGACCCTGGACAGCACCATCGAGGTCTTCAATGCCGTGAAGGGCCCGAAGAAACTGACCATCGGCTCCTACCCACCCATGCAGTCGCGCCCCTTCATCGAGGAGCACGACAAGATGTTCCGCTGGTATGACTACTGGCTCAAGGGCATCGACAACGGCGTCATGGATGAGCCGGCCGTGGACGTGTTCGTGGAGGGTTCCCGCCAGACGATCACCGCGGACCAGTGGCCACCCAAGGAGATCGACTGCCGGCCCCTGTACCTGCGCCCGCGGCACCGGCTCTCCGCCGAGCCGGAGACGATGGGCACCGAATACGCCCACCCGGATGGCTTCTACCAGGCCCCACTGACCGTCACCGACGACGTGCAGATCCTCAGCTGGTCCACCCCCGTCCTCGAGGAGCCGGTGGAGATGATCGGTTCCGGTGCTGCCCACCTGTTCGTGGAGATCGACCAGCCGGACACCAACCTGATCCTGCGCCTGTGGGACTATGCACCGAACGGCCGGCGTCAGTTGATCACCACTGGTTACCTCAAAGCCTCACACCGCGAACTGGACCAGGACCGCACCACCGAGGGCAACCCGGTCCACCCGCACACCCGAACCGTGCCGGTGGAGCCCGGCATGATCGAGGAGTACGTGATCCGGCTGTACCCCTTCGCCGCCTCCTTCCAGCCCGGCCACAAGCTCACCGTGGAGTTGTCCAACGCCGAACCGCTGGCCGACGAGCACAACTCGCTGCTTCCTCCGGACGCCTTCCACCTGCCGGTGGGCCGCCCGGTCATGCACAAGATCTACCGCGACGCCCAGCACCCCTCCCGACTGGTGCTGCCCTTCACCACGCACAGGACGTCGGAGATCCGAGCCAACTAGATCTTCGACAACCAATGCCGGGACTGCTGCACGAATAGGTGACATCTGATCTGTGACGCTGTGAGGCGTTGC